>Ga0209780_1002125_pt1 | contig 13825 bp, 13 predicted proteins | sample WorMetexBAHAMAS2_FD_187384 | JGI IMG/M metagenome (GOLD analysis project Ga0209780, IMG submission 187384) | Marine gutless worms symbiont microbial communities from Max Planck institute for Marine Microbiology, Germany - Inanidrilus exumae... | ecosystem: Host-associated > Annelida > Digestive... | reverse complement strand
AGACATCAACCGTAATATAAGATATAACTAGCTGTGACAAATCAATAATCACTATACAGTTTTATCATTAATACTAATTTAAGTAAGGACTTGAACTGAGTTGGGGAGGTCTCCTCTTTTAGTTTATGTGATTGGTAATTCACAGATCCAGAGGATTATTTGTAGAAATATGCAGCATAGTCTGAATAGAGTTATATTTCTAACAAAGGCATATTGTACGTCACCATTTGTCTGCACTGGTAATAACTGTATGTATATTTCAGGTGCTTTATTGTTCTGTGTATTAAAGGTTCTTAAACTAGGGCACAATATCTAAATTTGATCGGGCCGGATTTTTGATATTTGTCCTAGTTTTTGTGTCATGTGACTTTGAACTTGGCAGAAATGTCAGTGGAGAAGAGTCAACCGTCAGTCCCGCACGGGGCTAATTTATTCTTTGCTGCTGTTTGTATTAAAGTAGCAGTTTTGTGATTGTGATGCTCGCCTTGCAGTCTTGTCATCCACTGATACATAAGTTGTTGATGGCATGGTATCCAATGCTGCTAAGAAACAGCTGTTCACCTACAAGTGGTTGTTTCAGCCATCAAATAAGACAGTGCAGAGAATTTAAGATGGAACTTTCTTCAGTTGTGGGTGCATGATAGTTGAGGATGCGTGTTGCAGGACCGCTCTTGCTGAAGCTGAAATTGAATACAATGGCAATTATTGTAGTCCGTCAGTATATGTTAGATATCGCTTACAACAACTCTCACATGGTCTGTCAAAGTTAGGTAATATTTCCTCCAGTGATGCATTACTTTTGGTCGATAATCTTAAATGTCGTTTCTTCAGAGACTGATAGATCTCGATGAAAGCGGTAGTTTAGGTTAATAGAAGTAGCATTATTCATAAAAACCTATGCCTTTGTTGCATATGACACTAGTTAATAAATTTCTTTCAGTGCATTTATATATGACTGCATCTGTGTAACAAGTGATACCGAGTTTTAGTACCGATAACCTTGTGAGAAAATGTCTTTGTAGCGATTAATGTCGTTGGCATGGTTCTCTGTACTACTAGTTTATTTAAAGCTAGTACTTTCTGCAATACTATTTTTTCATATACTGTTTGTGCTGTTCTTTATTTACTTTGTACAGAGACTGTTAAAATATTAAAAATAATGTGTATTTTAGTCAAATCATGTGACAAAATCTATGCAATAATCTGGACAACAACTCCATGGACTTTGCCTGTCAACCAAGCTATCTGCTTTGCATCTACTATACAGTAATTATTACTTTAATTTTATTGGCAGGTAGCTGTAGAACATTTTGTAAATAGTTACTAAATAAACAACACATCTGGTGTAGTACCATCTCATCCACAATACCATAGAATGAGGGCCACAAATGTTGTATATATATAAAACCGAATCTGTGCGTGTGTGTGTGTATTTATGTTCCTTATGCACGGCTACAGTTTTGAGCAGATCTGCATGAAATTTGGCATGTGGCATCCTTATAGTTCATAGTTCATACAGTTCAACGCTTACAGTTATAAAAACATGAACAGCGCGTTACAAAATGTCACACACAATATAAAAACGAATAAAAACGGCCTATGCCGTAAAAGTGGAATAACATTGTTCGAATAAAAAAGTTTTAAGGTGCCGTTTGAAAGTGTTTGTGTTGGACTGTTCTCGAATGTATGATAGCAGACTGTTCCAGGCAGCCGGGCCGGCGAAGGCGAAGCAACGCTCGCCTAGCTTGAGCCGAGTTCTCGGCTGTTCGTAGCGGAGACTGCTGGCAGACCGAAGTCGTGTGTGTCGGCTGATGTTGGCTGTGGCGGTGACGCTGTCAGCTAGGTAGACTGGGGCCCGATCATTATGGACGAGATGCATAAGTAAGCAGAGCTTGTAGGTGATCCTTTGTTGTACGGGCAGCCAGTGCAGATCACGCAGAGCATGGCTGACGAGGTCCGAGCTGGGCAACGAGTCTTGCCGACGCGTTCTGTGCAAGCTGTAGTGGTGCAGTCGTAGTCTTAGGAAGACCGGCGAGTATTGCATTGCAATAATCAAGTCTGCTCAATACAAACGCAGAGACGTGATCGCCCATGACCCTCCAGATGGTCATGGGCGGGTTAGTAAGTGCCGCTAGCCCCCTGTCAGCCTCCCCCCGCCTTTTGGTTCTAGAACCGCCACTGCGCTCGCGTGCCGTCCGTACGCCGCTGCAAGTGATTGGCAAGCTTAGTCGGGAAATTCGGAACTAGCAGGCGGCAGGTGCAATAGATCGAGCGCTGTAGGCATGAGGAGTAACTGAGCACCGTAGATGGGACTGAGGACTGCTAGTGAGTTACTATAATAAAAAGAACTCGTTGAATGCGGTAGTTTCAGGTTAAAACAATTTTCAGTCGGTTCAGATTCATGCTAAACTATTACTGTGTGAATAAAACTTCATGTATTTTTCTTGATGTAATTACATCATAATACACTGTCTCCCAGAAAAATCTCTCTCCTTTGGTTCGTTATGACTTTGACATACACCGATTGATTTCGATAATTTTTAGCAGATATGTTTTGAGGACTTACGAAGCAGCTGAAGTGGAATTAGCTAAGGTTCATCAGGAAATAAGAACGAAGATGTTGTGTTGGTGGTGATTTGTCGGCTGTTTGCAACTGATTAGTTAGTCCAGAGTGACACACAAGGCATTGTCAATGGTGATAGGTACTGTGCTGTGAAGGCAGACAATTCAGATGCACTCTACATTGTTGCGGAGGCTTTCAGAGAAAAACTCTCACAAATTCTTGGACGGGAGCTGCACATTGTTGCGCAGTTTGATGGTAACTTACCTTTGAACATTACATTACATCAATACACCGTGTGTAGAATATAGAATGCTTCTCATATAAGCAAGCGGCTGCCGAGCAGAAACTAGTCAGTATTAGAAAGCAAATGTGAACAAATAGGTTTTATGACGTCTTTTGAAAGTTTGCCTGTGAGTTTTTTGTTAACCTTAGTAAGTTAGTGATATCGTCCGAGTGATTGTACTGATGTGTGTCAAATGATTGCCTCCGACTGATGTCTAGTCACACTGTTTACCTGTTTTATATTGGTTTCATTGTGTAATAATGCTAACAAGCCGCAATCATGCTCTGTGCGATTGTGGCTTGGGCCGCTCGGCCGCCCGTCCGTTCGTCCATCCGTCTGCCCGCCTGTTCGTCCGCCCGCTGTAAGCCACGCCCTGTCTGTCCATTCATAAGCCACGCCTCCATCTGTCCGCCCATAAGCCACGCCCTTGGCCAAACAAACGTCACAAATTCACCAACGTGACAAAATGACCAACGGATTATTAGATATATACTGTAGATTGTAGATTGTCAACTGTTGATCCAGTTGCCATTTAGACACTCATAGTTATTTAAAATCTAATTTATTAGCAGCTTTTTATGGCAGAATCTTTTACATGTAGCACTGTAGTTTATGTGTTAATGTTCCCCGATTATGCAGCTAATTTTACTGCCACGTTTATGTGTTATATACATTGTGTTTACTCAGGCTCCACGCTTGATGGCTGTACTTATTCGTGTGCAACGTGGAGTGAACGGACGCTGCCATTGGTTGCTGCTAGTCACGTGACTGTTTCCAAGGGAACGGGTCTCGTGCACACTGCTCCAGCCCATGGTGCTGAAGATTTTCAAGTCGCGCTGCAGCACCAGTTGCCAATGGTAACAAACTGGTGCAGTGAATTTGTGCTGTCAGTACACTCTCTGGTTTGAGTAGAGTTATTACGTAATAATGACATTACCAGATAGTGATGCAGTGTAAATAATTAGTAAACTAGTTCTCAAAAACTGTGTAACCTGCTGGTGGCCTGCAAAGGCTTTACTCTGCCGACAGTGACAGTAACTGATTGACATGATCGGCAATGAAAGCACTCGCAAAATGAGATAATTGTGGCACAGCAGTTGCAGGTTAACTTCGGTAGTAAATTTTTCTCTAGTTGTCATGACTCCACAGTCTGACAACCAGGATTCGCTGTGCCATGTTGTCACTGGTCACTAGCAGACTAGCCAATGATGAGTATCATATGGATGGTGGACATTTGTCTCATTGAACGTTAGGCCATCATATGTTTCACTATGGCTGTTATTCAATCAGTCAGTCACAATTACACGTCTACAGCAAAGTTCTCACAAGCACGTGCTATGACTACATGATTGCACATGCTCGAAAGCGATGAGTTGAACCGTTGCTGGTTTATTGCAAGCTGTGGTTGTTGTTCACTAGGACTGTTACGTCGACGAAGCTGGACATTATACGGATGGCACACACAAGACGCTGGTTGGCAAAAATGTCTTGTCTGAAGGCAACCAGCTTGGTAAGTACATCTCGTTTGCTGTTGGATCATATCTCATAATTTACACGTATGTTCTGTGCTTTGGAACTGTTGATCGAGTGACAGAAAGGGCATGTGGTGTAAAAAGTAGTTCACTAATCATCCCAATGTTGCTCTTTTGGAACAGATGATGGAAGAAAAGAAAGATGCAACTGGCTAATTAAGGCTGTTGTCATCATCGTTGTCTTCATTATTCATAGAATACTTAATGACGGTCACTAATAGTAAATTGACTGCACGTTATTACTTTCTACATTTATTACTGGCCCACTTACACTTAATGTAGGAGGCCAGTATTGCTTTGCTCGCCGTGCGTCTGTCGTCATCGTCTGTCGTCGTCTGTTGTTGTCTGTAACACTCCACGGCGCAACGTAACTCACCAGGAGGCAGCGCGCGGCGGGCCAGTAGTGTTACGTCTCGTCAGTGCGACACGTTGTTATAGTTCAATTAGTTCAGATTAGTGCATAAGATTAGTGGTCAGTTTAATAATTCATGGTAGACATGGCAATGATGATTTGGTGAAGTACATTTATGCACATTATCAGAAATGGTACTTGTGTGTACAGTTCTGGACATGATGTCCGAGGACGTGGTAAGTCGCGAGACGCTGGTTCATAGCTACCCACATGACTGGCGCACCAAACAGCCGCTGATCACACGTGCAAGCAAGCAGTGGTTTGTTGACACAACCAAGCTAAAACACCGTGCTTTGGTTAGTTTCACAGATCTGTAGATAAACCGTTTCTGATTTACGATAACCAGTCACATAACAACAGAAGGCTTAGCTGCAGAGCATCACCCAAAATGAGTGCCACAGGGTTTCTACCAGTTGAAGTCTATTTTTAGCCACAAGCTACAAAGACTTTGTAGTTATATGTGATCTCTGCTAAAGTCAGATATTCGGTGACCTATTTGATATGACCTCTCATTTCTTTTTTAAAGAAAAATCTGAAAGTTTGAGGTTTTTAAAAAAGAAATATGGTCATACAAAAAAACTCGGACTTTGCCCCTATAGTATTTGGCGTATCCTGTACCGGGTTGAAGTGGGTGAACACAGGCATCTCAGCTGATTGACCTGAGTAAGTACTGGCCAAGTAATGATAAACGACTTCCAGAGAGGGCGTGGTTAGGGTCACGTGACTATTGCCCAGTGGCAGTGTCACGCTCTGCTGTGTGGTGTTGTGTTTGAAGTGAAAGCATAGCTGCAACCAGACAAGAAGTAGTCGTATTAGTGTAGTTGTATTCATGTTTCTTTATTACTGATAACTAACCCAAATTTGTACATTTAATTTAAAGTTTTTTTTTTATTTTTAAAGTCGGAATCTAATTTGTAAGGCACCATAAAAATCCAAAACTAATTGAAGGCTATGGAGGCGGCTGGTATTGGCATTGAAATGAAATGGCATAAATAAAATCCTACTCCACCAGCAGGTCCGAACAATAAAAACTGACAGTTACAATTTATGTTCAGCGTGTGATAGCTGCATGTGCTCAAACGCTATATATACTGCTAGTTCTGGTAAGTATGGATTATGTGATAGCTCACTACACACTATTGTTTGGGCAATCGTGGATGCCAAACTTTTCTATGCATCAGGTGCGTGGTGAGGCTTTACCAATGCCTCTGACCGCCAAAAGATTACTGCTGCTATTCACCGCAGTATCCGCAGTGGTTTTTGTTTGTGTTCCAGATCTGGCAGACTTTTACGAATTTTATATCTCAGCTGATGATTGAACACTGGTTTAAGAAAATCCTACCCTGTCTGTGCTGCACAGAATTACAGTCGTAGAGAGACAACATATTATGCAACTTTTAGACCGTATATCACGCTTGACTGATTGCAATTTTATGATAAGAATGTTATATCATGATGCATATTAACTTTTATTTCTATTTTTTATTTTATTAATCCGCCAAACCGTAGGCCTCCCCAGTGGGTTTTCTGGCTGGTGAGGCCACACGAGCTGAGTAACAAGGTGAGTACTTTTATGTACACTTGCGGTCTGACAATTGTTATTAAACGAACACGTTATGTTATGTTATAAAGTTAGCAAGGTCCTTTCCATCAGGAGTCCAGTTGTGGATAAGGAAAGGATGAGGTCAGACCACTGGTTAGGGTCAGTGCTTTATATTTCCTTCAGTGATTCCGTCTGATCTGCACAATCTGACTGACACTAAAACATTTTTTAAAATGGCTCAAGAATGCTTTTTAACCATGCTTATTCGTGGTTTTTACGGCACTTTTGGACGTTTCTTAGAGAGGCGCCCTACAAATGTTGTATTGTACTGTACTGTGCTGTACAGTCTGCGTTGTTGGGTGACGAGAACGATATCCGGCAAATAAAAAACCTGTGCCACTTTTTCCCGAAGATTTTTATCTGGAACAAGCACAGGAAGAAAACCAAGGAGGCCACTGGCTGAACCAGGTCCACCTGGTAAACGTGGATGTAAGTTGTCGTGACTTTAGTTTGTAAGTTATTTGTAGACACATGTCAATCAGTTTTTATTTCACCTTGTATGCCGTTGTTTTGCTCAGGAATGTTTAGAGAATGTGACCGTAATTCCAAAGAATTCCATTGCGGGCATGACGTCGCAGTTGGATCGACGCAATTACTGGTGTATATCGCGGCAGAGAGTCTGGGGCGTTCCGTTGCCAGTTTTCTACGAGGCTGAGTCTCGGAGACCTCTGATTTCAAGGTTACTGGGCTCATTATGCATTAGCTATGAATTTTAAGTAGTTCTTTCTAATCAATTGAAAATTCTATGTGAGTAGTTGGTAAATAAAGGAAAGTGCTTTCTGAAGAAGCATAAAACCGTGACGATATTGTCGTATGTTGCTGCATGCGACATGTGGAATGATCGGCAGATTGGTTAAGTGGTAACAGTGTTCATCAAAGTCACTCTATCTCTTGACGTTTTAGCACTGACCGTCATGATGTTTAGACAAGCTACCCAGGCCAGCCAACTCAGCCGGATGCCGCGGCCTGCTATCAGCACTGCTGTCCTACTCATCTAGTCAGTTTAGGATGCTGGCTGTTAACTGAGCTAGCTTTCTGGCCGATGTCGGTCATATACTAGCTAAATCGGGTTTAACCCCTAAACTTCTAAATACGCTGCTTTTGTGATTGTTCTGCATATGTCACAAAGACATCTCGTGCTCAGCGTAATGGCAGTGGCTGATGTAAGTAAAGTAAGTAAATGAGTAAACTTATATAGCCCATTTAACGGGAATGTCTCTAATGTGCTGAGCACGATATCTGCCGGAATAAAAATGTTTTTAGAGAGCGCTTGAAAAGTTCGATTGATGTGGTTTGTCGAAAATGTGCTGGCAGTGAGTTTCAGGCATGAGGGCCGGCGGACGAAAATGCTCGTTGGCCATAGCTTGTCATGTTGTACCGAGGGAAATTTAGTAGACCTCGAGTGGCGGAGCGCAGATTGCGGCGCCCCGTGACGTCGGCGACCGGTACGCATAGCTCGGCAAGATACCGCGGTGCAAAGCCGTGTAAACACTTGAACACCATCTTGAACGTTGGCCATGATTATTGCTTGTAGGGCAACAATCAACCATCTCAAGTCAGTCTTTGCCTGTAAAGGAAGCGACAGTTGGTGGAGCCTTCCACTGAAACAACTTCTGCCTGATGATGTTATTTCTCAGGTACATTTTGCACTCACTCCTGTTTTTCGTTTTGCATGTTTTCTGTTTGAAACATTTACAATGGGCCTAAATTATCATCACGCTATGCAGAACCTACTGAATGGACAGTAATATTTCGCCTGTATAGTTTATGAATCTTTTAAAGTATTTACAGTTTGTGCAAAATGATTATGTTTTATAATACAAGCATTTATATCCGCTGCAGAAATAGACGGGTGATAGTAATATGGCCAAGCTTGTTGATGTGTTGATGTGACAGCACTTTTCACTTTCATTCGCTGGACGTGAGTGGATGTTAATGATGAGGTGCCAAACAGACAACACTAAACGTCAGCAAATCGCTTCCATCTGCATTTTTGGCTTATTCAACAGCTCTCTCTTTTTTATGTTTATTTTTGCATACTAGGCATGCAACATCATGCAACCACGTATATTGCTCATGTAACTTAATAAGCTTAGCTTCAGACCAGCTGTTAGATGCGATGTTTTTACAGTCGCTCCAAGTGATGACCAATCATAGATCAGCATTGACGAAAGATCGGTCGACAACAGTGGAACAAGTTCTGTTATCAACTGACCAAAATCGTCCAATAAAAAGTCCGCTAACAAACACGACAGACTATGGATTTTTATTGGCGGACAATGTTGGATGACAATATCTGCTAATTTGTATCAGTTATGTTTCGGGCTTTAGATGGTTGTCACTGACAGCTGATTTACTCTTTTTTGCCGGAATCAAAACAATCCAAGGTCCTGCTGTGGTGATAGCAAAGGGCAAAGGGTGGTTTATAAATCAAGCCGTAAATGTAGTGACAATTAATTTTATCCCCACGAAAGTGAGGGAATGTTTTCACCGGCGTTGGTTTGTGTGTCTGTCTGTCTATGACCATGATAACTAAAAAGATTGTGGACGGATTTGCACCAAATTTTATGCAAAGGTTCCTAGGGGGAAAGGGAAGACCAAGTTCGTGTTTCGTTACGATCGGTAGAGGGATGTGGAAGTAACGGTCAAAAAACTCCATAAACCGGTGATTGTTTACAAAAACCGGCAATTGTTTACAAAATAGCTTCATCGGGAAATTCGGAACTAGCGGGCCGCAAAATGGTAGGTGTGGCAAGTGTTGCCAAGTGTTGGTGACAAAAAAGCTTTCGTGGGGATTTGTATTCTCTCAGAGTACTTTCCATCTAGTTAACATTGTCAGATGAAACTGAAGAATTACTTATGATATTGTTTCCCAGAGTGGGCGTGATCCTCACATGGAATATGTCCGTGGCGATGATGTTCTCGACATCTGGTTTGACAGTGGAGTGTCGTGGGCTTCTGTTCTCACGGGTCAGTTTTTTATTTTCTTTTTTAGTGCATCATATGTACAGGGTGCTGTTAAAACGTATCACAATGAAAACTACTGTTTTTCGGAAATAACTCGTTATTTTTGTTACAAACATTTTCCACTATTATCTTGCAGACTTAAGTAGAGGTGACAAGAGACTAAAATGCCGCATATGATAATTTCTATGATAATTTTGTAGTGATCATATTAGTGTCGTCTGGCCTTGAGCATTTGGCTTTGTTTAACATCACCGGTATTTACTGCGGACATGTTAACTGGTTGGATATGTACCATTCGTATTCACTGTGGATCTCATAGTTGGTGCCTTGGACCCATATCAGTTTTTGTTGTGTTTATATTATGTACATAAATAATACAGAGACGTTGAAAGTAACACCTTGAGGAGAACTCTGGCATATTCTCCCTACTCCGAATGTGCTAACTGCCAGCTGCAAGGGCATGTGTAAATAAGTAAGTAAGTAAACTTATAGAGTGCGGTTATCATCAACAACATCTAACGTGCTGAATGCACTTGTATCGAACGAACAGGTACGTTTTAAGCAAACGTCTGAAACAGTCTGCACTAATGGTCGGGTCCTGGATGAAATCCGGTACCTGACCATTAATTTGGGCAGTAAAACGTTTCTCCAACAAATTCCTCCAGTTCTTAACTCGTGATGCCGAGTAAGTAACTGCAGAAGTGAGGACTGGTACAGCCAAACTGAGCGATGTGTTGAGGCTCTCACGGTAAGTAAAAAAGTAAAGTAAAGTAAACCTGGACATTTGTAGAGCGCCTTTAAATACTATAGCATTTTCCAAAGCGCTTAGGTATGGCAACACACAGTGTTACCTGCAAACAAGCCATGCCTGCCTTTACTCCCCAGCTGCAGAGCATCAACGCCCTTTGGCTGATACTCATTTTACCGTCCCATGCAGGGTAGAAGGCTGAGTCGACCTGGGTGGGCAGTTGATCTTGACAGACAGATGTCGATGTGTTTGGCTGTTGTTCATACTGTAGACTGTGGACACGTTGCCGATGTATACTTGGAAGGAGTTGATCAGTTCGGGGGATGGTTTCAGTCATCTCTGCTGACCAGTGTTGCCATGAACGACCAAGCACCTTACAGGTATCAGTTCAGATTTCTCTCGTTCTAGGATCAGTTAAACTAGCCGCGGTGGCTCAGTGATGAGGGCGAATCAAGGTTCGATTTCCTTCTATCAACTCATATGAGTTTGTGGTGACATTGGGAAGAGTATTCAGCCAAAATTGCTTCCACTTTAACTATGGGCACATCGATGCTCTTGAATGAAGCAATACACAATGTCAAACGGCATATTTAATCATTCTAACAACCCCTGCAGGCCTAGTAAACGTCAGTAAATGAGCATAGGCTAGTATATAAAAGCCAGAGGCAGATGAATGATAAAACTGTATTATTATTATTTTTTTTAATTTTTTATTTTTTTTTAATTATTATTACAAAATTTGTATAGCGCACAAATTCAAGCATGTAAATCTTAACAAGATTCCTGAACAACACTTTAGTATCTTTGATCGGATGTTCACTAACATATTCTGTGACAGTTAAGGAATTAGTGGTGTTTAAATGGATCAAGTTCGTTTTTGGTATGAAGCTTACCACAGAGGATACCTACCTTGTAGTAGATGAGGTTCCAGATTGATCCACGGTAAGGAAGACCACCTGTAGATGTGGGGTGTTGGACCTAGAAAATTTTCGGCTGGCTTGTTGTTACTTATTTACTGTTTTAAATTCAAGTCTGGTTTTCAGTCACAGTCGGCCATCCCAGCAGTTGCTGAGCTGTTGTTCCGTGTATAACCTAGGCTGATTTGTTGATCCTCGGAGTTTCTGTTGTGAAGCCGTGCGGGTTACAGCAGCAGACACTTTGTAAGCCAGAAGCCATTACCATCATTGAACTAAGAGTTTCGTGGCACTAGTTGAAGACGTGGAATAATAGTACTGTTATTACCATGTCCGTTTATCATAAACTGTTAACTACTTATCTCCGCTGAGTCACTACCAACGTTCCAGAGAAAGCTGAAAAGTCATCTATTCTGTCAATCAATCGTTTCCTGGCTTTTGTTACTGACATTTACACCTGCAGTGGACCTTGCAGTGGCAGTGGCAGTGCCACTTAGGCCACTCTAAAAATACTTTGATTGATTGAGTGATTGATTGATGCTTCCTGGTTTCAGTAACAGTTCGTGTAACAGTCTTGCTGTGAAACGCAGGTCATTGGTTGTTCATGGATTTGTTATGGACGAAGACGGTAAGAAGATGTCGAAATCACTTGGGAACATAGTTGATCCAGATGTCGTCGTCAATGGTGGAAAAGTAAGTAGTGTGACCGTCTTGTAAAGATGAAGAACGTAATGGTCTCTGTTATAACTGATGCAGTGGTTGTGTGGGCCACATCCACAAAACTGAACCTTGGCATCCAGTTGGATGCTGACCTTACTGTGCGGACCCACGTTTCTTTTTTGGTGCTGTCACGGTTGGACTACGGATGTGCCACTCTGGCTGGGCTACCTCGTCAGTTACTTGACAGGCTCCAGTCAGTGCTCAGTGTGGCCGCACTTCTGATATTTGCGAGCCGTCGGTATGACCATGTGACACCACTGCTCCGCAGTTATTACTGGTTATGGGTGCATGAACTGATAACTTTCCAGTTAGCCGTACTCGCTTAGCGGTGCCTTCACGGCTCGGCACCCGCTTACCTCGCTTCTGAGCTGTTTCCGGTCTCAAGAGCCAGTCGACATCAGCGCCTGTGATCATCGTCAACGACGGACCTACCCAGCCGTTCCGCGTGCCACACTTGGAAGTCGCGCTTTTGCTGCTTCAGCCACATCAGCGTGGAACAGTCTATTGCACAACATTCGTTCATCATCATCGCTGATCACCTTCAGATCACACCTGAAGACTGAGCTGTTCCAGCGATCATACGTGTAACATACTCGGCCACTGTGACTGTTCTCTGCATTGTACCGTGACCTTGAAGTACTTGTCTGCTTATGTCATGTTAATGACCATTCGTGCTACTACTACTACTACTGCTAGATACGATACAATACAATATGATATGGTATATTTCCGTGCGCTCAAAATCTGACACTATGGCCAGCTTAATCTAGCACACAGCACAAATGAAAAATAAGGAAGAACTAAAAACAAAAACCTAGTATCTCAGAAGAAACGGTCCAGACAACAGTACATGAAGGCAGTCCAGAATGATGCCGTAAACTACCACTGTTGTTACAATAGTTACTTCTCCTACTTGCAGTTTTAGGGTAACTCGCATTTCTTCCGTAGTTACTCAGGGTTGGGTGAAACTTGGGTCAGATTCCCGCAAAAGAGACTCTGTACAGGTAAATGGAAAATGTTGAATTACTTTAATGCTTTTAAGCATACCTCATAATTGCCTGAATCAGGAGGCTTTGCAGTTAACATTTTTGCTTTGCCCCCATTAGATGGGCAAAGTATTGCGATCAGCATGTCCACCATTTGTCTCTCTGTCTCTCCGCTTGCATGTCTCAAGTCAAAAACCACATGTACAAATTTAACTAAATTTTTCTGTACATGGTAATTACTTGTGGTCATAGTCGGTCGTCCTCTGACAGTACTTCCAGTTTTGTGGATGATGTCATGTTTTCACATACTGGGGCCAGTGGGCCAAACTCGTGCACGACATTGTTTCATTGTGTTCACCAGGTGGCGGCACCAGTCGGACATCAGACAATGTTATGTTTGGTAGACTTTGCCAGATGTCGGCAGTGGGGGCAAATTCTGCCATCTCTGACTGCATCTTATGCGTTTGTTTATTGGAATGTGATGTCATTCTGTATTTGGCCAGTGTCTTTTATTTTTTGACTTTTGTATTGTATCCTTATTAAGTACAGTGTTATTGGTCAGAATAATATGTTGCTTTTAGAAGCTCTCGAGTTGAACTGATCTCTGCTCTCGTCCATGTTTGGCCAACTTCTTAGTTTTTTGGCATCAGTTGTTCATGGACAGGACATGTGTAATGTAAAATTCAGCTTGAAGCTGAAAATAATGCGATAAGAGGAAAAAAAGCAAGCAGGGCATCACATTTTGTCTGGCCTGAGCTAATTTTGTGAGAAAATTTTAACAATTTGTGTAATGTTGTGGTATATTGATTCTAACTTTCAATGTGGTAATGTTTTGCGATTATTTAGGATAAGAAGAGGAATCCACAGTATGGAGCGGATGTTCTGAGACTGTGGGTGGCACAGTGTGGTACCGTTGCACAGATTCATATCGGCCCCAGTGTTCTTGCCGACTGCCAGGAAAGACTGTTTCGGGTAAACAACATGCACACGTATAATAATAATAATAATAATATACACATTTGTATAGCGCCATATGGTCGTAACTTCAGAGGCGCTGGGCCAGGCAGTGTGCTAGTAGGAGTGAGAAGAGGAAAGAA
>Ga0209780_1002124_pt1 | contig 13827 bp, 6 predicted proteins | sample WorMetexBAHAMAS2_FD_187384 | JGI IMG/M metagenome (GOLD analysis project Ga0209780, IMG submission 187384) | Marine gutless worms symbiont microbial communities from Max Planck institute for Marine Microbiology, Germany - Inanidrilus exumae... | ecosystem: Host-associated > Annelida > Digestive... | reverse complement strand
CATAGACAATAGTATCAACGAGTGGCGTCGCCGCCTGGAGTGTGTTGTACAGCAGCAGGGTGGACACATAGAACATCTTATATGAAACATTCAAAACATGTGTTCTTATAAATTTACGTTCTTTTTTGTTTTTGATCTTGCACACATTAAAATACAGTGGTGTAGTGTTTTGATCCGTGGTGTTTGTATGGTACTGGTTGTTTTCTTAGGTAGTGCGGCAACACAATTAAGGTGATGCTACAGGCCTAACTACCACTTTGTGCGCTATAAATTTCTGGTTGTAACAGTGAAAAAAATATTAAAATCGGTCTTCTCTACGTTAAGTTATGCTTATACAAAGAAAACACCCACTTTTTTTGGCCCACCCTGTATGTGTAGCGACGGACTATATTGCAGGAAAAATGCCCCCAAAGAACCAGAAAAAACTTTTTGGAACGTGGAAGCTTATATTTGTTGGACTGTGCTTGGCCGAACAGTTTGAACACTCATAAACACGACGCTGCCATTGGGCATAAAATGGCAGAGAGCCTACCCGATATTGGGGTGCGGTTTATCACCGGAGCGCGTTTAGGATTTCACAAAGGATGCATTCGTCTGCTTCACTAATTTAACTGTTACAGTTCACTTAACGAACGTGACCATGACGTTTGAACACGAATTTATGTCAATTTTTCAGTTAAAATTTTCTTGAAAATATTCGAGGTGGCAGGCCGCCTTAAATGCGCCAGTGTTGGTCGCCTGTCTAGAAATTTGCTAATCTTTAACGGTTGTACGCCTTGCTTACACATGCGCATGCTTTCGCTGGCAATCTCTTTTTAGGCATGTACACTGGAGTAAGTAGCTTTAGGCCCATTGCTCCCACGATACAGATGTCGCACATAGCGCGGTCTGTGTGTCTGTGTGTCTGTCGTTGTGTTTGGCACACGGGTGAGCTGATGTGCAAAACGGCTGAACCGATTGAGACTCCGTTTAGGAGCCTGACTCAAGTTACCATGTCAAGATTAGACGAATTCATTCGCAGCTAGAAAACGGCGATGCGGCCTTTTGTCAAATTACTTTGAACACATTATTAACAGAGGGAGGTAGGCAGTTAAGCACCCCGCCACGCTTTTCTGCGAAGCATTACATTCTTTACTAGTGAACAGTTATCTCGTGTGCAGTATAATGGCAACGATGTCGGGTAAAGCTCTGCTCTGCTGCGTGGTCGTTACGGTCAGTATCTGGACACTGGTAGCCGGTGGTCCAGCCGAACGCCGGACAGAACGGTCAGTGGCCGGTCGAGAGACGGCGTTGGAGATGAACACTGAACTCGCCGCCGAAGTTCAGTGGCTGCGCGAGAAGACGGCTCAGGTATTCCATCACCACCATCATCACCATCATCATCACCATCACCACCACCACAGAATTGCGTTGAATCGTCACTTCACGGTGGCACTGCATTGAGTATGTACATGCGGAGCTGAAATTTCTAGGGTACGATAGGCTACGTGCGCTCAAAAGATAGCATAGCCAGCTTAATCTGCCACACGGAACCAAAATCCGAAAAACAAGGAACGAAACTAAAAACAAAAACCGATAGGCCTATAGCATTATAATAAACTATCCTGGAGGATATTCATACATAATTCATACTTCCGTGGAGGTAGGGCGTAGTCATGAAGGAGGAAATGTCTGTGGTGGAAATGATTTGTGGGTTATAAGCCGAGGGTGAAACGAGTGGGGGAGTTATATTTTTGCCCATGCACCTTTTTCGTTGTATGTCCGAATGTCCTTCACGACCTATGCATTTTAAATAATATGGGACGTCATATATTTAACATTATTTATCATATATCAGAGAAAATACGAAATAAAACAAACAAACAAACAAACTGAATAAAGAAACACCGGTAGCCACGACTAAGTATTATGCAACGTATTATTATTTCGCCCGCGGGAGCGGTGGCGAAGTATTGTAATAAGCGCGTCTGTGTGTGTGTCTGTCTGTCTGTCTGTCTGTCTGTGTGTGTGTGACTCTGTGTGTGTGTGTGTGTCTTTCCACGAGCTTATCTCCCGAATCACACGCGCAATCTTGACCAACATTTTGTGCTTGTTGCCTATCGCCGTAGCTCAGTCCTTCTCCGGCGTGGTGACGAAATTCCAAGGGGAAGGGGCAGTTTTGGGGGTTTTCCTTCTTATTGACAATTCATTGTACAGCAGAGCATTTGAGAACCATACGAAAACGGCCGCACCGACCGAGATGCAGTTTGGGTTAATGACTCGGGTGGGCCTTAGGTACCATGTGTTAGATGGGGGATCCGATTCCCCAAGGGGAAGGGCCAATTATTGGGGGAAACCGTAGCGGCCCATTGTTGTTGGTTGTGTGGAATAGTGGTAGAACGTCGGTCTGTGACCGGTGAACTTTCCCTATCCTACGCTCGACCTGAAGCTGATGGGTGATCACTTAAGTGGGTAAACCTGTCCGCTACATGGTCAGCCAACTAGGCCAACTCAGCCTTTTATCCGTTCGAGGTCGCTAAATGAGTAGTGTGTTTTAATCGGATGTACGCTACCTGGCTCGGATGGTGCCATCTGGTGAATGCTTACGGAGTAAAAGCACGATGGTTTATTCCATTCGTGGATAAACGTCTGGATGGCAGGTTAAACTCTGCGATCCCTCTAACACGTACCATTCCCTAGCGCATTAGAGGTGGTTACGACGATGCGCTATACAAATCAACGTTTACTTTACTTTACTTACTTTAAAGTAATGGGACATTCTACCGTGCGCTGTGCAAAAACGGCTGAACCGATCGACATGCCGTTTTGAATGAAGACTAGGGGGCCCACGAAACCATGTATTAGATGGGGGTGCAGATCCCCCAAGGAAAAGGGGTAATTTCCGGGGGTTGTCCGAACCATTCAAAAGTATTGGCAACGGTCGCTGCAACGTCGCTGTCGCGTTCGCTGCAAGCGGGATCATTCAATCGCTAATAGCGTCATGCAGCAGAAGGGATCACTCAGTATGCCAGGCAAGCGCAAATAGTATTCGGAACAGTTCTGGGAGCAGGAGATGTGGCTTATCGGCCGTAAAGGAAGTGGTGGGATTGCAAAACGCGGGCGAAGTCTGATATCTACGATTGCCTTGTTGAATAAAGGTGTAGATTGTCACTTTATGAGCTATAATACGTTTTTAACATTAATACAACCCTGAAATTTCGGCCCGGCTGTAGACAGTAACTGGAATTACTTTAGCTAATATTAACCTGCTAAAAGATCGATATTTCGACGGCAAGAGTCTGCCATTGCATGACCATGTTCCCCTGGAACCCATAAATTTCTCTTATGGAATTCCCTTTGGTGCGTACTACAGTGTATACTGCCGACCTGTAGGTCACCATCATTACTGGCCCGCCTACACATAGTGTAGGGGCAGACTAATGATGCTTTCTGGCGTCTGTCGTCGTCGTCTGTCGTCTGTCATCGTCGTCTGTAACACTCCACGGCGGGCCAGTAGAGTTTCGTCCCGTTAGAGCGACACCTTGTTTTGCTGTTACTGCGTCTATATCGACACGCGCTGCCGCTGCTGCTGCTAGCGTTTCGTTGATAGCTCATTAGAAGAGTACTACATACGGTAACTGTGCTGTAAAACTCGACATTTGCGACATTTACTTACTTATTTACTTACTTCCTCTGTGCGTTGGCGGTGTAGTTGGCTGCAGTCGCCGAAAAGGTTCGTGCCGACATTCAACGTGGCCATGCTAACCGCGGCGGCAACTTTGCAATCCCGTCAGGAGCAAGGACCGTGAACAAACGTAAGCAATTGTCACGTGTGTCACGTACTTCTCTCAATATTCAGCAATTAGCCGTTTTCAACCTACTGGTAATTAGACGATGCTATGACGGAGGTACACTGGTTCTTCATACAGGGGAGGGGCCGGCCAAGGTGCCTACTATCGTTACTGTACCAAATTATAATTCGTTAGAATTGTTGTAATCTTAAGTTAAACTAATTTAAATAAGTAAGTAAGCCTTCTACCCTCTGTGAGGCGGTAAAATGAGCACTAGCCAAAAAGCAATGATGCTCTGCGGCTGGGAAGGTAACCGCAGGCCTGGCGGAAAGTAATGACAGCTCACCGTCCGCTGGTTGACTTACTGGATCACCTGCGGGCTATGCACCGGTATCAGCTCCGGGCCCAATGCTCGGTAACGAGTATGGGAAGCCTTTACCTTTAAGTAAGTACATATAAAAGCGCACAATTGTCGGCAGAAGCTGACTGTGAGGAGCAGGAAGGAAGTCTTTTCCCTGGGCCGTACGCTCCGTACAGGAAGCCCACCCCATTTTTTCGCCACGTCCATAACTACATATCATTATCGTATCGTACGGATAACGACGTCAGTCAGTCGCAGGTAGCTAATCACCATCAACTGTTGAGCCACGTGACACTATGCTTCATCGAATGCAGTAAGTAAAACAGTTTGTTTCGCATGTGCGGACGCTGAAACAAACCTGAAATAATAAAACATTTTGTCAGCGCAACAGTTGACTGACATTTTGTTTTACTTTTATTTCAGTAAAAATTTCAGTTGAGCAGTAATAGATTGTTATAGCTTTATGTAGAGCCTCGCAATAAGACGCGATTACTGTATTGTGTTCATTCAACACAATACAACCTTCTAGTACACAATAGCCTAGTTGGTGTCAATTTTTTGCTGTTGCATAATCAATGAGAAAAAATATTATAAATGCTTCCGGACTAAAGTATTCATGCAAACAAATTAAAAATAAATAAAATATGAGAAAAAAAGAGTGAAATATGGCAACTTTTTCGGAGCATTTTTGAAATTGCCCGATCGTTGTCTTTGACATTTTGGATTGTTAGACTCCTCCCCTGATGTGACGCATTCAACCTCGTGCACAATGTCAGGCCACGTTCCACACAAGAATGGTTTGTCATTCATGTGCGAAACGATGTTTTCTACAGATCGCTAAACAACAGTTTTCCATTATCGCTTTTCCGCCATCGCCTTTGTGGGCTTCAATTGTTCTGCACAAATGCGGTCGATATATACGACGTTAGCTATTAGTCTTTTGTAGGCGTAAATCCGTCTTTATTCACCTTGACGGTAGAAAGAAAACAATGCTACAAAAAAGCAGTAACAGAGAAGAACTTAATTAAACTTAACAAGCCACAAAACAACTGGAAATAGTCCCATACATATCTCGCAGCGCTTTCTGATTATCGCAAAACATACGCATAATGTGAATGTCAGAAATAGATTTACGCAGATTGTTGGTGTAAGCTTACCTGGTGTATTTACAGTCTCGGCTGCAAGGCAGTTGTTTAGGGCTGATTGAACGTTATCGCTTACATTTAGTAGCTGTATTAAGCCCGGTTCACACCGGCAACAATGACATTGTTGCTACTAGTGTGGACAGGGCTTTAGGCTGCAGGCGTGTGGGAAGGCGGAGATCTGGTGGGAAATGATAGGAAGGGAAGTAATGGAACAGACTGAAAAGATAGTGGACATTCTGCCCGTCCGAGTCTTGTCCATTACTGTCCATTGCGTGGCGCAAGGTTTATTCCAGTGCGAGTGAGAAAGACGCTAATGTAATCTTACATGTAACTTCTTATGCTTCGCTGTAGGCCTACAGTTGATCTGAAGTCAAAGTTAACCAGACTTTCGAGTTCAGTGTAGGCCGAGGGGCCGTACACATATCTAACAATATATAACATTTTTCTAACCCCCTAAAATTATATAACAAAGTCACCCCTCGGAAATGATTAACTAGAAATCTAACACACAACAGTAAACTTAGCTTCATTAAGTGGCACTGTCGTATAATGGCGCATGAAAGAACACCACCAATAAAAATGCTCACGCAAGCAAGTCACATGAAATCTTTCACTAACTCCACAACATTCATGAAAGGCCTTTACGCCTACCAGAAGTCACTATAAAATGCTGCCGATTAAGAAGCAAAAATGTGTTATATAACAATTCCCTCCCAATATAACACAACATAACAAAACCTGTATCCCCTGCACCACCCATAGCGAGTTATATAATATGTGTACGGCCCCTTATGCTTCGTTTTAAAACTGATTTAAATTTAAATTACACTAATATGAGACAGAATAGGCTAGAGCTTTCAAATTGTAACGGCTGGCATGTTTTTCCCTCGAGCAGATTTGTCGCGGTTTCGACAATTTTGACTGAAATGTGTATATTCTCATACCCCTAAATTTTAGACCCATTGCATGCATTGCATAGATACAGCCTATTTCGACAGATGTCACACATAGCGTTGTCTGTCTCTCTGTGTGTGTCTGTGTGTCTGTTGGACACAAGGGTGAGACCTGCAAAAACAGCTGATCCGATCGAGCTGCCCTTGGGGAACTGACTCGGGTGGGCCCAAAGAACCATGTTTTAGATGGATCCAGATTCCTCAAACAACTGCCAATTTTGTGGGACTGTTTGGCTCACTGTAGAGCATTGTGAGTGACTGCTGCGGTGTACGCAGGAAAAATCAATAATGGCATCAGCGTGACTGCTGCAGCCGACTGCATTGCGACCGACGACCGACTGGTGTAACTTCCATTAATTTTCCCGTGTAGAAATCCCATTGCAATGCGGTCTGTCGTCAAAATTCTTTGACCACTAGTGACACATCATTGTTTTGCACGTCCTACCCTTCTCTCGGCAGTGAAAGGACATCAGCTTAGCGACAGAGATTTAATTGATCAATACAGCACTGAATCGTTAATAACGCGATTAGAACAACGGACGGATCGTCACTGCTAGCTAGTAATTCTTCATGACGTAATTGACATTCTGTTTTGTGTTCCGCCATATACAGCAGTGGTGGCACATTTACAACGAAATTTGGCACAGAATATGTAATATGTCTGCCTATATCTGTGATAGTACTAAACAGTAAAAGTGCCTTCACATTGGGGATATGTTCCGGAACATATCCTGGAACGAATCCCGGGACATGTTCCTCTAGTTATCCACGCGAAAGCGAGGGGATATGTTTTCACCGGCGTTGGTTTGTGTGTGTGTGTGTGTGTGTGTGTCTGTCTACCTGTCTGTTTGTGACCACGATAACTGAAAAAATTGTGGACGTATTTGCATTAAATTTTACGAAAAGGTTCCCCAGGGGGAAGGGAAAACCAAGTTCGTGTTTCGTTACGATCGGTAGAGGGATGTGGAAGTAACGGTCAAAAAACTCCGTAACACGGCCATTGTTTACAAAATAGCTCCGTCGGGAAATTCGGAACTAGCGGGCCGCAAAATAGTAGGTGCGGCAAGTGTTGCCAACTTAGTGTTGGCGACAAAGAAGCTTTCGCGAGGATTTGTACTCTCCCAGAGTACTTTCCATCTAGTTTTATATGTTCTACACTACACTGTCTGAAAATACACCAGAGTTGGACTGTTGGACATCGGTCTAATTTTTTGACCCTACCTAAACCAGCCCATAGGATAAGCGACCTATCCCGACCCAATCCGAAATTAAAATGAAACTCTCCACCCGACCAAATTTGACTCATTTTGCATGATTTGTCATCCTATCGTTTAATTTAGTAAACGTGTACACGAAACGCAGGCCCATTGAGAGTTAGTCTGGGGCCCGGGGGAACTACGCGCACTCACGGGGCCCCTGACAGAGAAAAAAAATCACTCTGAGGGATCGCGGTGCTCCTCTGACACTGTGGAGCCCGGGGTAGCTTACCCCCTTATACCTCCTCTCTTTCAGGAGTGTGGCGCCCTTCACCTTTTTAAGTTTTTACCTGCGCGACGCCACGCCATAGCGCGGTATTTGCTGTCCTCGCGTGTCTCTGTGTCTGTCTATCACAAGTCGGAAAATGTTGGGTCCAAATCGTGCATTTTGGTTCAGTTAGGTAAGAAAATGTGCCCTCGTCACGGTTTATTGGAGTCACAGATATAGCCTTTATCCCCACCTCTAACACTGGTCACTGGAGGGTTAGCTAACCCCTCTCACTTCGCCGCTATTGCCCTTACCTCAGTAAACCGATCCACATCAATCTCAGGAACGCCTACTGGCGAAAGTGGGATGAACGTGCCCCCAAGTTCCCCTTGTGGCGACCATGCCTGCATTGTTCCCTACTGGTCAAAGGCTTCGGTGATGGTTCTGTGCCGAAGTTCGTTCCTACACGTCTTAATTTGCCGTTGCTTCGAGTCATCACTGTCACTAAGCGGCTTCCTTGCACGCAAGTCTGCTGCGTTCGAAACTGGACTGCACTGTGAAACACGCCATTTCTTGGAACGGTATGCTAGGATGATGCGTAGCTGTATCAGATGTTCTGCTGAAAGAAGAAGAAAGTATTCCTCAAAACATAGTCCGTGCTAAGGGTGCCGTTTCAACAAACTATTTTCATTCGTCTGAAAATGTTCACGCTTTCGAGTAAGTTTTTTTCTGAATTTCGCTCGCCAACAGAAACAGACGTGAATCGATTTGTTTCTTGGCGCTGCTGGCTTCGCCGTTATTCCGCTGTTGTTAATGTTGTCAAGGCTGTGTTCGACCGGCGGCAAGGTAGATTTACGTCTGTATTCAGTGCATACGCGTGCGGCGATATCCGCATTAGGGATGTGCGCGTGTATATGCTTAAACGTGTACACAATAACTATTGTCTAAACATTTATAAAATTACACGATAGTATCAAGTTGTAAAGGAATATGGCTGCGGTGACAAAATTCGGCGCTGAGAAGTTAAGAATCGACAACAGCTGCAGTAAATATCACAACACGACATTTTGACAAGTTAATGCAAAATTAAGCGATAATTCAATGAAGGCTGCCGAGATGACGTCACCGGCCGTTACTTACTATAATGCCGTTATCGTGACTGAGAACCACCTGCGTTCGGTTATTGGCCGCCATATTGGGTGTAAATGTTTAGTAAACGTCTACACGTTTCACGTGCACGTTTACTAAATTAAACGATAAGTGCATCCCCAATCCACATCAGCAGCATTTGTCAATTTTTGTGTCGTCTAAATGTCATCGCACGTAATTGTAAGCTTATACTGTTGTCCATATTGCGTAGGTTTAATCGCCGGGACCCTTAGCAACCTTCACCTATGGCAACGCTGCCAATAAGCGTGATTCTTGCGCCGTGACGTCGCCAATAACACGCAAAGGTCACCATAAATTGGCTGCCACCTGTATCCGTTGCAACAACAGTGGCGTAACGACGAACTCGGGGGCCCCTAGGCACAATAACTGCTTCACTGGGGTCGATACCCCTAATTCCCTAAGATCTAGCTAGGGGGCCTTGTGAGCATGGTTGTATTTAATGGTTTATAGGGGCCCAGCCCCAAGAGGCCATGGCCAAGAGTTGACGGCATCAGAGTTCTAGTCAAAACTGAAAATTTTCAGGAACTGTTGATATTACGGTAATTACTAAGAAATAATTAGGCCTTAATTTTTCCCGACACTCGGGGGCCCCTTGGCTCGGGGGCCCCCTGGACTTTGCCTACCCTGCCTACCCTATTGTTACGCCCTTGTGCAATAATACGAGTCTTCTGTTAAAGATACGATGCAAAGTTCTGATATAATTCATGTAGCATAGCTTGGCATACCTCCGGCTCAAAATACACGAAATTCTACTGCTTACTATAAAAGTTACAAAGTAATAACTTGAGCACCCTGGTCTCGAACGCACATTATTGTTGGTGATGTTTTGCGTGGCCTTGGTCCTTGGTTGTCCTTAAGGACAATATCTCGGTCTTTAGTCCTGTCCTTGGCTTTGAACTTTGAGTCTTTGGTCCTGGCCTTGACCTTAAAAATTTAGTTTTTGCCAACAATGCCAAGTTATTGGCCTTCGTGCAGTTAGTGGAGCGAATAGGCCTGAATCAAAGACGACACGCTCGCGTGCTTCTTTCACTTCTCCAGGTGGCGCCACCTGGGGCGAAGTCTGCCGTTTCCGTCTGCATTTTGTAATTCCTGCCGCTTTTACAAAGTCGAAATGCAACAAGCAATTCAGTAATGTATGAAGTAACCAACTAGAAGTCGTAGGGAGTGCCGACAAGGCGTTGCAATAACGATTGTATACTAGATATCCGTTGAGCCGAATACTGCCGCTTTGATACGTGTGAACAATGTCACAATTGTGTTAATAGCCGTGGCTAGAGTGTCGACGACTAACTTAATCCTGCTCGTACTTAATCAATGCTCACCATACAGACAGAAAACAATGGTAAAGGCAATAAAGGCCCTCTAGTCGTAACTTTACACCTGTAACCTGTTGAGCAAAAGCTATCAAATCATCCAGATGAAACTAGTGTTTTACCGAAAACTCGATCTCGGTAGATTAAATACTCGTTTTTGACCTCTTGGCATTCCTGCCAGCAACAATGTTTCTTTAATTGACATGCAATCAGAGAGCACAGAGTTGGTGACCATAGAGCAATGTATACTGTATAGACAAACAAGAGCTCAGCAAGTGCTGAGATAACTGACCGTGGCGAAGCACAGTCAACAGTTTTGTTAATTCGTGGCTATGAAAAACAAATTAACATGTACGTCAATATAACGCCAGTGGGGACTGATCTATATATCCACACATGCCGATCCTACGTCCATACGTCGCGCGATATTCCACAAACGGCGCATCACTATTATAGTTTGTACGCAAAGTGAACAAGAAGTTCAGCTATTGCAGAGAAACCGCGCAACGCGCTGTGATAGTAAATTAGTGCTGTGCTTCACGAGATATAGGAGTTAAAGGTTTCAAACAGCGAAGATCACCTTCATGGTTATTCAAGGGCATTGGTAGTGGTGTTATTCGATAGGCCACATACGACTTCCTATTAGTGTTCCTTCGCAACTGTCTCTATCGTGCACTTTTAACGAGATAAGCCTATTTTCACTTATTTCCCAAAATGTAAAGAGGACATGTGACTCTGGACACATCTTTTTCGGGGGTAATATATCACCCACTAGTACTCCTGTGCATTAATTAGCACACGAGATTTGAAATACCTAACCTCACAAATTTTCAAAGATATGATTGGGGCAAAATTTTGAAAAAGCGTAACGTGACCCTAACCATGCCAATTAGGGGATAGTCGGTCATCTCGAAGCTTGCATATGATATATTCTACCTGCATACAAAATTTGGTGACTTTAGCTTCAGTTGTTCCAAAGGTATGGTTGGTGCCCACCAAAATTTAAATGATTCACGTGTCCTGATGGTTTGCCATCCTTCGGTTAGCAAGTGATACGATCAACCTATCTGCCAAATTTGAAATGTCTATCTTCACCCACTACTAAGATATGAAAGTCGACACAAAATATCGAAAATGGGGTAGTTTGGATAGGGTAGTTATATGAGTTACTCAAGGTCAATGAAAATAGCGCCATTCGATAGAGCGCATACGAGTTCCTATTAGCCTTTCATAGTAACTATGTCCCTATCTTGCACCGTTTCTGAGATATAGCGAGATACCATGGTATCAAAAATCGCCGATTTTAGCATACCCCACATTTATTATTTTGGCGCCCCCGTTAGCAGTTCGTCAGAAATCCAGAGTCCCTGGGCTATCGCATGGCGATGTTTGCATGATTCTATAGGTTTAGCCGTTTTAGCACAATACCGGCGTGTGACAGAGGGGCGGACAGACGGACGAACACATGACGACAGCATATACCGCGCTTGCGTAGCGTCGAGCGCTAAAAATAAAATATCAATATTCATTTTCATTTTCAAATTCAAACTGATGTCACCAAGATTTGTCACGACGATTTTGAATTATTTTCCGTTTAATGTATATTTTTAGCATTTCCTAAATGTCGTAATCTCAAAAGAATACGTTGGACATTTAATGAGAAATTATCGTAAATCTACGGTGACGTTGTGTACGGAAGTCTTTCATTGCCAGTGGAAATCAAAAATAACGGTAGGTACACGGACCTAGTGACTCCGGTTCGGTACGGTCGGTTTAGTTCAGTTCGTGCGATATAAACGAGATTTAACGATCGCGAGTACTGAACTCCGCCGTCCTCGGACACTTTGGCGAGTACGACGGTGCTTGTTTTGTCATTGTCACCTCGCTACTGCACGACGCTGCGCTGGCGGGCCGGTTCCACTTTTGTGAGTGCATTACGAACTCTCTGCAACAGTGTTCGCCGGTTTCTGCAGCCCAGAGCTCCACACTACATGATGCAGTGCTGCACCATGATCTCCGACATTGCCCGTCGGCAGCATCTGCGGTCTATCAGCACTCTACCGACGATCGCTGATTTGCCGTTCTCGTACAACCTTCTCATAGCTGTTCCGACGGTCTGGAACACGCTACCACAGACAGTCTTCGTAAAGCCTCGTCCGCACCAGCAACAGAGTCGATCGATCAATCAATCAATCAATCAATCAATCAATCGTCGTTTAATAAGGCATGACATAACGCAAGCCATTACAATATAGAATAAACAAGAGAAAAGAACAGAAAATGAGAGTCAGTAGGCCTAAGTATCTTTGTACAGCATGCGCATCAAAAAACTACAATCAGACAATTGAGTCATATGCTCAGGCAGCTGCAAAAGATGCGGTCGTCGTCGAAGCAACATTCGACTTCGTTGCCAAAAACGGCAACAAATTTTGTCCTTTTGACAAAGTCGAAACAAACTGAACATGCTCAATTTGTTTCGACTTTGTCGAAAGAATCGTTCAACTTGTATCGGACATATTCCTCGACAGTGTCTGCAGTCGCTGCGCACATAGCGTATTGGAGACTTCGCAATAATATATTCTTCTTTATTCACCATAGTGGTAGGAACAATACAGCAGTACAATAGAAAATATATACGAAAGAAGAAATACATCTTAATTAACTTAACTAGCATAGCCTACAAATTTCTACAATGTCACACAAGCATTTCAACAATGTCACAATATCGACAAGAATCGACTCGAGTCTAGGTACAATAATAGCTGTCTATACCCATTTGCTAATTTGTGTCCTAATTAGTATTCATTTTAGTATAATATCTAAAATGTTGACCCCCCTCCCCTCCAACAGACAACATCAGAGCTATGGTGATTGTCTGGAGGGTAAGAGGGGGGATTATTTGACCAGCTCTGTGCTGTTGTGCATCATAATTGTGCACATCATATGCACACCTATATAATGAGCAGTTCATACATAGTCGACTGGATCGGGCTTTGATCTTGCTTGGCTTAGCTGTCTTTCGAGCGCCTCTGTTTTCGGTTACTTAGTGCTATATATAGAACAATTTTTTATTACATTCTTTTCTTTACCTTTTAGTCTGCTGAGCCTGTGGGATTGGCCCTTGATCTGGAAGACTATCATTCTTCAGTGCTATTACACTGTTGGTTGGGTCATCTGACCTGTAAAATCGTCTCCGAAATGACCTATAATGTGTCGAGTGGGACGTTAAACCCTACAATACCATCTAAAATGTTGAAGTACTTCGACTGGCACATTATCTAGGCCTACTAACTCGATGTGTTTGTTCGTGGCGGATTAAGTACCGGACCGGTATTTTTAATATTAGGGCCTGTAGTGGATATCTGCAATTAGTAGTATAGATAGGCCGCTTCGGGGCCACCTCATTAAAATTCCTGTTATTGACCCTAAATAGCCACTAAATCGACCAATAAGCGACCTGCTATGACTCATTATCATATTAGGCCACGCCCACTACCTGTCAATCATGACTCATCGTGTTTTCTCTAGTAAAATGTATTTTTTTCGTCGCTACTTTCTCGATAAGCGTTGACACGTTAGAAAATTAACGTGTCAACGCTTATCGAGAAAGTAGCGACGAAAAAAATACATTTTACTAGAGAAAACACGATG
>Ga0209780_1002123_pt1 | contig 13827 bp, 6 predicted proteins | sample WorMetexBAHAMAS2_FD_187384 | JGI IMG/M metagenome (GOLD analysis project Ga0209780, IMG submission 187384) | Marine gutless worms symbiont microbial communities from Max Planck institute for Marine Microbiology, Germany - Inanidrilus exumae... | ecosystem: Host-associated > Annelida > Digestive... | reverse complement strand
AAGGCCGCTGACTGAAATAAATGTGATCGCTATCTTCTGTGCGTTGAATTTGCGGATAAAATTTTAATATTTGCTGTTTTAGAACGGCGGCTTTTACAATGAAGAGAAACTGAAGCCAGTTTTTGTATTTATAATTTAAGTATGACTGTAGTTGAGTGATGTTTTTTGCTTAAATATTTTGCATTATAATTGTCTTCTGGCATATTTGAAGTTTTACCTTGATACCGTTTGCCATTTAGAGTTTTCCATCTGAGTGTTATAACGTAAGCAGTTCTGATCAAACAGCAGTGTGCAAACATTCTGTGTGTAAAATTAAATCCATTTCCATTATCTCCAGAAATGTCCTTGGAGGGATTCATCTTAGCCCATAGTAAAACGTTAGAGGAGGTAGGTGACATTTATTTCCCTCTCATGGGCCTTGAACTGGTAGATGGGTATACCACGAAGTCTGCAACCAATGGTCAGTGCAGTGTAATACTTCTGGTTACCTTCCCAGTTGCAGAGTGTTGCCGCTGCCAGGCTGGTGCCGAATTATGCTGCTTGACAAAAGGAAGACGAACGCGTGAACACTCTGTGCAGATAGAGTGGTTACGTGAAGATAGAACCTCTGGGAGTTGAACTGTGATCACGTGTCCAAGCGCTCAATCGTTAGACTACCACTCCACACTGTACCTCATAGTGGGCATGGAAAAATCAGAGACTGAAGAGAAGCCAAGAGACAGACTGTGCAAATTGTGGCATTGTATTATAAACCTGCTGCTGTGCTGTACGTAGGCGGACATCAAGTTGCCTGGTCTGCCGCTTGCCATTGTGATGGAAGCTGTTCAGCAAGCATTTGGTTCGTAACTTTAGATCGTCTTTTCATTAGGTGGACTGTTCTGAGTCAACCTAATAAAGTGGGTCTCAAATGTCCGTCCGTACATACATACGTCCACAAGAAGTTTCTGTGATGTAGGTAGAGGTCGATGAGTGATGCATGATGATTTGCAGTATGACGCGATCCAAGGTCAAGGTCATGAGCCCTTGAAAGTTGGAAATCGTTCCATTTTCAAAAGCTATCTCCTCCACCATTTACAATGGGAGCTGGCAACTGACCACTGATTCTTAAACTAGGGCACAATACATAAATTTGGTCGGGCCGGATTTTTGATATTTGTCCTAGTTTTTGTGTCACACGACTTTGAACTTGGCAAAAACGTCAGTCGTGAAGAGTCGACCATCAGTCCCGTATGGGGTTAATTTATTTTGATATTTTATTCTGTATATTGTTTACTGTTTATTGTTATGTACACTGTATTCGAGAAAAGGAAGACACCAAACTCATGGCAATAACTCGGGCAATTCAAAACCAATTTTCAACATTCTTTCACTGAGAGATTCACCGGTAAATTTGCAGTAAAGAAATAATTAAAAATCCCACCACACCCAACATGCATTGGTACACTACCTTGTGAAATATTACTGTCTGTAGACAAGCAATGACCTGAAATAAATGTTGTCATTAATGATAAGTCACAAGTTAGAGTAGCTGCACATTTGAGATGTAGTGAGATTTTCGGTGATCAATTTTCTGCGAATTTGCTGCTGAGTCTACTGTTAAAAGTAATTTTTAATTTGTGAACATTCAGCAAAGTTACAGGCAAGAAGGTGGCTTGCCTTATACGTTTTGTGACCTGTTCATCTTCTTAACAAACGATGAATAATTTGTAGTAAGTCTTAATTATGGCGAGCAACAGATGTTATCAATTGTTGATGCATTGATGTTGACTTAGACAATTATCACTCATGTAAACCAGTTCTCACTTGCTAACTGACGCCATCAGCAACTAACGTTGATGATTGCATCCAAAGACATTTTGCTGCCATCGTTGTCATGGCCGATGCATATACTCAGTCATTCTGCAGAATGCTCGAATAGACACTGTGAATATTTTTTGTCAGTGAATGAAATAATGCACACATCACATCAAATTTACTGATAGCTGCTGAGAGAAAGAATTTTGAAAGTCAGTTAAGATTTGATGGAGTTATGCCATGGCTTTGGTGTCGTTTTTATTTGGAGCATGGGTATTTGTTTTTATTCTATGGCAGAACCTTTAGGATATTCCAATATGGTGAAAATTTTTCTTCGTCTTCAATGATGGTCATGGTATTTGCCTTTTCCTCAAAATGCCAAAGTATTTTTGCTTTTTCATACTTCTGCCATTCTTTAAACTTCACTGTTTGCAAAAACGATGCGGCTGTGTCATCTAATTGAAATAAAGTCGGATAAGAAAGCCAGTGTACTGTTGAAGCTCATACGTGATGTAGTTGAAACCACCTCATCGACAGCGAGTTCGAGTCCAGACGTGACTTGAGTCTGACTTGTAGCACTCGGTTGCATTTGGATGTCACTTGTTGGGACCCGATGTATGTGCAGATAAGTTGTCTGCTTGGACATTTACCTTCGTGAAGCCACTCTGTGCAAAGACGTTTTGTTGTGTCAGATGCTAAAGCTCGGATTATTGACATAATGAATGCAACACTAAGTCAGCCGCGAACAAACCACCAAGAGAACCGTCCGATCATTGAGAAGCTTGAAGTGCCAATTTTAAAGCGGTCAAGGTTCGTTGGACTTGGTGGTCTAAATCTGAAGAAGGTCATGGCCGAAACGGGTGAGCATTTTTTGCCTTGTGGTACACATATAATATTCTTCTCTTGATTCTGTTACTGCTATTTTTCTAAAAAGCAATAGCTATGTCTAATGGTGTAAAGGGGGCAGTATCTATCACATCGTCTTTGTATTCGTTATAATAACAAATAGTGTAATAATCTAAATAATAATCTAAACATTGGCTTGTATTTTCTGTTGCACAGGTCACTAATCATTACCTACAAACCCAAGGTTTCAGGTCAACAAGTGACTTACTTACTGTACCTTTACTGTACCTCAGTTGTCGTTAGCCTTGTCAGCGGACCTACTGTATGGAACTCTTTGCCCAATAGTTGTAAACAGGCTGAACTAGTAACTACTTTTAAGTGCAAACTTAAGTCCGAACTTTTTTAGCTAGCCTATGTTGAACAACCTACAGTCTAGTGTCTAGTCATCGGCGACTCATCGCCACAAAGTGCCTATGATACGCTCTAGACTTACGGCGTCATGTAAATTTTATAATTGAATTGACAGGTCAACAGACTGCGTGACATATTTCGCTGGTGTGATTGTAATGCTGTGTTGTACTGCAGCCTGGTCTCATGAAAGGTTAATAATCATCAGACAAGATCATCCATATCTAAGACTGATTAAGAGTTGATGAAAGATAAATATAATTTTTCTGCATATGTGATATCAACCATAAGTTTTGCATTTATTATACAGGCTAGTTACAACCATAACAATGTCTGATAACAGACTTCAGCAAACAGCATAAGACCCTCTTTGTGTGCGTAAAGTTTGCTTCCGGCATCCATTGATGGGATGTGCATCTGTTTTTAGGTGTGACAGTAAGTGCGCTGGACGAAACTACATATCAGATATTTGCACCAAGTCCGCTAGCAATGGATGAAGCCAAGGAAATGATTGATGAATTGCTGACAGAAGAGGTTCATATGAATTCATTTCATTAACGACGCCGGCATAGCCACCGGCGTGGGTGTTGCATTCAGTCGCATCTGTCTGCGCTCTAAAAGGACAGTGGCTTGAGCTATCAACACCAAACTTGGTACACGTATACTCTATAGTAGTCGCTCGGCATGCATTGACCCAGAGGTCAAAAGGTCCAAGGTCAAGATCATCATATGGTTACGAGAACCTTCACAGCACACGGTTGCTAGTGATCATGGCTCGGATTCCTCATACCCATATGCTGCTGAGCTACTGTGGCTGTTGCCGGCGTGGGTCTGCATGTCGATACGACTGCCTATGTTTTCTAGTTGTATTTTACATTTCATGTTCTTTGTCAGCTGCTACTGACTGTGTGTTATAATAGCAGTGTGAGACGTAATCGTGTTCAGTAGGAACTTGTCTTTGAAATGAAAGCTTTGGTTTACATCACGTTGGATAGCGGCCATTGATAGATTGACTGGTTTTGTTGTTTCAAGCTAGGAACTTAATAACACAGATATAGCATGTTATCTGAGTCATCATTATCTGAACTTGAAACACAGTTGACCTTAGATGCATTCTGAGGTCTGTTGTAGATGCATCTATGCCATGTCAGCATGATCCTGTGAATTGTTTGCCTGCTTTTGTGTTCATTTCAGAGAGAACCTGAACTCGAATTTGGAGCTATATACCGGGCCAAAATTGTTGAAATAAGGCAAGATTCTTTTTTTGTGATTTTTATCAGTCTGCTGTTGACATTAAGACTAAACAATTTCTGTGAGCTGAATGGATTGAAAAAGCTATGTAACAAGCAAATGTGTAGATGTGTGCATGTGTAATAAATAAAAGACTTTGTTATACACTGCTCACTTGCGAGACAGCAGATAATGTAGTAACACAAGTATAGTGTCAACTAGAAGCCAGCACTCACAAGAGTGCAGCGACGCACGCCAGCAATATTTTCGTGACTCGTGACCTTTGACCCTTTGACTGACCCCAAAATAAATGGATTTCCAGGACCCATCGTGGAACATTTGTTTGTCAAGTTTACTGCTCCTAGCCAGTCAGATTTTGAGATATCATGTGCAAAAACAGACAAATGACGGTGAAAACCCTACTCCAGCGACTCACGTCGGTGTAGGTTATGATGTGTGCATTTACATCCAACCATATGATCATAACTTGAGAGATGCTACATCTCAATAAATTGTATATTTGCAGTTGTGAACTGGCATAAAGGCAGCGATGCCCCTTCTGTCATGAGTTCGCCAGTGGCTGAAGAAAGAATGAGGCAAGGCCACTTGTTGGGGTCAGTGCTGTGTTCCTTTAAGTGCCGTGGCTATTGTTTGGGTGATCGGGAGGATGTATGGCCTGCAAAATCCTTTCCACTTCTCCGCACACGTTCTCGTCTTGAACAAATGGAGACAGAAAAGCTGATGCAAACTGGCTAACCCGGGTACACCTGGCTAACAACCATTCAGATGTTGATTATTTTGTTGCAGAGATTACGGAGTTATGGTACAGCTGTTCCCGATGATGGTTCCAGCATTAATACACAACACGCAGCTGGACCAAAGAAAGGTTAGGCTGTACAGTCACACTGCAATAACATTTTATCAGTTAGAGTTGCGTTCAGAATATGACATATTCATAGCCGTTCTATAGCACCTCTCATTTAGTTCTACCACTGAGTTTGTGCACCTTAGTAATGTTTAAATGTTTGTATCATCATTTTGGGGGTCGTCCGGCGCATTGAAAAGCATTCAGAGTCAATGAGCTGCACTGTTTTACACAGCAAAAAAATCAACGGCCATAGTGGGGACTGCGGCCGGCCAGCTGCAATGCTCCAAACTGTTGATGTAACATTTTGTTGTCTCCGGTGATAAATACGCCCCCTACGATGCGACCTTTTGTCCCAATTGCTTGACTTTTTTGTTTTAATTGTTATTGTTCTATTATAACAACTGACATGCCACCTGCAACACAAACATGGGCCACAGAAAAATAGTACCAGCAATGTTTGAATTGCTGATGATAGTCATATTTTTGTCCGTTAATTGGCAATTAAAAACATTCAGTTAATCGATCAGAATTTTTATTATTATATAATTATTGCATTTAAGAACTAGTTGTCCTGTTACATGTGATGTATCTTATGGTGTGCAGACGTTCGGGTTATAGACGATTGGGCTTCAGTATGCTTAGTGTTAGGATTAGTAAGGTTAGGGTTAGGATGGCACCCAGACATCTGTTGTCCAAATAGTTTGTCACCCCCATGTCGGCGACCGTATTTCACATTCAACATTTTACAGCTACAGTTTAGTAGCAATAATACAGACGCTCTGCAGATGCTAACATTTTCTGCAGATTTCACTATTTTATTTACTGCTGTTCATTACAGTGCCATTTTTCATTGTTTAAATGCAGGTCGGTCATGCAAGTGCACTTGGATTTTCCGTTGGTCAAGATATCTCCGTGAAGTACTTTGGTCGAGACCCGGCATCTGGAAAAATGAGACTTTCACGCAAGGCTATATACTCTGCAGCAAGCGCTGCTATTAAATCACTGCACGATAATTCCTAGCAGCTCTGCACAACCTGTGCTTAGTGTACAACCACATAGACACCGTGTCCAAAAGATGATAACCAGAATGATATAAACGAAAAAGTTTCTAAGTTTACCAAAAACTGACCAGAAATAATATTTTACTTATGACTATTTTATTTTTCAGCTATGGTACTGGCGTCAGAAACAGGGTTCCCACTCTCTTAGTTACAAAAATTTCAGGACTTTCCAGAACCCCAAAAGCATTTTTCCAGGACCTTGTCATAAGACAAACAGCAGTTACTATGGGATTTGGGGCAGAGCCCCAACCGCCAGTGATGTTTTCGTATATACAGATAAAATCTGAGCTAATTTTTGCAAATTTTGGTATCTGCACCTGCATCATTGTGTCCGCCTCCCACATCGTAGCCTAGAAAATTCCAGGACTTTCCAGGACCAAACCCATTTTCCAGGACTTTCCAGGGCCTAGAAATTTTACGAAAAGAAATCCAGGAACCCTGCAGAACTTGTCGGATGGTGAATGAAGAAATGAAGAGACCTGGCCACTGGTTAGGGTTAGCGCTTTTGTGTTCAATTCAGTGCATTAACACATGAAGAAGACAGTAATCTGCCAGTCACCAATGGTAGTTCAGTGGCTTTCTGGCCTTTTTTTCCGGACACGGTGTGGTGGTTTTTTAATTGTAGCTTAATTGACAGCAGTGATCAGCAGGGTACACTGTAAAAGAACATGTGCGACTTGTGTTAGAAGAACTGTGGGCAGAATATAGCTGTGTGTGTTTTACACCGGATCGTTTGTGATATCGTCTAGTTCAATTACGCAACATCTTACAATCTGGCATTCTGTATTTTTTGTTGCTGTGAAAAACGGAATAACATTCAACGGTTCAAAAGTCTGTTAGGTACACGACAGTATTTAGCACCCGACATAATCGTAAACTACTAAATTAATAAATGTGTCTCAGAACTTTCTGTTTTTGTCTCATTAGGGTCGACCTAATAAAGTGGGTGAGTGTGGGTCTCAAATGTCCGTCCGTACGTCCATCCGTCTGTAAATAACAAGTTTCTTAGATTTCAGTGACATTTTGTAGGTTGAGGTCAATGTGTGATGCATGACGGTATTAATACAAGTGTCTCAGAATTTTGTTTTTGTCTCATTGGGTCGACTCCTCCTCCAAGTCGACCTAATAAAGTGGGTCTCAAATGTCTGTCCGTACATCCATCCGTCTGTCCATAAAAAGATTCTTAGATTTCAATGAAATTTGGTATGTAGGTTGAAGTCGATGAGTGACGCATGACGGTATGCAGTATGACCCTATCCAAGGTCAAGGTCACAAGCCCTTGAAAGTCGGGAATTCGGCCATTTTCAAAGGCTATCTCCACTCCCATTTATAATGGGGCTGGCAAATGAGCACAGATTCTTAAATTAGGGCACAATATCTAAAGCTTATCGGGCCGGGTTTTTGATTTTTGTCCTAGTTTTTGTCACGTGACTTTGAAGTTGGCAGTGAGTAGGAGTCGACTGCCAGTCCCATACCGGGCTAATTTTTTTATTCATACCACTAGCATAATTTCTTAATATCATAAGAAGAATTTAGTTTAGAGTAGCAAGCACATACAAATTAAATTATTTGCTATTAAACACAGGCGAACAACAAACTAGCAGTTTCACATGTAACAATCAACAGTAATCAGACTTCTTGAAGATCAGAATCATGATCAGTGCCTTCAGTGAGCAGTTTGTGTTGTACAGCTGCTTTCGCCTGTTCTCTGTGTATTTCCGCTTTAATCATACGGTACCGACAGTATGTCCTTCATAAGCACACAGCATTATTTATAAAATGGTCATTTCCAAAATTACAGAATGGCGCCATTTCATTTTAAAAGTAGAATGCACTCAGACAGTGTAAACCATCATCAAAGGTAAAAAATACTGTTGTGACAACAAATGCTATTTGATAAAGTTCTACAATGCAAATTTTGCATGTTCATGCGGAAGTTGTACTTTCAGTGAAAACAAACCAGTGACCAGTGATATGCAGCCTATCATCTTTATCTTCAAGACTTGAAAATGAAGATATTTTTCACCCAAACAATTTAAACATGCCGCATAAATATATACCACTGTGTAATATACAAATGCACAGGTAAATGTAAAAGTATGTTTAAAAACTCTTAAAGATACTACCTTTATCTTTTATCTTCTGGACACTGTTCAAAAGATATCTTTATCCTGTGACTTTAAGATAGTTTTTAGGACTATGATCATGTCTTGTATCCCAGACTGGTCTGGCTTGCTAATGTTATCTTTGTATTTTGGTGCAACCCACTGCCAGCCATAATGCATACTATGATATTTAATGTTTTCCACAGTGTGTTCCAGATCAGCCCTAAGGTCCAATCAGTTGCCTTTTGTCACACACCGTTCCAATAACTTTATGCACAACTTTGATTAATATTGCTGACAAACCAACAAATAAACACAAGTCAAAAACAACCTTCTTTGTGGACATATATAGGACATCAATTGAAGTTATTATTCGCCCGAAGACCTTCGGGCGAATGAATCGTGGATTTACTCTATGCCAAAAGAATGGCCTTTACGCAGTCGGCTATAAATCTAGAGAAAGTGAACCAATTTGGCTGAAATCTGGAATAGTGATAGCCAAATGTTGTGGGCTGGCCCTGGCAGATTTTGAGCACTATCCACGCAGTAGCGACAGTTTTACAGGGAGCTGAAATTTTGTCCAGTAAATAATGCACGATTTCAATTTCCGATCGGACAAATTTTTATGAAATTTCAACACAACGACGTCAGTCGGTGTCACCATGTAGACTTTCGGAACAAAATTTTGAAAATTTTACCGTAAGGGGTCGTTTTTACAATAAAACGCAAAAATCGCTCAAAAATTTCCTGGTCTTGCGACTTCAGGCCGTCATAACTCTGCAGTGATTACAAATGCTGCAAACTCACAGCCAAATGGTCCCCTACGGGACGTCTAGTTTCCATTTTACCATTAGAATCAATTCAGTCTCCGCTGGGCTGCACGCTGTGCACCGGAAGCCCACCCACCAAACGTTTTCGCAGTTTTGATTACATATGGTATCGATGATACAGCAATCACCATCGAGTATTGAGTTACGTGACACCATGCCTCCTGTAATGCAGTAAGTAAAACAGATTATTTACGAAATCATATCTCAATGCATGCATCGCGATATCAATTTCGCTATGGAGCACCATTTCACTTAAAATTAATTCTTTACCGTAAAGTCGGACATATTTCAATTTCGTATTATTAAACGGCATAATTGTGACTATCTCGACATTAGTCGCAAAATGAACTAAAACAGGAACCAAGAATTTGGACGATTAATGGGAAGAAGAATACAAAAACATTTGTTTTCGGTTTTACTATGGCAACGGACAACGTCGCCGAAGAAAGAAATGTATATTGATGGATGTAGGAAGGCGAAGTTAAGTTGAGCATTAACTGGACTTACATTAAGTAAGCATATAACTAAGCATGTGATTCCACACAGCCGGCGAAGCGAAGTCTGCTGTCTATGACTGCCTTGTTTCGTACGACGATACAAGCATGGAAACCACTCTAAGAGCCTAGGTATGCTACAATTATTATTATTAGACTGGTTTCATGGCACAGCGGTAGGACGTCGGTCTTTGACCGGCAAACTTTCCATCCTGCGCGAGTCCTGTAGCTGACGGGTGACCATTTATGTGGGTAAACCGTCCGCTATAGGTCAACCAACCAGGCCAACTCAGCCTTTCATCCCTGCGAGGTCGATAGATAAGCAGTAAGCTGCAACTGGATGTCTCCTACCTCAGTTAGGGGTGGCGCCATCTGGTGAACGCTTACGAAGGAAAGACAGGCATGGTGTATTTGAGTCAATTGCTCCAATAAATACTTGTTGTGGCCATAGACAATAACAGAATTTGGCTTCTCCACTGTGTGCTCTGCCTATTGTTACCGACCGAGTAGTGTGGTCTGTCGGTCTGTCAGTCGGTCTGTCACCTAGTGAGCCCTGCAAAAATGGCTGAAGCGATCGATATGCCGTTTGTGTCGACGACTCGGGTGGGCCCAGGTAAACACCTGGTGCATATAGCTTTTACTGTATTGTGTTCATTCAACACAATACAGCCTTCTAGTCTAATGATATATTTATTGCTTACCGCTTGTGATCCAGGTGTGGCAATCGGACAATGTCTGTGTCAGGATAATAATAACTTTTGAGTTTTGAGTTAATTACCCAAAGGTCATTCACTGCAACAGTTATTATATTTGGCAAGCTGGTTCTTATTGCACTAGCTAGATCAAGTTCAAAGGTCAAAGTCATCGATCAAAGTTCATGGAGTTCAACAACTGCTGATATGGTCAACTGTGACAAATAAAAGCAAAATTATATAAAAGCAGCTGAGTAACTTTTCAGATCAGCTAAAAAATGCTAAAGTGGTGTGACCTCGAATGACAGCTTTCTAATGTAAGCATGTATTTTGACATAAGATCACTGTAAACAGGTGATGGTGCATTATGCAGCAGACAAAAATGAGGTTGTCAGGTTTTCGGTACCTTTTTGACACGCTATAACCATACTAAATTTTATAAGGAATTTTAAGGATCAATTCATATAGTGCAGACAGTGCCTGACAGAAACTGCATTATTTGTCCCCTTGCATCTTGTAGGGTACATGATGTGATGCTGTTGCAACACCGAGAAAAGTACTTGCCATGAAGCCAGAGTGATGACTGCATATGACGCCACTGAAAAGTTAGTTGCTGTTCTCACTTTACCTGTAAGCCACCAAGCACCAGACAATTACACAGCCAACTGGCCATTAACTTTTTAATGCATAAAACTGGCAAACTTTGTACAAAAATGCATCAAGTTTACTAAAATGGCATATAGATTATGAATTAAGACCATCACTAAGACATTCTTAAAGCCTTAACCATTAACACTAGTTATTGCGAAGAAACTTAGGTTGCACCACTTTGGAGAAATACCCGGTAAAACACTAAATATACTGGTACACCATTGTCACATTAGGCTGTGTAGTGTATTCTCCTAATACAAGTTCTGTAACAATAATAATTGCTGTCCCATCATAAGGTTGTAACATCAGTTTAAGACTACAAAATAGATAACCAACAGTTTTTCATTAAGGTATATCTAAATTACTACATATTCATCTGTATAATCATGATCTGTAAACTTTTAATTAGTCTTTGTATGTATTTAACTCTTTATTGCAATGCATACCTAGATCAGTCTCGCCTAGCTCCTCGCCTTAAAATTTAGCTTTTAGTGAAACAGTCTGAAACTAACAATAGACGTATAAAATTGGATGAAGAGTAGCATCCTACTTGTAAAAACAAAATACAGGAGTCCCGATACTATGCCACCACTGATACCATGCATGAAAGCAGTACGATTACAGGGTCTTCGTAGAAATTGCACGATAAATGAATCGTCAGCCTGCAACAAATAGTTTAACATAAGCGTTAACCTGATGGGTTCGTTTTCTACAAACAAAATTTCACTAAATTACCACATTTCTATCCACACAGTTTTCCAACTGCCAACTAAGAGATGGAAGTGTTTTTCGTTTACAATGTCAACATTTGCTCAACTTGGTTGTGAGCTGCAGTTATAAAATGTATGATTTGAATACTCAGTGGCACATCTGGAGAATGTCGGCTTTCTTCAAGACTTTACTAAAATTTAGTCTCTTTGTGACATGGAACAGCTGAACAGGCAATAATTAAGTAAAGGGCCATGGCACAGTACTTAGTGATACACCGAGTTAGATCAGGCATCACATAATGTGACAAAATACAACTGCAGCAGCACAAGATGTAAGTTTGCAGTAAAATGCATTTAACAAGAAAGCACACAAAGAATTCACACTTCTGCAGAGCGTGAAAAAATTATTATTCATTCCGGTAATGTGGGTGAATGTCGGACAGGGTTAGGGTTAGAGTCTTCAACCCAGTCTTGCCGTGAAAGCACGCCTGTGCCCCCCAAATCGATTTCATCCCGTACGCCTATGGTACAATGTTTGGGCAGCATTCCTTGGGTGTTCGGGCAACACGTCATTATTTTAGGTAACTGGTTTCAGCATACATACACACTGATCAAAAAATGTACCCTTTTCATTTTTTAAATACCTCAATCAAAATTGAACAGATTTGTACTGTACAGTGTTATGCCAGCATGGTAGATGCTATGGCCCTATGTCTGCAGTGAAATACGACCTGTTATACCACTCCAGACATTAGTAGATAAGACTGATAATAGTTGTAGTGATTGGTTGTGTTTATGATTTGTCGCTGAAAACATTAATGCCGGTGGCATAAATAACCATGGGCTTTTGATAGATGCTGTTACATGTCATTGTTAAGGCCCGGAGGGTCATACTAAAAGACGACAGGAAGATGGGACAGATGACGGAACAGTTGGTACACACAGAACTGTAAAAATAGGTAATGAAAATGTTGACAAAACTAGTTATGAAGTGTCTATACACACGGCCGGCCGGCCGTGTGATGTTCCACTACGTTTGACTATACACACGGCCCAAAAATAATCAAACACGCAATTCTATTGTTTCTTTCTTTCTGTTATGCCCCCAAAAGACCAAACCCCTTTTTCTTATATATCCCCACACAAAAACCCTCTTTTCAACGATAAAGTATGAACTTACTATTGAATTCTTGTCAGCAAACAGGTAAAAAGTCCGAAAACCGAAAAAAACGGGCCCACCCACGAACCCCGCTACCGGGCCTCCGCAAAAATTTCTTTTATTATTGCCATACAACCTTTCTATTGGTGTTGACGAAATGCGCGTAAAAAATATTACCGTTACTGTGTCGGTTAGGGTTAGTGTTACGGTTAGGGTCAGTTTAGTTTGATTTGTTAGCAATAAGAGTTTTGCGACGTCAAGTGTCGCCATCTGTCGGCCGGCCGTGTGCAAGGTGACTGCAGTTTGCCTATACACACGGCCGGCCGTTCAACTAGTTAAGGTCAGCGAAGACAACCGAGACACGTTGCTTTCTCGAAATAGGTCTGACAATTTCACACACCATATTCATGCTTACCATGATGTAGCGCCAATCTGTTCTTAGTATTTTACACCTAATACTAACAGAAAAAAGGCTGACAGACGCACACTTTTAGTTTGTTCACTTCGTTCAATTTGTTGACATTCACAGAATGAGTACCAAGAATATTTAACCTTGATTTAGTTGAGTGGTTACATCAATAATAACCATCCGTCTCGAGGGGTTTTACGTTTGGAATTTTTGACTGTCAGACAAAAGTACGAGGAAAACGAAACAAACCCACGCAAAAATGTTGTTCTTCCATAAAAGTGCAACCACTCACGGAGGATAAACGCACAGCGGCCAGGCACGCCGCTTTTCCGGCAGGATAACACGATGAGGTTAAAAACAATTCTGAGTCGATGTTTTGGTGTTGGTAACTCTTGAAGGCATCAACGGTGTCGATGTTGGTGGTAACACGTTCCAGTCCGTCCGTGGTAGTGCGCAGGGACCGCGGAACCTATACTGCAGGGACGGCCAATGCCGCCCCAGTTTTTGAACTGGGGCGGCAAATAAGCTATTTTGTCGCCCCAGTTTTGTGACCGAACGCCTTGCCGCCAT
>Ga0209780_1002122_pt1 | contig 13829 bp, 12 predicted proteins | sample WorMetexBAHAMAS2_FD_187384 | JGI IMG/M metagenome (GOLD analysis project Ga0209780, IMG submission 187384) | Marine gutless worms symbiont microbial communities from Max Planck institute for Marine Microbiology, Germany - Inanidrilus exumae... | ecosystem: Host-associated > Annelida > Digestive... | reverse complement strand
GTACGGGGCAGGTGTGCCCTTTAGTTGAGTTTCATAAAGGACAGGAAGGGAGGAGTGTTTATATAGCGCCATTTGTACTAAAGGTAAAAGGTAAAGGTAAAGATCGGATTCTTCTATAGCGCTACTTACAGCTACTTACGCGGCGATGCCGCGACCAGCCGCGCTGTACAATCGCAGGAAGTGGCAGTTGATTGACAAAAGCCAATGCTGCAGCTACAACACACACCACCGCCCCAATCAACCACACCAGGCCTTCACACCGTAAGCATTCACCAGATGGCGCCGCCCGTGTGAGGAAGCAAACATCCGATTACAGCTTACTACTCAGTTTATCGACCTCGGAATGATGAAAGGCTGAGTCGACCTGTATGGCTGGTTACACACCAAAATAAAGTGCCGCCTTCGGGTGTCGAACCCGGACACGTCACCCATCCCAGTACTAACCGGGCTCGACGTAGAGTAACATCGTTGATACGACCAACGCCGTTACCACCACGCCACGCCACCAACGCATAGCCTGAAAGCGTTGAGACATGGATCACACAGTTTCACCTGTAAATTACACTATGCTTTCTGCTCGTGTGACAGCGTGAGTGGCGCTGCTTGACATGGCGCTAATGACTAATGAAGAAGTCGTGTAACTTACAGCTAGCCGTAGATGTCACTTGCACCTGCTAATGAACGCTTGGTTAGAGATGCACGTTTCTACACCGCTTAAACGTTTTGTACTCTTCGTTCCTTGCTTTAACACGTAAGCCATCCTGCTTGTAGGAATACGTCTACAAATTGTCCACAAGAGTTCTCTTCTCCAACAGGTGGACGAAGAAAGTTGACCGACTCAGTTTCACCAAAAACAAGTCTCTGCTGCCGCTGACAGACCCGCGCGGTGCGGTGCGTCACGCCCACTGTGCTGTACACAGCTGTGGACGGTCAGTGTGATAAACTGGTGACCGATGGCCGTCAGCAGTTTATCACACGGACCGTTCACCTAAGTTGACAGCACCTGATACGATCGACGTGCAGTTGCGAAATTTTCTAACTCCAGAGTTTGGGTAAAAGTTCTAAAAGGAGATACCCGAATTCTCTTCCAACACAGTGTAGGATGGGCAGAGCCTCAGAGGGAAGCCTTTGTGCCAAAAACGAGCTTGATCTTTTCAGCCGTTTTTGTACCATGCCGGCTTGTGACAGAGATGGGGTGGTTTGGGGTAGTTAGGGGTCAGTCAAGGTCACTGGAAATAGCGTCATTTGATAGAGTGCATTCGAGACTATTCGAGTTCCTATTAGCGTTCCATAGTAACTGTGTCCCTGTCTTGCACTGTTTCTGAGTTACGGCGAGATAATGGCCACTGATGCACAGTCTTATGGCGATAGCCGAGCTTCACGTTGAAACATTCATCGACAAATTTGCCCGACAATGAATATTATCTGTTTTCTGCGAAGTGAAGTTCTTGTGGCTTAAGATTCTATTGTTTGCTGTGGGTTTTGGCGTAATTTTCAAGTGTTGTTGTTGTTGTTGCTGGAAACATGTTGGCAAAGCGTGACAAAATTGTGTTTGCCAAATGATTTGATTTCATTTGATCTGATAAATAGTTCTATGCACTGCTGTGCAATTTACGGTGGCATCACTGCATAAGTATGAATAAACTGCTATCTAAGTACATCACTATAAAGCACTGTTACATTTTCTTTGCATTTTCATTTCTCTAGTCTGGGAATGATACATATCAGTCATCCGCTGAAATATATTAGATGTTTCTTGCCACAATGTGCATAATTTCATGAATATTTATTCACAGCTTTATGAATAGTCATGCAGATTCACAGACATGTAAACTGTCAATCAGACAAAGAGAAAACAAGACTGAAAACGAGCGAAGATAATACTCTGACATCTGCAAAATGTGAATCATATGGCTTCTTCTGTGTAAGTGATATAGTCATGGTTTTTGTGTTTTTGCAGGGTCAACAGTGCACAAAGCAAGCTGTCAACAGACAAGGTACAGGTTAAGTTTATCATTGTTATTGTCATCGTCATCGTCGTCATCATTATCAAACTAATGAATTGATTTGGCGTCTGAGAACTGGAGTCCTTGGGCTATCCTGCGGCGTTGTTGGCATGAACCTACGTTTAGGTGTTGTGGTGCAGTGCCGGCTTGTCACGGACGGACACACAACAACAGCTTATACCGCGCTAGCATAGCGTCGCACGGTAATAAAAAACGGCTGTTAGGGCGCGGTGGTGCAACGGGTAGAACATTGGACTTGAGATCAACAGGTCGTGGGTTCAAACTTCAAATCCTAATCGTGGCAAAAGCTGCGTAGCAACCTTGGGCAAGTTTTCACACCTATGGGGTCCGCTTAATTACCCAAAAGACGATGAAAGTCGGCGAAAGACGTCGAAACACAGCTAAAGATGACAAAAGTCGGCAAAATATTGTTATTCAGCGTATAACTATTAACACTAAGAACATTACGTAGCCTACTGGTAATTCAACAAACCATATTTGTCTTTCCTGTCTTTTGCCGTCTTTAGCTGTGTTTCGACGTCTTTCGCCGACTGTCGTCGTCTTTCGTTTATCTTTTGCCGTCTTTTGAGTAACTGAACAGACCGCATCTATGCGCCTGTGTTATCAAGCAGTGTAACTTGGTACCGGCCAAGGGGCGGTGATGCTCTGTGGCTGGGAAGGTAACCGCAGGCCTGGCGCAAAGTAATGGCAGCCTACCGCCAGGTGGATGATTTGTAGTCACTTGCTGGCTGACTGTCTGTACACTGGGATCAGCTCCTGGCACTCGTTACCGAGTATGGAAAGCCTTTACCTTTTAATGAATGGAGTGATGAATGTTGATGAGTGTTGTGCTGTTTTTGTGATAACCATTTTGAGGGCATCCAGTGAGTAGTGTAAGATTGTCTGATAGCCAACATTATTATGCAGGGTTTGCCGCCGCCGCCAACGAGATTGTTCAACCTCATTTTTTTCTCTCAGCACAATTAGTCAAAAAATTGTGAATGAACTTTGTGAAATTTGTACAAGTCGTAGGCCTTGGCACAAGAAACAGTTGCTCAGATTTTTAAAAGGGTAATATGGGCCCGAATGGAGGAGATGCATGTTGTGGTCAGCACTGGCAAGGTCTGAGCTCCGTGAATGCTTTCTGATTACGTCTATTTCAGCAAAAACACAGAATAGTGTGGGTGTTCTGTGTGAATCTTTCTCGGTTCTAAACTATCTCATAACTTTGTAGTTGCTACTAACAACAGTGATACAATGGTTTGGCTCATCTTTAGTTTATCTTTAGACTTCTGTATCTTGATTAGCTATGCCGACAGTAAAAACCAGTGCAGCTAGGATCACCAAACTTGACATAAAATGTTCCACGATGAGTCCTGGAGACTAGTGATGTGCAGGCTGCGGACCCGTCTGCGGTTTTTGAATCTGTGGTCTGACAGTAGATCTTTGTTTCCATAAAAATTGCGGACACGGACTAAGGCAGATCCTATTCTTTAATGAATATCCTGTTTGTAGTACTGCTACTCTCTAGAAATGATAAATTGTGTTAGCAAAACAAATTACCAGTGGTTACATGCCGTTATTTCGTTGTTAATACGGTACGATACGATTTATTTACGTGTGCTCAAAAGCTGACGAAATGGCGAGCTTAGTCTAGCGCACGGCACAGAAACAAAAAAAAATTATGGAAAATCTGAAAACAAAAATTAATTAGCTTAGACGAAACGGTGCAGGCAAAAGTTTCTGAAGGCAGTATGGGAGGAAGAAGTGAAACTAAGGGGGGTAGGATTAGTGAAACAGTTAGGTTTTAAGTCGGGAGTGAAAGAAAGAGGGAGTTATGGATGAGCAATGTGGTGAAACAGAAGAGGAAGAAGTGGTGGGTGAATATTCAATACTTGTACCATCAGGTAATTTTGATCAGGTTATTCACAAATAAAAAGTGGATGTTTTTTGAGCCACAATGTGTAGCACTGCGTAGGCTACTCTGCGGACGCGGACTGAATACAGATTGGAGATTGCAGTACTTTTGTGGACACGGACACAGATCTTTTGTCAGGATCCATGGACTGATGCGGACCGAAAATTTGAGTATCTGCACATCACTGCTGAGAACTGTTTATTTTATTTATTTTGTATTTTATTTATTTTGGAGTTTAAGGTCAAGGTCACAATGTCTGTGTCTGTCTTCAGACAATGCAATCTTGCCACTGTGGTTGCATATGTAAGCTGCTCTGGGTTTTCCTTGGGTTTTTCCACCACGCAAGCACCGGTTTTTCCCTCCATCACTTCCCTGCGTCCACTCTTCGCTGGATATTGGGTTTTCCCAGGCGTGGGTTTTTGCACTCTTGTGAATGCCGGTTCTTCCAGTTGTAATCATTTCTGGTTCTGTCTTGGACTTTAGTGGTTTGACATTATTGGTTCGTATGTCAGACAGTGTATCAGGTATGTGAAGTCCCACCCTCCAGCAGGTTGTTTCCTAGTGATTTCGCTAGACCTGGTTAACCCTGAAGTCTCAAAAATGGCCATTAATGTTGTTTCATGTTGTTCTTCATTGCTTCTTACTAAACTAAAGTCATGAGTACATATAGTTGTGTTTTTGTGTTGCTAGGAGTCATTAACGTCAGTGACTGCGCCCAAGCTACATATCCGCAAAGATCGTTTCCATAAACTTTTTCCAGACATTGCCGAATCTGATGTGGTCATTAAATGTAAGCTTCACTGCTTGAATATTAGTCATCAACATTCGGTTAGCTGGAACTTCTTTAATTGATAGAATTTTGCCATGATTTAAATTGTGTTAAATTAATACACATTTGTCATGATGATGATAATGATGATGATGATAGTGCTAATAATAATAATAATAATAATAACAGTAACAAGTGGTGAAAGAATTTTGTCAACAGGCTGCATTGCAGGGAGGGCGGATTTTTCTCAGGGGACAATGTAGTGTGACACCTAGCAGTCAGGAGCATTGCAGTCAGCTGCAGCACTTGTGCTGTCATGAAGTTACTGAGGATTGAATTATATATATTTCAGCGCATTTGCGGCCTTCGGGGGAGCTTGTGCATTATAAATTGCCTTAATAATAATAATAATAATCCCTTTTGATGTGTGCCGTTATTGATGAATGAGTCAGTCCTTTTGCAGTGTACACCACAGCAGACACTCCCAGTGCTTTTCAGTGGGCCGGACAACCCCCTAAATTGCCCATTCATATGGGGGGATCTCAACCCCATCTAATACATGGTTCTTTGTACAGTGTCTTTATTTGCTGTACTTTTGGTCCACCTTGTACGAATATCTACAAATGTGTGTTTTCCAGCATATCACTGTGCATATGTGAGCGACATTCTCCTACAAGGCTTCCTCTATGTTACACGCAACTGGTTCTGCTTCTATTCCAAGCTTCTTGGCAAGAAACGAGTAAGTTATCTGGCCAGTTCTTTGTGTATATGGAAATAAAGTTGTATTGTCGTTGTAATACAATTAGAGCAGAAGGCTTTTCAATGCTTTTGTCGATGGAATATGGTGTAGAAATATCTAAAAATACATTATTTTCAGACGATTACGGGTGTCCAGCTTAGAATTCTTTGTGGAAACGTCAGTAATTAAGGAAAAGTATTAAAGAAGAAAAAATGAAAACATTACTGAAAGGTCTGAAGAGGCTGACTGGTGTGGTATACAGATTATGTTTGGAATTGTTTTCGTTGCAGAATACATATTAGTTATAAAATGCCGACCACACTTATTTAATGTCACCAATGTAAAACAGATGGGACTTACTTTTTTGGCACACCCTGTATGTATATATGATACAAGGTACGGATGTTGCAGAGTCAGGAGTTCAGTGGTGGCTGAATGAAGGATGAGGCTAGACCACTGGTTGTGATCCATGCTTTGTGTTTCTGTCAGTTATTTGACATTGTTGGTTGGGTTGCTAGAAGGGTATTTGGTCCATAAAAGCCCATGTCACTTATACCAAAAGGCTTTTTCCCAGAACAAGTGGCTCCTTGCGGGCTCTGGGACTGTAATATGCCCCGATTCATTTGTTGATTCCGGCACTATATAAATCGTTTACTTACTTAACTTTGTTACTTATTTGCTTACTTCATTACTTGTTTACTTTTGTAAGAATAGGCTTGTTCAGTTTCCCGGCCAGAGATTGTAAGAGGCAACCAAATCTGGCTTTAGTTTTTTGGCATTTATTTTGTGTTATAGTATATTTTGTTACAGATGCATGTTTGCTTATCACATTAGATTTAGTTTTTTAGTACTAAGCCAAGTGATTGGTGTGGAACAACGTCTCCAAAATGACTTGTTTTGTGTCGGTTGGGATGTAAAAACCTTAACTCAGTCAGTAGAGGAAGAAAGCCAAAGGGGAAGCATGCTAACCCAGTTCGCCTGGAATGTAGCTGTTAAAATGGATGTAGTGGCATTTGGAGCGCTGAAGTAAATGAGAATTAAGAGGTCATCTCGGCTGGACCATCTAACCCAAGTTTACTTCCTGACTTATCTATCTGCTCCTTTCAGAATAAACCCGTTCCGTTTTTAGGCTGGAGGTCATAGGGGGCAACCAAACCTGGCTTTAGTTTTTTTGGGTTTATTTTATGTTGTACTATATTTTGTTATGGATGCATGTTTGCTTTTGTTGTGTTGTTTCAGTTTTTCAGTACTAAGCCAAGAGAGTAGCTGGGAAGAACGTCTCCGAAATGACCTATTTTGTGATGGGTGTGACGTAAAACCTTAACTCAGTCAATCAGTCAAACATCTAATCCGTGTTTACCTGGAAGATGGTCGTTAATCCAGTATGTGTATGTGTGTGTGTGTGTGTGCTGTCTGTGTGTTTCATGTATGTATTTCAGTTTGTGTGATTAACTTCAATCATTTGCTTTACTCACTGAACTACTGCACAGGTGTACAGTGAATTACAGTTGAAGTTAATGTTTGATTGTAGATAAAAATTTTAGTGTCGAGCATCACTAACATTACCAAGAAGAAGACGGCAATAATCATTCCAAATGCGGTCGGCATTGTTACTGAAGACCACAAGGTATGTCGTTCGCCCACCGCCTCATTTCTTCTCTTCTCTAATATCGTCAGTTTCATTGTGACTAGTAACTCCTTTGTTACTCAGCACTGTCGGCGAAGGCAGTATGTTTTCAGGCTGTTTGTCCGCCCCGTTTCTCTGTTTGTTCGTCCATCCGTCCGGACAAATCTTGTTATTACGATTTCTCATGAACGGCTTGAGCAGTCTCGATGAAACTTACAATGAATATTCACTACCCCTACTGATGACCTCATTATGTTCTAGAGGTCAAAGATCAAAGATTGAGGTCACAGCATCTATGTCGAAGGCATTCACGTCGACGCCGGGGTGTCATAGTTCATCTTCTAGTTTCTGTTATTTTGTGTGCGTTTATTCTCGAGTTATGATGACTTTCGGCTGACTGCCTTGATGGTGCTAGCTGGGTGGTCTGGCTCCACACATGAGACCGATACCTGGAAAATAAAGTAGTATCGTTATGCAGCTGAAATTTTCAACAACAAGATAGCGTCATGCAGCTGTGTGCCACTGATATCGTATAGATGATGCAAGTTAGGCATTCACGTAGTCTATAAATAGTGTTACTGTATTTTGGCAGAGGCGTTCTGCACTGACCAGGTATTCTAGGGTTAGAATATGTCTGAGATCTGGCATTAAGGGTGCATTGTCTTTTTTCTTAGGAATTGATCGATAGAGAAAGGATTAATTCATTGAGTGAGTTTGAGCTTCTTTTAATGCTGTTAGTTGGATGAGATGAAAGGCACAAAGCCTGTAGAGACCTACTTCGGTAATCTCCAGAGGTTCTATGTCGGGCCACTGGTCCCAGTTTGAGGTAAGTTCAGGAAAGAAAGCCGGTAAAACAAAAACTGTGTTATATAAAGTGCCTTATAATGAGTGCAATACTAATACTTATACTCATCTCTAAAGTGCTCAGGTATGGCATGTGTTAACAAGGGATCGTGCAGTTTTACCTGCCACCCACACGTTTATCCATGAATGGAATGAGCCATCCTGCCTTTACTCCCCAACCACAGAACATCACCACACTTTAAAGTTTGTTCTTTTTATGCAGTCGAGATATACAAGAGTGACAGTTTTTAGGCTTGGTAAAATGTCAGGTGTCCTCCAGTGATACTGACGCATTGATGACACTGTGGCTGATTGTGATCTATACACAGAAGTATGTGTTTGGTTCACTTATGTCACGGGACAACACATTCAGGCTTCTCTTCAGCATCTGGCAACAAAAACTGGAGGTATGCATTTCGTTTCTTTACACTGTCTCAAAAAGTGCCCCTTTCTTATTTTGATTAATGTACGAAATGAACTACTTTTTAGTATGTGGAATTATAATCATACACATATTTATATAGCTCCATTATGCGGAGGCTTCAGAGGCGCTGGAGAGGAGTCAATCAGGGAGCATAAAAGCAGGTGTTAAAAAGGAATGTCTTTAAATGTTTTTGAAGCTAGATTCGTTGTTACACAACATTACATCAGCAGGTAAATTGTTCCAAGTGACAGGTGCAGCTTATGAAAATGAGCGTCTGGCAAACACAGTATTTGTTCTTGAGACAAGCAGCAGTGGACGTGCAGCAGAACGTGTCTGGCGGGTGGCGGTGTGTCGGACAAGATGTTCTTTCAGGTAGGCTGGAACACCGGTCGTGAGAACCTTCCGCATCGTCACCGCCGTCTTGTACAAGATGCGTTGACGCACTGGCAGCCAGTGGAGCTGGCGAAGCAGCGGCTTGGCATCACAGCGACAACTTGCTGCCAGAACCACACGAGCTGCGTTGTTTTGCACTCTTTTCAACTTACTGATGGTTGACGCTGGGGCTTCGTACAGCAACGAATATTGAATATTGAGGAAACGTGGAATAAGCGGCTGTGAATTTGTTGACTGCACCTGTAAAATGTTTGCACACTACCACGTGATGTGCTTGTTTTTCGTTTTTGTGATAAGAATGTTACAATAAAATGTTTTGTTCTGAAGGTATTGTGGCCAGTCGTCACTTTCAGTTAAGACTTGAGTAAATTTGTAATTTTCTGACGTCAGATTTCCTGCAGGTGTTGTAGACCAGATATTATTAAAATCGGCTAGTTTTAGAGTTATTTAAAAAATAAACATGTTTTGAAGCCGTAGAGAATTCCATATTTTGTTTATTTATACTTTTACCATTTAGACTACATTTTTGGTAATGCCACATTTAAAGTTATCTTTTTGAGGTAAAAAATGGAGCAATAATAAACTAGACTAGTTACTTAATTAAATTTAATTTACTTATTTAAGCAACAATTGATTATCAGTGACCTTGTGCAGTGCAGTGTTTTGCATTGAGTTGCTTTTATACAATACTACACAGCAAACGCAGTCTGTCATTAGCATTATTTAACAAACAACATTCGTTGCTGAGATTTTGTTGTGTTTTTCTGCACAACGCTAGCTAGTGCGGTATATAGTATCATTGTGTGTCTGTCTGTACGTCTTTTTGTCTGTCTGTCCATCACAAACCGATATTGTCCCAAAATGGCTAAACACAGGATCGCGCAAACAATGTTGTATGATGGCCGAGGTACTCAAGTTTTCTGATGCCAAAGATCGTGGTGAAATTCCAACAGGTCACCCCTAACGGGGCAACAGATGGAGGAGGGGACGGTTAAAATAGGTGATTTTCGACCAATTTCTCACGAATTCTATGCCCTTTTATGCATCTATAATGTAAGTAAGTAAGTAAGGAAATTTATATACTGAGCCTGTAAATGTCGGGTTGATATATGACAGATTTTCAGTTTTATTTCATAAACTGGAGGAATTCATGAAAGGATGCAAATTTGCTGATGATGATGATGTTATCTGCATGACAGATGGCTAGCAGGAAGACCAAGATAACAATTTTCTGCTTTGAAGCAATGCTCTTCCTGGTGCATTTCAGTTGCAGGAGACTGTTAAGAAGTAACAAAATATGAAGTGCATATCTTGTGATTACCTATGTTAGTCTATAAACTGTTGGAATGACCCTTGTATGTTTAGCCATTTTGATAGAGCACCAGCTTATGTGACAGACAGACAGACAGACGGACGGGTGCAGAGGCATAGCATATAGCATAGCATATAGCACACTAGCATAGTGTCATATGGTAGAAACTATTCATGCATTCTTACAATAAGGAATGGCAGCTCTTTCTGTTATAGTGTCACCTATTTACCAACGTAGTGTCACACGGCGTGCAGTTGGCTGCACCACATACCCATCTGTCACTTGTATGGCATCAAGGATAGTTATATGTCCCGTGTGCATGGTGTTGATTGTCCGTTTGCTGCATTGTTGATGTCTTCTGGGACTTTGAGTTTGCTGCTGCTGCTGCAGGATGATAGCTGGTGAATTCATTAGTATAGATGGTCCCCGATGATCGTTTGTCTCTGTCGGATGAGTAGCAGAAAAATGCATAGGCATTGGAAATGATTCTTAGTAAAAACAGGCCTGGAAGCCACTCAGCCTCTGTAAAGTTTTTAGACTGCGTCACTTGCACTGCATAGATGCAGCTTGTTGCTACAGCTGTCGCATGTAGCGTGGTCAGTGTGTCTGTCTGTGTATTGATCACACCGGTGTGCTGTGCAAAAATGGCTGAACCGATCGAGTTGCCGTTTGGGGGGCTGACTTGCTTGGGCCAAAGGAACAAGGAACCATGCATTAGGTGGGGTGAAGATCCCCCATGGAAGGGGTAATTCTGTCAGTTGTCCCACGCATACTAGCATAGCATTGTGAGTCTCTACTGCGGTGTATGCCACAAAAGGGATCATTCAATCGTCAGTAATAGCATGCAGCAAAAGAATTATTCAGTCCTCAATAACGGCATGACAGCCGGGCTGCTGTAGCCGACTGCATTGCTCCCAATTTCTTGGTGTCACATTGCATCATCCCCTGTGAAAAATGTGCACCCCCTGCAATGTGGCCTTTCGTCAAAATTCCTTGACCAGTTGTTCTGCGTTTTAAGTGAGTATTATGCATTGGACTAACGTAATAAGAGTGGTTACGTTGATGGACTTGCTCAGCAAGTTGACCTAGGTTCAGTCTCCCGGAGGTGCCTGAGTGGGGGGCACCTGTCCCAGTCCCCTCCTCACTGTACCACATGTGTCAAACCACCCATGCATTGGCTGTATGTTTTGCTGATATGGTGCAGTTAATGACCCATGTGTCCGACAGTGAATCACAAACGAATGTCGCCAATGGGTCAGTACACCTGCCCATGTAGCCCAGTGGTTAAACCATTTGGGTGCCATGTGCAGTAGGGCGTGATGCACTCAGTGGCTGGGGTTCAAACAGCCCGGGTGCACCCGCCTATGCACCTGATGAACAGGAAGATAGTCCCGGGCAGGAAAAAGGGTTTGACGATGTTTTCTATAAACTGTGACCATTGCTGACGCCTTGATTAGCAGTGTCAAGGTGTTAGCCACGTTGACGTGAGCCGAAGCAGATAGACGTGGCAAGTCCACTGACTGGCGAAGCGTCAGTCAGGGCTAGCGCTGCATAAGCGTCAGTCCGGGCTTAGCCAGACAGTAGGCCATGCCTAGAGGGGCGTGCTATAGAAATACCTGACAAGCTGTTTACTCCTACACAAGCCATCCTTCACCCTACACGTCACGCATAAACCCAACTCACATACACCAACCAATTCCCTTCCTTTCCTGGGTTAGCGCATTGGACTGACATAAGGTCTCAGTGCGGGAGTAAAGAGTAGGCTGGACCTCTGCCTGCAGTAACGAACGAAAGTGGGTCGGTACTCTGACATTGTTGGTTGGATGACAGCAAAGAATCTTGTGTCACTTGTCCGCAGAGGTGGTGGTGATGGTCTGCAGTGAAAGGGTTAAGGTGATGTCTGTCACCCGGGTGACCTGTTATTATATTGTCAAGAAGACCATCAGTGGCAGTGCATGTGATGCCTTACTTTGTTCATTCTTGTCTGTAAAATGTTAACTGATGGTTGCAATGATGCAGTGTTTCAGAGTTAATAACCGACTTCCCCACCAACTAACTGATTCAGAGTTCATAAACAACTTGTAAGTTTGTGTTATTCGTATTTGTTGTGCAACAGGATCTGGAAAAGCCGCCAATTGATCTGGATGTTGGGTCTGATGCTGTGGTTTGTTGACATTTGTCTACATCTCAGATTTCTAGCGTTAAAATAACTTGCACTTTTTCAGTGTGATCGAAAATTTAACAGCTGGGTGTTTGAGTGATATGGAACTCACTTTGTGTGTGACACTTTGTGTGTGACACAAACGATTTGTTGCCATCGGGAGGGGCATATTACTTATGTGCTCTAGAAACGCCCCGTCTGACATTGCCAAGCCATCAGATGCTAAAAGGTAAAGGTAAAGGCTTCCCTTACTCGCTACCAAGCATTGCGCCTGGAGCTGATCCCGGTGCATATGCAGTTAGCCCGCAGGTGACTATAAGTCATTCACACGGCGGTAGGCTGCCATTACTTTCCGCCAGGCCTGTGCCAGCCACAGAGCATCACCTCCTCTTGGCCGGTACCAAGTTATACTGCTTGGTGAAAGAGGCACATAGATGTGAACAACTTGCCCAAGGTTGTTACACAGCTTTGCCCCAAGTAGGATTTGAGCACATGAATCCCACGACCTGTTCATCACAAGTGCAACGCTCTACCCGTTGCGCCACAGCGCTACCCATCAGTTGGAGGAATGTGGAATGTCAAATGGTTACTTATAAGGTGGAAAGTACCAGGTGGTTTCAGTATTTGTCTCACATTTTTATTGTGTATGTTAGTCTGTTAGTCCCGTGTCGTCAAAAAGCCGTTGAACTCAGGCTGGTTATCGATGTTACTCATCATTAGGTCACGGCTTCTACAATCAAACCCATTCACATGTTATGTGAGGTCATATGGGCTAGATGTCCTTTCTTTTACCCTCCCAACAGTAACAATGGGCTGAATGCAGTACAATGAACTATGAAATATTTTTAGTCTGTTGCTTAATAGTAGGACCACCACTGTGTTCATTGTACCCGAATGCTTATGAGCATCATTTATAGTCTGGTTGGATAATGTACGTCATGATTGTTTTTTTGAGATTAATTTCTTGAGTGTGACAGTATTTGGCCCTGTGTCTCTAAATTAAGACTTCTGGCATTGCACAAGCGTGCATGTTTGTTATGTTAAGTTATTTGGCCCTGTGTGGGCTCAAGGCAATCCCCCTACTCCATACTCTTTTCACTTCCCCACCTTCCACTCTATTATTTAGTATCCTGTACTTTTCCCTTTTTTTCTTACTTGCTTCATTTCTTTTCTGCTTTTCCATCCCTTCCAATTCTACCAGAATAGTCCCACTCTCTTTCCATGCCGGATGTCGTAGGAGGCGACTAAACCTGGCTTTAGTTTTTTTTGTTGATTTTATGTTATATGAATTTTTTAGTTAAAAATGCATGCTAGCTTTTGTCGTATTTGATTTAGTTTGGTCTTGCGGTGTGATAGTTGTTTTTCCTGTTGTAGGCGCTAGAGTAATAATTTAAATGAGCCTCTCGATTCCTTTTTCTTTTTGGGTGGCTGGTCAACAAAAAGGCGGCCAGGGTTGAGGTTAATATGTCGCTGGCCTTCCTTCACTGAGTAGGGATAGCTCTCCACCCTTGACCTTTTGTCTCTGATATAACCATATTTGTGCTGAAAAGGGACTTTAAACTCCAACTAATTATTTATTTATTTGTAAAAATCGGGCCGAAGTTAATGATAAAGAGTGTGATGTATGCTGTCACGTA
>Ga0209780_1002121_pt1 | contig 13837 bp, 12 predicted proteins | sample WorMetexBAHAMAS2_FD_187384 | JGI IMG/M metagenome (GOLD analysis project Ga0209780, IMG submission 187384) | Marine gutless worms symbiont microbial communities from Max Planck institute for Marine Microbiology, Germany - Inanidrilus exumae... | ecosystem: Host-associated > Annelida > Digestive... | reverse complement strand
GTGCCCCACGTAACAACCAAAATGGGCCGTTCTGCGTAAGCTCTAACGCAAAATGTGATCGGTCTCGAAGACAAAAGTATCAAAGAACAAAATTAAACCCAGTCGGGGTCTAATGCGACACAGTCTGCTGCGCCGGAATGACGTCTAAAGGGTATTTCAGACTTTTTACGAGTTCATCCTTCCTGGGTCATAAACTTCTCATATTTCGGATATCCGTAGAAATTCATCCCTTCACTTAAAACTATCTTTAAAAATAAAGATTTTTCAATTGGTAAAGCCATTCGCGGAAATGGATCCAGTTTTTCTGATAGACTCTCCCTCCAGATCGGATGAAAAGATCATTATGGACTGGGTGACGTCCAACCGAAAGATCTATGTCGTGGAACCGTTCTACTCATATCACCACCAGAGTCAGATTGGTTTTTTTCCTAATCCTCTCCCATCCTATGTTCATCGGTTAATCCATAATGGGCATATCTCACTGATTGCTGCAGCGAGTTTTGATTCCAGAAGCATCTATCCGGATGCATTGGAAAATGCTGTAGAGATGGTCGAATTGGTATATCCACGATACAAGCAAGAGATCTCACCTTTGGCCGACTATGTGATCCAATTAATGGAATCCAAGGAAGGCGAACGCGTTTTCAAGAAACTTTGTTGCGATGCATTATCAATCTTTTTTTCTTTTAATCTGTTGTTAAAGCGCATTCGGTTGATACTCAGGAAAGAATCCATTTTGGTACACTCGCAAATCGATGTAAACCGCTATCATCGAATGATGCATTTGATGACCCAGGTTAGTTCTCCACGGGTATTTATCGACGAGAGGATTGCATTCAGCTCAGAGAGTCTACGTCGCTCCGATAAACGAGATACAGTATCTAGTCTAAAATTAATCACCAAGTTAGTGGCTCAATTCTTGGGCTCGCTTGTTCTTCGGCCGCCCGATAGAGGAAAAAACCGTCGATACCGTTATGGTGTTGGTGTGCTTGCCCCCGAACGCCAGTTGAGGAAAAACCAACGCGGCCCTCTATTTTTTGTTGACAATGAAATCGTCCTAAAGGCTGAAACGGTAGTGTTATCAATGGTCCATCTTAAAGAAGCAGAGTTCGACAGATTGAAAAAGAAAGGTACCAATATTTTAAATCTACCAAGGCCCGGTCATTTTTTTTCTGACCGAAAATCCTGGGGAAAACTTCTCCTAAAGGCTATAAGAATGGTTTGGCAGTGGCCCGAAGAGATCAGAGTTGCCGCTGGCTCGGTCTTTCATTATGGAGTATGGAAACATATACTCTCATATACAAAGATAGAAAATTTTATTACCCATGGTGACTTCGGCTACAACCACATCCCAAGAAACATCGCTTTACAACAGTGCGGCGTTCGAACCTGGTATTTTACAGACTCAAGTAGCTTTGGACTCAACTACCGAACCAGCGATAGCCACGAACACCGCCATCCATTTTGGTGTTATCTTTACTATGACCATTTTTTAACATGGTCTGCTGAATTGGCCGACTATTTCCGGGGACACCCCGGAACGTCACCTCACACTGACATTATTGGATGCATATGGGCCCAACACATCCCAAAAGGCAAACAGAGAAAAAATTTGCTTAACAAAGTTTTCGGTGACTTCAAAGAAGTCAGATCATTTGTCCTGGCTGCTTTCACCTCGACATATACCGTAAACGGTGCTACCTCGTACGATGAAGCGATTCGTTTCATTGAACACCTTGGAAATCTTATCGACGAGTTTTCGGATCTTTACATCATCGTGAAAGAAAAAAAGAGCCGTAACTTCCACCAGAAAGTCGAGCCATTGCAAGGTCTTCGGTATATTGAAATGTTGGAAAACCTTGAACGGCATCCAAGGATTCGTGTTCTGAGGCACGATACGGATGCTTCCGAATTGATCGGAGCGAGCGATCTTTGTGTCTCTTTTCCGTTCACTTCGACTACTTTCGAGGCATTGAGCGCGAATCATCCTGCAATATGGCACGATGCATGCGGGCATTATAAACATGTTCCATATTCGAGCAACAGGGGGGCTGTCACCCATGGATACACTGAGTTGGTAGAGTTGGTTGCCCAGCTAATAGAGGGTAAGCAAGGGAATTGGTCGAATCCATTTACCCTGGCAAGCCCGCTCATGGACCCCTTCCGTGACGGTCATGCCATTGATCGATTTCGGAAGGCGTTGTCTGCAAGGTCATCATTCAATAAATAGCCTATGACTTAACAAAGATTGAATGATTATGGGTCATAGTCTGGCTGTGCCATATGGTAGAAAAAGAAAAGGAGAACTTTATGACGAAGAAATGGACTCCTATTTCGTTTAAACCCGATGACCTACAGGAACTCGGATATTTTTTTAAAAAAGTATATACCGGTATCGGAAATTATGGGACCATGGAACTTTTTCACTGGAAGATCATCGATAACCCTGTCTATCGAGGTATCATTAATCTGATAAAGGACGGGGGACAGATTGCTTCTACCACGAGTATCACACCGAAGCGAGCTCTGGTCAAGGGGCGAGAATATATCGTCGCAGAAATCGGTGACACATACACTGACCCACAATATCAACGACAAGGGATGTTCACCCTCTTGATAAATAAATCAACGGAAGATGCTTTGAGCCTCGGAATTCAATTGGTTTATGGAACACCGAACAACCAGTCACTTCCGGGATACGAAAAGAAAGCGAATTACAAAAAGACTGGCGCTATTCAGGTCAGATCGCTGGTGATCCCTTTAAACATTACAAATCAGATCCAGAGGCGAACTCATTGGCTTATTGGAAATTTCGTCGGATGTATTTACTCTATCTTCTCCTATGGAAATTATCTTTATAGGCGAGCGATGACGGTCGATCAGGAGACCACTATCGAAGAACCAGAGCATCTTTCAGCAGATTGGGATGAGTTTTGGAACGAATCCCGACGGGAATACGATTTTATTTTTGCGAGGGATCGAAGAGCGTTGACATGGAGGTTTGTTAAAAATCCCAATAGGTACAAGATTTACATACTTAAAAAGGAAAAGAAAATAATTGGGTACGTAGCGTATCGCATAATTTTCAGTGAGGAAGACACAACGCTAATTGTCTCCGACTTCCTTTTCCTACCCGGTAACGAACATTACCTATTATCAATCATGTCAAAAATATTGGAAGATGCGCTAAATGCCAATGTTTCGAAAATCAATGTTTGGTGTCCGATAGAGAGCCCTTATTATAAGTTTTTTAAACAATACGGTTTTATCGATAGATCTGATATTCCCGTCATTTTCTTCCGGAATGAATTTGCCTTAAATGTTCAGGAAAACTGTCGAAGATGGCACTTTACCATCAGTGACTCCGATAACGTATGAAGAGAGATAAACGAACGAGGAAATCCCAAAACCAGAATGCGAGAACATAGCTAAATTGGACGATAAGACTCGTCAAATTCGGGACAGCTTTGTGTATCTGCTGCCTGTGATTGTCGCCAACCTGCTGTCCGTTCTGGCCTTGGGGGTCTTTACCCGGATCTTGGTGGTTGAAGATTTCGGGCGACTTGCCCTGGCCCAGGTTTATGCAACCGCGGCTGTGGGCATTTCGAATATGGGCCTGGTGTCAGTATACAACCGGAATTTCTTCCAGTACAAAGACCGGGAAACGTCAGGAGCACTTTTCTATTCCACCATTTTCTATGTAACGACCGTCTCCGGGATATTGGGGGGGGTAACGTATTCTTCCGCTGGGTGGTTCTCTAAATGGCTTATGGGATCCCCGGACTACGGGAGACTGATTTTCTGGGTCTATTGTATGACAGCTGTGCAACATATTAAAGGCTATTTCTTGGCCTACTTGAGAAATTCTGAAAACGCCAAGGATTTTGTAACTTACAGTATCGGAGAGTCAGTTATTTCCCTCACATTATCCATGCTATTCATCCTCATATTTCGCGTCGGTGTGGTAGGCATGGTCTGGGGACCCCTTATTGCTGGCCTAATTATTATCGTGCGATTGATGTTCCGGTTTTTGTCGATGCTACCTTTCTCACTTGATCGTCAGGTGCTTTCTGAATCGTTGACATTGGCCTATCCGCTCACGCCGGTGGCCCTCTTCGGCGTGATCCGCACGCAGTTTGATAAATATATGATAGGACTGTTGGCCACTGTCGGCGGGGTGGGGATTTACAGCATCGCACAGCGTATCACCTACGCGATTTTTGTTTACATGACAGCGGTACAAAATGTGTTCATGCCGCAGGTCTACAAGCGCATGTTTGATGGCGGCGACACCGGGGGCGCTGCCATCGGAAAATATCTGACTCCTTTTGCCTGGGCCTGCGTTGGTGTCGCATTAGTTATCGCCACCCTTTCCGAAGAGATCCTTTTTTTGCTAACGCCAGGCGATTTCCATGATGCGATATCGATAACGATGATCTTGTCAATGTATTATGCAATTCTGTTTTTCGGAAAGCAGCCTCAGCTTATTTATGCGAAGAAAACACACATCTCATCCGCCCTCGTCCTTTTCGGCGTTATAGTTAATGTTGGGCTTAATATTCCCTTCATTTACAAATGGGGAGCAGAAGGAGCCGCATGGGCAACACTACTTTCAGGCATAATATCGGGAACAATAGGTTTTCTAATTTCGCAATATTATTATCGAATCGAATGGGAATATGGAAAACTGTTGTTGATTTTTTGCACCATCATAGGGTCTTCGCTCTTGCTGCTGCTGCAGATGCATTTTCATTGGCCTTACTTGTACCGACTGCCGGCAAAAATTGCTGCTATAGGGTTTTACGGATATGTTGGGATTCGCCTTAACATACTTAATAGAGAAAATTTAAAGATCGTCTCGGATCTCCTTTCTTCATTGCTGACAAAGCGACGAAAACCAACTATCCAGATGAGTAGAACGAACTAAAAACATCTTCTAACTTTTCCTATGAGTGTTAGGATTGGTTACTTATACGAAATTATGCAGCCGATAAAACCCGTTGTGCCATTCTCATCGGCGGTTAAAAGACGAGTACCAGGTGTACTATACAGCCTATGATTGGATCCCACGGAATATATGCATTAATGTTTCACGGCCTTGCCAATACGGTGCCGCCCTACTTCGTGTTTAGAGACACACGAACGTGCCTTATTTTGGTCGAAGAATTTGAACGATTGATTCGGTGGTGTTTAAAACGATACCAGTTTATCAAAGTCAGTGAATTGGATTCGTTTGTCAAAACGAACCATATGGATTGCGGAAAAATTATACTGACCTTTGATGATACACTTTCGCATACCGTCGAGCTTATTGTTCCCTTACTAAAGAAATATCAAATACCAGGCCTGTTTTTTGTGACAACGGACTGGGCAACTTCCGAAGAGACACCCCTCGTTTTTACCTTTGAAAAATGGCTGTGGCACTCTGCTCCTATTGAAATCACGGTAACGATAAATGGGCACAAGCGGGGTTTGTCTGTACCTTCACGGGCTTATGTTGCCGAAGCCGTTTCGGAATTGTGGCGTTTCATGTTTGAACTGGAGTTTCCCCCTAGTCAGTTGAACAAATCACACATCCAGTCAGACCATGAAGACCTACATCACCTGTTTGCCGATTATGAAAGCTTGGCATGGAAGCCGGCGAGTTGGGATATGATTAATTGGGCCCTGTCGTCAGGGCTGGTGGAAATCGGTTCCCACATGGTAACTCACCGCCCATTGACATGGCTTTCTAAGGAAGACAGGGAGCAGGAGATGAGGGAATCAAAGACTGAAATAGAGTCCAAAACCGGCGAGAAGTTACTGGCCTGCTCTTATCCCCATGGTGCCATTGACGAGGCCACAATAAACATCGCAAAAGCGTATTATCGATGGGGCTTTTCCAGCAAAGGGGGTTCCATCACAGCGGATGTCGATCCATTGGATGTACCAAGAATTCATGTTCCTGGCGAAAGACCCGATCGGGTTAAGCTGGAAGTGAAATACCCACACATTATGCGGGCCGCACGGTTTATGAACGGTTTATGAAAGGGACACTTCGAATAATTCGTCATTCACATCGGGATTAACGTTTCCGTTAAAATAACAACATCCGTATTTAATGCCTGATAAGGTGTAGGATTAAAAACCCAAACATCAAGATTAAGATTAATCGGCAGCATTATAAGATGAATCTTGAAACCTACCAAACCATTGGAAAGCAATGCGACGCCATTATGGACAGGCGCGATGCTGGATTGGTGCGAGTCGCTATTCCCTGGTTACATCTTTTGAACGAACATCCCCTAATCCTGGAAAATTACATAGGACTACCAGTCGACTCATATGAAAATCAATTTACGAACTTCCCAAGGCCAACATCATCGAAATCGTTCTGGAAAGATATGGTCAAAGCGACCATAAAGCTTGCCCTGTCGTTGAAGAAAGATCGAAGGAACAATGGTCGGTCAGCACAGTTCAAAAAAATATTTAATCCGAGGACATCTTTTGGTGTGCTCATAGTGACCAATCTGGTCAACCGAAATCATCTGAAAAAAGCAGGTGATTTTTACTACGGAAACATACCCGACTATTTCAGTAGCAAGGGTGTTAAACTAGTTTATATAAATCAAACGGGCAACTCCAACAACATACTCCAGAAAGAAGCTGTCAAGCACGGGAATTGGGTGCTAATGGACACTCTGGATTACAGAACCGAATATCAAATCCTTTATGAGGCACTACTAGAGCGCCGAAAACTGCGGGACGTAGCCAGCAAGGCGGACACTGCTTTAGCCAGCGCCATAGCCGAGCGTGCCGCCGATTTATGCATTTCCCAAACGACGCTGAACAACCTGCGCATCCATGAGCAGATTTTCAGAATGTGCAAGGCGGCTCGCCCTAAAATGGTCATGGCTTTGCACGAAGGGCATGCCTGGGAACGTTGTGTCTGGCATGCCGCCAAATCCGCGCAACAAGAAACCATTGGGGTTGGCTTTCAACATACCATCCTGTGGAGACATGCACATTCGATCAAGCGATCTATTCGTCATGATGGAGGATACAACCCAGACATCATTTTGACCATTGGTGACATTACCAGAAAGCGGCTAGAAAACAGTCAGGGATTAAAAGACGTTCAAATCATTACATCCGGAACGCATCGTAGTCAGCCGGCACAAGAAAAACCGACGAGCTTGGATGATTCCAACGGAGCGGTACTGGTTTTGCCAGAGGGGATCGAGGATGAATGTATTTTTCTTTTCTCCTTTGCGGTCGAATGTGCCCGACGGGAGCCTTTGAGAAGATATATCTTTAGGACCCATCCCATTATTTCATTCGAGAGTGTTCGGGAACACGTGCTAGCAAATGAGCCGTTGCCGGAGAATGTTTTGGTCAGTGAAGAGCAAGATATCCAGCGGGATTTCGAAAAAGCCGCATTTATCATGTACAGGGGCTCATCGACGGCACTATATGGAATTTTAGCCGGGCTTCAGCCGGTCTATATTCGAAAAGAGGAGGATATAGAGATTGATCAACTATACGAAATTGAGCTGTGGCGAACATCCGCGAGTAGCGTGAGAGATTTTGTAGATGTCCTCAGGACGGAAGAACAAAGACCATCTGCGACGAAAATAAAAGATTGGGAAGCTGCGAAAGATTACTGCCTAGCTTATATCAAGCCAATTAACAAAACGGTTTTCGAGATGATGGCTCGCAGCATTGATAGCCCAGAATCGAAAGACGATCCAAAAGGAGACAGTCAATGAGCCATATTGCCGACGTCATGCGGACGGGCGAAGATAATCCGGTAGCGGAAGAAGACACGTGTGTCAGGGATTTGCTTGAAATCATGGACGAAAAAAAATTGGGGGCAGTCTGTATTGTAGATGAAGATAAACTTGTGGGAATCGTGACAGATGGGGATCTACGCCGGCTTATCCTCAGGACCCAGGATACCCTGGCCGAACTGTTTATGAGAAGTGCGAAGAAAATCATGAACCGTGGTCCGAAAACGATCAGTCCCGATACTACGCTGCAGGAGTGCTTGAAACTCCTCACGAAGAACCGTTTCTGGGTGATACCTGTGGCTGACGATCAGAAACGTCTGTTGGGCATGGTCCATATGCAGGATTTACTGCATGCAACACTGGTCGATTGATGAAACGAGAGTGGGATTCCGGTTAACACGCATTTAAGCCGATTGATCATCGAACAAAAGAGAAGGTGAATGACATGGTAAGGGACGTATTTGTGGGAAAAGAAGGGGTCCAGAAGGTTGTGATCGGAGAAAAGCAACCATTGACGCTGATTGCCGGACCCTGCGCCATCGAATCGGAAGAGCATGCGATGATGATGGCTGAATCTATTTCAAAAATTACGAAAAAATTAAATATTCAGTATATCTACAAGTCTTGCTACAACAAGGATTGCAGAAGTTCGATTCAAAGCTTTCACGGGATTGGACTTGAAAAAGGCCTTGAGATACTCGATAACATCAGGAAGACATTTCAAATTCCGGTCACATCCGACGTCAGTAATGTCGAGTGGATGGAAGAAACCGCCGATATCGTCGATTTGATTCAGATACCGGCATATTTGTGCCGGCAGACACACCTCCTTCTGGCTGCAGGGCAAACAGGAGTTCCGGTGCATGTCAAAAAGGGGCAATTTATCAGCCCTTGGAATATGAAGAACGCTGCTGTAAAAGTAGCTTCTACCGGCAACCAAAACATTATCTTGACCGATCGGGGCACCTTTATGGGATACGACCGGCTGGTCAACGACATGCGGTGTCTCCGGGTTATGAAAGAAACCGGATATCCTGTCTGCTATGACGCCACCCACAGTATTCAGATGCCAGGAAGCCTGGGTACATCCAGCGGCGGACAACGTGAGTATATACCCGATCTGACCCGGGCCGCCATGGGTGCCGGTGCAAACGCGATTTTCATGGAAGTCCATGATGAGCCGGAAAAGGCCCTATGCGATGCGACGACGCAGCTCCCTTTACAGTTTTTGGAGCCGTTGCTGGTCCAAGCCAAAGCGGTCCATGATTTGGTATCCGAGATGCCTGAAATAGAGGTATACTAACAGTTGCTTCAACATGTATCGCTATTCAGCCCGGCAACATACAAACATGTCACGAAAGGCGGTGTGTCATGACGGAAGCTCTTGTAGTCATTCCGGCCCGTTGGAAATCAAGTCGATTCCCCGGAAAAGCGATTGTCCCACTTCTCGGCATACCGATGATCGTTCGTGTTTGGCGTCAGGTAAAGCAAGCCGGCCGGGTCAGCCGTATATTGCTGGCTACCGACGACGATCGCATTGGCAATGTTGGGCGGGAATACGGCATGGAGGTGACCATGACCTCAGATGACTGCAAGACAGGCACAGACCGGGTGGCCGAAGTCGCCGAAAAATTCGATGCGGATATTTTTGTCAATGTTCAAGGAGACGAACCGTTGATCGATCCTGCCGGCATCGATGCAATTATAGAGGCTCATGAAAAATTCGCCCGACGCGGCATCGAGGTCACCAATGCGTATGTGCCTGAGAATGTATTGGAGTTTGAGGATGAATCGGTTCATGCATACCTGACCAAAACTCTGGATGAGTGCGTTCTTGGACTGTCGCGCCATCCGATTCCCTTTTTCTTCAAAAAAGAGATTGTCAGAAATGCCCACGTAGGCATGTATGCGTTTTCACGAGATGCACTGATCCAATTTCCCAGACTACCGCAGGGACCGATTGAGAAAGCCGAGAGCATTGAAATGCTGCGATATCTTGAAAACGGCATTCGGGTAGGATGTATTCCCATATACGGCGGCTCAAAAACCGTTGACTATCCGGAAGATGTTCCAGAGGTCGAGCGGATCTTAGAAGAAACCGATATCTCTGAAACGGAAGGGGAGGGATTATAGCCATGGCAGATTTCCGTGAGAAAACGGTGGTTATCACCGGAGGAACCAAAGGCATTGGACTTGCCCTCACAGAGGCGTTTCTAAAACAGGGGGCGTCAGTCTTTGTTGGCAGCCGCAACGATGATGAGGTGTTCCAAGAACGGTGTCCCGACGCTCGTTTTATAAAAACAGATGTCAGAGATTTTGATCAGGTAGCGGGTTTGGCTGAACAGGCCGTAGATCAAACAGGACGGTTGGATATTTTTGTTAACAACGCCGGGATTTCAATTTGGAAAACGTTGGAGAAAATTGATGAAGCTTTCTGGTCACTCCTCATTGATACCAATCTCAAAGGTGCCCTCTGGGGCTGCAAAGCCGCGGCTCGGCATTTGTCGAATGGCGGCGTCATTGTCAACGTGGCCAGCCTTGCCGGCAAACGGGGCAGTCCAAACAATTCAGTCTATGTGGCTTCCAAATTCGGGATGGTGGGCATTACCCAGGCCCTTGCAAAAGAGCTTGGCCCAAGGGGAATACGGGTCAACAGCATCTGTCCTGTTTATATCAACACCGCTTCGTTGTTGGCGAATCTGTCGGGTGATCATCCGGAGGTTGGCGATAAGGACCCCCAGGCCTTTCTGGACGACTGGGGCACTCGAAATGCCGCCTTGCAAAGGCTTCCCACGGGTGAAGAATGTGCTGCCTTTTGTTTATTCTTGGCTTCTGATGAAGCTTCCGCCATTACCGGGCAGAACATCAATGTCGATTGCGGAGTTCTGCCGCAATGACGGTTAAAAAGGATATCTATACATGATTGAGAATTCGATTAGGAAAAAACTAGAAAATGGTGACGTCACTATTGGTTCCTGGCTGAACTTTGCACACACGTCGAATGCGGAAATTCTAGCCAGCGCCGGCTTTGAATTTGTCGGAATTGACATGGAGCACAGTGTTATCGATCTCTATGACATGCAGAACGTGATCATGGCCATCGAATCTGCCGGAGCATGTCCGCTGGTCCGTCTGACAGGCAATGACCCGAATCAAGCAAAGCAAGTCATGGATGCCGGGTCCTATGGAGTTATCATACCAATGGTAAAAACCGCCGAGGAAGCGGAGATGGCGGTTCGATCGGTAAAATTTCCGCCCCAGGGCATCCGAAGCGTCGGAATCGGCCGAGCCCATAAGTACGGATACGCTTTTGACGAGTACTTCCAAAACGCAAATCAGGATTCCCTGGTGATCGTGCAGATCGAACACATCGATGCCGTCAAGCAGATCGATACCATCTTTTCTGTTGAGGGCGTCGATGGATATATGATCGGCCCCTATGACCTATCTGGCTCCATGGGTATCGCCGGGCAGGTTCGCCATCCGGATGTGTTGAAGGTTCAGCGCGAAGTTGTGGCAGCCGCCAAGCAACATGGTATCGCTCCCGGGATTTTCATCGTTTACCCGGAGATGGGTGCAATGAAAGAATATTTGAGTGAAGGATACCAATTTTTTGTCATTGGATCCGACCTGGTATTTTTATCCGAGTATACGAAGCAAAACGCACAAGCCGCGTTTGCTGCCAAACAAGAGTTTCTGTCGAAAGGGTAGGTCGTTATGACAGAATATCTGGATCAATTGTTCAATCTAAAAGATAAAACCGCAGCCGTAACGGGAGCTGGAGGTCATTTATGCGGCGAGATGGCTCGAGCGCTAGCCCGGGCAGGCGTGTCCGTTGCCGTGCTTGATATCCGAGAAAAGAAGGCCAAAGCCGTCAGCGACGAAATTACGGCCTTCGGGGGTAGGGCCTTCCCGGAAACACTGGACGTTACTTTAAAGCAAGATCACGAAAGAGTCTATGGTCGGATCATGGATGAATTCGAGGGCATCGACATTCTCATCAATGGTGCAGGCATCAATGCGCCCACACCTTTTTTCGATATTCCCCCGGACGAATGGCACAGCGTTATCGCTTCTCATGTCACGGGGACCTTATTCGCCTGCCAGGTTTTTGGTAAACACATGGTTGAAAAGCAAAGCGGCTCCATCATCAATCTCTCTTCGGCCTCTTCGGGACCGCCGCTATCCAAAGCTTTTTCGTATTCCGTCGCCAAGGCCGGAATTAAAAATCTAACCCAGAATCTAGCCCGTGAGTGGGCCCCTTTTAATGTCCGTGTGAATGCACTTCGCCCAGGTTTTTTTCCGACTGAATGGAACAAGAAGCATTTCATTACCAAGGAGAGGGAACGGGCGATTCTAGGCCACACACCAATGGGGCGCTATGGTGAACCCAACGAACTTATTGGGGCGGTCCTGTGGCTCGCATCCGATGCCTCCGGATTTGTTACTGGCGCTGAAATTGCAGTTGACGGTGGTTTTTCCTGCATGACGATCTGAATATAGAATTTTGAATATGGATATCGGCATCACAGGGAATAAATCGTTACAGACCATTTTCACGGGGATAACCTTGCGGCCGACCCGTGGCGATTGGATCTTTGCTGTGGGCTGTCTGGGTTTCTTCGCGTTGGCTCTGGTGTTCGGAGACCTATCCGGGGCGCCATTAAAAATACCGTCATTATTTTTGGCAATGACGGCACTTTTCGCGATTTCCAAGATCATCGTTGAGATTGTGACCTATTGCTTGCCTTGGGTTCAGGCTCGACGGGCAACCGCGCTGATTCTGCTGCTATTATTCGGCGTCACATCTGGCTTATTTTTTGTTCGACTCGACAAGACGATCCCAATATCGGGGGTCGAATCCGATGTGCTTTTGGACCATCGAGAACATGCTGAGCGGATTGGGCTCTCCGACGCGGTATTTGATTCCGATAAAAAATTCATGGTTGATGGTCATGTCGACCTATGGGCATATCTTCTTTACGAGAATGGGATGCAACGCTTACCCTGGCGATTATTGCCGGTCGCCGAAAAAGGTATGGCCTATATTTATGCAGCGATTTTCACTGTGGTTCGGGACTATCATCCGATTTACATTTTGATTTTCCTAGTCGCGGTCAAAGCGATCGGCGGTTTATTGATACTTCTGCTGGCCATAAGAGGGGTCAATCACACCGCGGCGGCCGTTAGCGCACTGATTTACTTATTGCTTCCAGAAGGGATACTCTGGGATGCCATGCTGCACAAGGATGGGCTTATTATCTGTTTGATTCTCCTCACCCTGTTGTCCTCTGTTGCTATGGGTGTTTACAGAACAGGGTGGCAAGCGGCCCTCGTTTCGTTTTCATTGGTAGCTCTGTGTTATACCCGCTCCGGTGTGGTTATTCCGTTATGCTGCGGTGTGCTGGCTACGACTCTTGTTCTGAACGTACCCGTGTCCAAAAAGATGATCCGTCTGGCCACAATCGTTGGGACGACCGCTCTCCTGTTTCTGGTTATGCCCCATGTCGTCCGACAGGAAATCGTTCACAACACAGTCACTCGCGTTGTCGATAAACTATGTAACAACAGCAGCACTGGGCTGGATATTCAGAATCTCACCTACACGGACTCCGTGCAAAATTCTCTGGTGAACAGTGTCGGCGGCGGGGACATGAATATCCGGAAACTGCATTTTCTCCCCGTCCGAATCCTCATGATATACATGACCCCGTTTCCGCCCTGTAAAATTATCGAGCCGGTTTACTGGTGGATTGCCTCGAGTTCCTGGCTGTACTGGATCATGAGCCCATTTGTGATGCTTGGGCTGTATCGCTTCGCCCTGAGCCGCGATCCCGTGCACTACAGCGTCATCATTTTTTTGGGTGTGCTCGCCGTTGCCATTGTATTTGCCGGGCCGATGGTGCTGGATCGGTATCGGCTCATGAGCCTGTCCCGTAATCCCGATTCGTGCCCGGGGTCACGAGGGTGATTTTTCTGTTTTTTTCGGCTAAAATGCCGTCCTGTTATAAATTAAGCTATTGATATAATAATGAATATGAGCCATTCTATCTCCAAAATGACCAACG
>Ga0209780_1002120_pt1 | contig 13838 bp, 9 predicted proteins | sample WorMetexBAHAMAS2_FD_187384 | JGI IMG/M metagenome (GOLD analysis project Ga0209780, IMG submission 187384) | Marine gutless worms symbiont microbial communities from Max Planck institute for Marine Microbiology, Germany - Inanidrilus exumae... | ecosystem: Host-associated > Annelida > Digestive... | reverse complement strand
GTCACAGACAACAGACAGACAGACAACAGACAGACAGACAGACAGACAGACGGACGGCTCATAGCATATAGCAAACGTAACGTAATACGTTGACGTTTGCTAAAAACGGCGTTTATCTCTGTTTCTGCAGATAACAGCCAGACAACAGCAAAATGCTGCGAGACGCCGACACAGATACGAATGTGCTGCAGGTATTACACGGGGGTGATGATTCACGTAGTGTGGTCGTATACGCCTCGATGGTACGTATTGTGCGTACCCACGAAGACCGACCTAGGTCTAGAAAAGTGGGGTGGACAAGGGAGAAAGGCTGTGGGGGTTGGTGTAAGAAAGATCTCCCTTTCCAATAGGGATAGAGTATGGGAGACGAAAAGTGTAGGTAGGCATTTCCAGTTTCAGCAGGACAATAAATAGCCACTTGTAAATAAACGTAGGGAAGCTTCATACCCTACCTAACCCACATTATCCATCTAAACTCATCAGATCTTCATCAGTCTCAAAAGTGAGGTAAACATATCCATCCCAGTTTACCCCGGGACAACGCCCCGAGACCAACGCGCTACCACTAAGTGGGGCCGTTACGGAGATAGACGGTGTGTATAGAAGTGAGACCGTGTTACCAGCATGTTGTTCTTGTTTCGTCGACTAGTCTGCGTCGTACTGACGTGGATATATTTACCGGTGAAGATGTGCTTCAGCTGCAGACGCAAAACAACGACACGATTATCCACGAGTTAAACGGAGCCGAGTCCCGCCGGATCACATCCGGTATCGGGAACCTCTACCACGGGTTCCGGGCTTCCGGTACCTATCAGGCTCAGCATGATCCGGGTTTATGCGTCGGACTTGTGATCAAGAGATGGCGGGTTTGACTGCCGGTCAAGGCGTGGCTGCGTATCGAGTTGTTGACACCCTTGTGCCGCTTCGTTGACTTTCAAAGACCTTGAGCATGTGCAATTAATTCTGTCATGGCAGCGTATGTTGCGTTGGATGGTAAACAAGTATGCTCAATTTGTAAATAATTTATTTATTGTTGTTTTACAACGTATGTTGTACAAAACAGTAAAGTACAATTGCGAGTTGGTGAAATTATTTGTTTACGAAACTCTTATGGGTGAAGTCATTTAATATTTATTATCTAAGCGCTTTCTTTTCTAGTTTCCGTCAAGCGACAACTAATTAGCGCTGGCACTTTTTGCAAAGCGCTTGATAACTTAACGCAGCCCTTGTCAAGGTGTGACAATCTGCTTACTTGTATCACTTCGCCGTAGCGGACTCGCTTGCCATGTTGTCGCTTCTGTTCCGAGATGTTGTCGTCGTTTTCTGCGACAGCAGCCAACTGTAACACCACCATCAGTCCATCACTATGCACTAAGGTCCGACTTCACCGAATTTCAGTTAACAATATCCGTCGGTTTTCTCGGCATCCAACCTCCGGTCAGCGATAATTTCGTTTCACCGACTCCAGTTGTTGACTAACCTCAGGTTAAGCTTTACCCCTCGTCGACATTACATTGCGTATTTTTACCGCGCGATGCCGTGCTAGTGCGGATTTTTGAATGCCCTGTCCGACTTTGCGGTATAATATCCAGTGAAATCGCCGGTCAGAAAATAACAGAAAGCTCATCTACATGCTGCGAGTCTTTCGTGTGTGATTTTTTCGTACAGCTGTGCAGCAGTTGCTAAAATTTCAACTGACATAGGGCGCCGCGCGGTCCCTCTGCGTTGTGGCATATCTTCTTGTTCACTTCCTAGCTACGGCCGAGAAACTGGCCATGCCACATTCGCAGTGATCTACGAAAACGACGACAACATTTCTTTAGTACTAAGCCAAGAGATTGGCTGGGCAGAACGTCTCTGATAATGATCTCTTCAGTGTCGGGTGGGACGCAAAACCGAAACTCGATCAATTAAACACAAACCTAAGACACATTTCTCGGGGCATGGTCAAACATTGCCCAGTGTCCACTGTGATGTTTGCGTCGTTTTGGCGACACGTGAAACAAGTGTCAAGATTTCAATGCCTACCTAACTACCTACCTAGGAAGGTTCAAAATTATGTCGCAGATTCATTAAACTGCAATATATTTTTATTACCTACGCGACGCTATGCAAGCACGGTATTACCTATGGCCCTGTCCGTCCGTCTGTCCGTCTGTCCGTCACAAGTCGTTATTCTATAAAAACGACTGAACCGATCGATTTGAATTTTTACACATAGACTTATCCTACGCTGTGTTATACAGGAATTCGGGTATTTTCAAAAATAAGGGTACTTCCCTCGGGAACTTTGTCCCAAACTCTGTATTTAAAAACTTCGCAACTGCACGTCTATATCGTCACAAGTGTTGTCAACTCAGGTGGACGCCCAGTGTGATAAACTGTCGACGGTCATCGGTCACTAGTTTATCGCCCTGAGCGTCCACCTTTGTGTACAACACAATTGGCGTGAGGCCGCGCGTCGCGCGGTCTCTCTGCGGCAGCTGAGACTTGTAGTAACAATAACAGTAATTGCAGTGCAAATTTAAATGGAGTCTTGGACTTCACAATCAACAAAGTCAGACAGGACATAGTCATTCAAAAATCCGCACTAGTACAGCGTCGCGCGGTAAAAACACGCAATATACGTCGACGAGAGATAAAGTGGCCTCGCCAACTATAAAGACGCCTGCATTCTGCAGAGCCAGAAATTCTAGATGCTCAGACAATAACGTGTCTAGGCTATCGTGTGCTTGCCTGGTCATGTGTTTCGCTGACGGATACGTCTTTTTACTCGGCCTTCGACGTACGTATGTACGTACGAGAGTACGCAATTACATCTGCCACGTGTGCCTTTCAATCAGCAAGTCGGCTACCGTTTCAGCTTTCGCTTCGAAACACTTGCCATCTGCCTCTTTACACGTTACCATACGATACAATACGGTAGATGTACGTGCGCTCAAAACCTGGCGAGATGGTCAGCTTAATGTAGCGCACGGCACAGAAACAAAAAACAGGAAAAAACTAAAGACAAAAACCGAGTAGCTCAGAAGAAACGGTCCGCGCAATAGCCCGTGAAGACAGTCCGGAAGGAAGATGTGAAACTACGGGGAGTAGGATTTGTGAAACAGGTAGGTTTTAATCCGGGAGTGAAAGATAGAGGGAGTTATGGATGAGCAAAGTGGTGAATCGAAAGAGGAAGAAGTGATGCGTTTAGTGATTCTAAGCCAGTAAAGAGAGAGAAGGATTAAAGTGATATGACACTGACAGTAGGCTTACTTATAAACGACAGTACGAGCAAGAGAGTTCTGGATCTGCTGGATACGGGATAATTGACACTTAGGGAGTTTATAGTAGAGAGAATTATCGCAATCACGTTTGGAGTGAACGACAGAGGTAGCAATGGTACAGGCAGTTGACCAATCGAAGTAAGGCCGGATACAGCGAAGTTGACGAATGTGATAGTAACAGGCTTTGGAGAGAGATGTAATTTGGTCCGAGAAGGTAAGGCATTCGTCAAATATGAAACCAAGATTTAGAGCAGAGTGGGGGTGTCAAGTGAAAAGTTGTGTATTTTGGCAAGTTAGTTTTGAGTTCAATGTCCGTCCGTGCGTTCGTTCGTCCTGGCAGATGTTATATCAGGATATATCATGAATGGCTTGAGCAATGTCGATTAAACTTGCAAGTAATATTCATTGGCCGCTATTGATGACCTGATTATATTCTGGCGGTCAAAGGTCAAGGTCAAAGGTCAAGGTCAGGTCACAGCAGGCCGTCGGGGTGGCGCATGCATCCACGTCGATGCTGCGGTGTCCAAGTCCATCCTTCGTTTTAAAATATAAATGTGCAACGCTGTGATAAACGCTAACTCACTTTAGCTCAGTGTTTCCAAAATAGCTACACTCTAATTCAGGGATTTGACGGCAGGCTGGCCAACCGACCATTTTTATTTTTAACTTTTGGCCACCCAGGGTGGCAGCCTGGCGTCGAATCCCTTATCACTATCCCCATTATGGAAATCTGGGCAAAAATGGGTTGAAGACATCTATTTCGACAGCGAGTGGTCTAGAATACACGGTCGGTTGCACTTTACCTTGGCCTGCACAGCAAGAGTTTTAGTTTCCAGTGATGCATCACCTTCCTCCGTGTTGCCAGGCAACGGCGAAAACTTCCGGTACTTCTTGTTGAGTTTGTATCGGTTCTGAATGCACACTTGAAACTGGACAACTGCGTACAGACACGCAGCGCAACGCGAATAAACATAAATAAAACGATATCCACACCAGTCCACCGACACAAGGGCGTAGTCACGGCTAAAAGTGGCGTGGACAGCAGTGGCGTCGTGCTAAAAATAAATTCAGGGGCCGATGTCGACCCGACCCTTCCAAATCCTAACAAAAATTGAACACAACATAAGGCTGACAGGAAACGCGACATTAATGCAAAATTAAGAGACAATCACGCAAATGAACTTCATTAGGCCTAAAGACTGTCGAGATGACGTCACTGGCGGCTGCTGAAATTGTAAGTTTAAGTTGTTTTCAAGTTTGTTTGACTAAATCCGCAATTTTATCACGATAGGCTATGTGTAGTTAATGCCACAGTTATAATTCTAACATACTATCTGTACCGTATGTAGGCTACACCTAAAAGCGCTTTATAAATATAAAATTTACAAACCTAAGAAACTAAAAAACATTTTTTTCTTTAAAAACTTAAGTTTTTCAACCCTGCCGAGAACCATCTGCGTTTTGTTGTTGGTCTCCATATTGCATGTAAACATTTGGTAAACGTTTACGAGTTTCGTGTACGTTTAGTAAATTAAATGATAAGTGCAGCGATAGAACAAGCTTATCTGCAGTCGGCAGATTTGTCAGAGCTGCATATGGTGCGATTACCACAGAACTCATGAGACTGAGCTTAATTTATGCATTGGCGTCCATAAGTTCCCGTGATGCCTTGCCGCACCCGTCATGCATCAGCCGCAGTAACAGAACAGCCACTTATCACCCTCCAGGAAACAGAGAAATTATTGTCCGTGCACAAAGCGACCATCTCGGCGTCTTCAGAGAGGACTGAAGTGGGGGACTATGGCATATGTTTTGACATAGTTGCTAAAACACATGGAAATATAAAAGCATGTTTTATTAATACCACTATAGACAAGCCATCAGTCACTTCACTCAAACGTTTTCAACGTGGCATTTTTGTGGAATTTACATAGGTTACTGTTGAGACTTTCAGTGACGGAGCTGATGACGTGTCTTACAGTAGACTGGAGTAACAACATTATTGTAAATTGTCTTTGCCACGTGACGACATGGATGAAGTAAGCTGCTATTTTTTTATACAAAATTAAATCCGAAACCCCGGATTTTGTCGCATCGTAGGATATCCGGCTCGGAAACGCAAATTGCGTAATATATTCTTGCAACCTCGGAACCTACATAATCGTTAACTATAGACAAGCCATCAGTCACTTCACTCAAGGTCACACCGACCAATTTGCGTCTATTATTACTTATTTACAGTTTCCAATTCAGGTCTACCTTTACTCCATGGATGTGGTTTTCTCAGTTTTATTATTTCACTCTCGTCGGAAATGGATATTTTTCCTCATGTGATCTTAACTCTAAACTATATGACCTTCTTGTACGACAGTGACCTAATTCGAATTAAGGTGAACCAGCTTGCTAAATGCTAAATATCTAGGTCAGGGGTTATTTCGTTCGAACGGCCTATTTATCATGCGAACGCGCACACAGACACACACTGCAGAACTACAGCACTACCTGGACTACGAGATAAAACGGTAAAAGTCGGTTTGTAAGACAATGCATTATGGTATCGGTCGTATCGCGTTTAGAACGGAATCAACGTGTAAAAGTGGATCGCGAATTACGAACCTTGCGGAGTAGGAACGTTGGTCGGTTTGTCACGATCCTGCCATTGGTGAATGTAGAGCGCGTTGTGTTCCGAACTACAAACATTAGCATAAAATATGCAAATATATGACTCGTTCTATTTCTGTGCATCATGAGTTATAAACGATTGGTCCGAATGTTAACTATTACACGGTGAAACGTAGCCTACTAATCATAACTTAATGCAGACTTACACAACATAGAGTAAGACGTAAAAATGCTCATAGTATTGTACTTAAAATTATTATAATTATGTTATTTATAAACTACACTTTTACACATTAATTAAAATTATAATATATATTCAACTTTATTCACCATTTCTGGTAGAAAAAACAGGAAATCCACATGCACACACACATACATACACACATACACACACACACGCACACACTGAACATTTCACAATAAATAATACAATATTACATAAATATGCCTAAATAACTGCAGTAGCTTTATCACAAAATAGCACACATAAAGAATTAGTTGACATCAGATATCATAACAGCAAAAGCGGCAACTATACCCCAAAAACGTACTATTTCTGTCACTGTATGCCCCAAGCTTGACAACGCAAAAGTTTCCTGCCGACCACGTACAGTGCAGATAGTCAAGCCATATTTTTGACGATGTTATCCGCTAAGCTACTTTCTTCCTTTTATTAAGTTTACTCTGTGTATTGCCTTAATCTGCGGCGACAGAAGCAGGCGTGATGCTGCAAGTTTCAACTGACTTACTAGCCTCTGGACGTTATACTACAGTATATTTGTGAGAATAGGCAACTTGTAATGTTTATTGTACAGTCCACGAGTCGCCAGGCAACAATAAAAAATCTTCACGCATGTACGAACTGCTAACCTGATCTGCCAGCTGAAAATGTAACCTTCCGTTTCTTCGCAGTAGAGGCTGATGATGTCACCGACACACAAAAAGTCGCTCATGTTGTCAGGTGCGCTATCAGCTACGGACGCGCGGACCCTGTAGACGAGCAGGAACTATCTCACGGTCACTGCGGCTTCTTGTAGATGATATTGTCACGACATTCCTGCTGAACAAAACGAGAACTTTGAATTAATGAATAATTTATTGTGGAGTAATATTAATATTTCGAGTAGCCTTTAAGGAAATTCACACATTTTAACCGGTATGGTGTCGACATCTGGCATTTCTATTAGATGCGGACATAAAAGTAAAACATGAAACTAAACTGAAAATGGTTGATTAAGCTGTCCAAAATGTAAAGTGTCATTGCGTGGGCATTTTTCAGTCAGAGAAAGGACAGTGAGAAAAGTGAGTGTTTAGACGAGCTCTCAGAACTGAACAGACCGTTTGGAATAGGCCCTAGACACTTCACACAGGTAAGTCTTCCCTCTGTCACCTGTCGCCCTCTACGCAATCACGGCTGGATTGCAATGCATAGGCATTGCAGGCAAATGATGTCACCATTTTGCGATGAAACAGTACTACACAGAAAATCAGTATGTAAAGCGTGATGCAATTTTACTACGCCCGCGCGAGCGGTTGCGAAGTATTGTGATGAGTACGTCGGTGTGTTTGTCTGTCTGTCCGCGAGGATATCCCCGGAACCACACGCGCGATCTTTGCCAGATTTTTTGCATGTTGCCTATGGCCGTAACTCGGTCTTTTTCAGGCAGGGTGACGAAATCCCAAGGGAAATGGGCAATTTTGGGTGTTTTCTTCCCCATTCATAATGCCTTGTACAGCAGAGCATTTGGGGTCCATACTAAAACAGCTGAACCGATCGAGATGCCATTTGGGATGATGAGTGGGCACGGCCCGAGGAATACTGTGTTACGGGGGTGATGATCCCCGAAAAATGGAGGAGCAATTTTTGGGGAAAACGTGCCCGACAAGCCTAACACCCGTATTAATTGCGAATTGGACTGGTCAATACAGCGGCGTGCACACGATAGGGGCAGACGCTTGATTGCAAGCGTTGGACGAGTCTATTATCAGCCGTTAAGGGATGGGATTGCACACCGCGGGCGAAGTCTGATATCTACGATTGCTTTTGTTTCTTTGCGTATTCGATACAATACGATACGATACGAGTTGGTATATTTAAGTTCGCTCAAAAGCTGGCGAAAGGGCCATCTTAATCCAGCCGTCCAGCGCACGGTATCAAAAATGGGAAAAATTACAAAAAAACTATAAAAAAGCTTGGTCGCTTAAAAGAATCCGGTTAAATACAGCACTGTCATGTGGTACTGATTTTTAGTGCAAAAATCGACAGTTTAGTGTTTACAATGCATAATATTCAGTAGTGATGGATTGGCTAACGTATGTTCACAACATTTTGCATCCATTTTTCGTAGGTTTTTTCGAGGTCGTAGGTCGAAATTTTGCCTACAATGCCTATGCCACAATCCAGCCCTGAGACTGTTACAGGAGGGGAAGGGGCGGTGAAGCAGACTGTTCTAGCAACAGGAAATGCTCGGTTAGCGACGGTGAAAAGCAGGCACTTGCAACGGACAATCAGTGGTTATGAGGCTACAGACGCTGACAAGCGGCAACGTTCATCGTCGGATGGAGTTCAGCGGCAACCAGGGGCGGTTATTGCATTTTCAGTTTTGGAACCAAAGGGGACAGCAAAGGCGCCGACTTTTAGAAATCACTGTGGGTCCGATCTCCCTCCAATTTTCGTTTCTCCTTTCTCCTTTTCTTCCTCCCCTTCTTTTCCTTCCACGTCATCCCCCTTTTTCTTCCCTTCCCCTTTCCCTACCCTTCTCTTCACCCCATATTGCATCATTGTGTGTCAAAACGTGGGGGGACTTTGCACGACTGTTTCCGGCCTAAAATCTGGGGGGACACGTCATCCTGTCCCCCTGTGGATATGCCACTGGATCAGGGCCAAATTTGGCAAGATAGAGTGGACCCATGGTGCATACTGTACCATGCCAAATTTAATTCTGATCGGCATCGTCGCATACCATGCGGGCTGAAAAACGCCATAAATTTGTCGCGACGCACTTTGGCCTTCGGTAGATTGGAGAAGAATTGCTCAGCTTGCCCATCTCTACTTGAGCATCTCCAAACTGTGCGTCATTCCTGTGTCGGCGGTGTCGGTTTCAGAGGATGATCGAGGTGCCCTGGCGCCGGTAAAGGTTATTGACCTGCTGAGTAAGTTAAAAGTCGAGGACACGAGATGATGAATATGTTCATTCTGGCGGTGATGGATCGACAGACGAAACCTGCCTGTAGTTGTGAGGTCTTCTTTAGCCTCGTTTACATCGCAAGTACCGAACTAAACTGAACTTGAATTACAATAGGTCCGTGGATGTACCGTTATTAATCGTGATCTTCACTGACAATGAAATTGTAACAAGCGGTCAAATAACGTTGACCAAAGGCCGCATCGTCATCTTGTCACCCCTCACGGTTGCATATGGATTTATCCGCCCTTAAGCACCATCTATACAGATGCCTCGGGCCCACATAAATCAGTTCCCGAAACGACATCTCGATCGGCTCAGTCTTGTTCGCAGGACTCACGAACTTGACCACCAGACAGACTAACAGACAGACCACGCTACTCCGTGTGTAGCGATAGGCAGCTATCGCTAGATGTGATGCGATCTAATGAAAAATATGAGCATCCATTTCCCATTTTTTCAACAAGAATCGAAAATGAAAAATTAATTCACGTCAAGAGCGAACGACTCCATAAAAAGTCACTATAAATCTTACGATAATTTCTCATTTAATGTTCAATATGAAAAGGAAATTGCTACAGTTCAGAAATGTAAAAACAAAAGTTAAACAAAAAAACCATTAAAAACGACAATGAGATGACGAATTATCCATATATCTTTATTTCACCAGAATAAATATATCCGGTAGCAAAAAAACGGAACACATTATGGTGATTGTAATTACTTGATTTTCCGTGACTTCGACTCAGGGACGTGTTTGGAAGACTTTTCACGTCATAATTGTAGTAGACAACGTATGCATTATTTCAGGGCTCCGGGCTTCCATGTGTAAAGTAGCAGGTTTGGGGGACTGGGCCATAATCCCGGCAAAATTTTGTTGAAATTTCAAGTGCAAAATCCTGTATTCTGGCGCGATCTAGATTCAGTAAATAGCACAAAGCAAACAAAACGAATTCTGATGAATTCGACGTGAAGATAATCAATCTTCTACGGCATCTTCGACGTCACATTGACATAATGTGGAGAGCAATGGGGCACGTACTGCTCCAGCGCCCCAAAAGTTGGAGGAGCAATCGTTGGCCCCTTTACCCTTTTTCCGAGGCCCCTGAAGTGCATCGTGGAAACAAATCCGTCACATAAGAGATTGCCGATGAATAACACAAAAATAAAAATGGCTGACGTAGAAGAGATTCCCGTCGGCAGTTTTTCCGGCGAGTTATTCGGGCCGCCACAATCTCCGTCAGGTTATCTATCGTATCAACATCAGCAAAGCTTATCGGCGAATCTCGCTGCTGAATCCCAGCGGTGCTGCCACATCCAGGCACCAATCAGTACCAGTGAAAACGCCGATCCACCATCACTCATCAACGGACCGTAATCGGTGATCGCTGGCGATAAAAGCCACGTCAACACAAACCGCCATTGCAATCTGATTTCCGTTCGTCTGCCATTTAGACCGTAGGCGAATCCAGCCTGTCATTTTAAATGGGCCAACCCTCCCCTTTTCCTCCACCTAATTTTTTTTTCCTTCCTATTCACATTTCCCACGGCCACTTTCCCATCCCTTCCTTTCTCTATCACTGCATCAAACGGCAGTTTGTACCAAAGACCAAAAAGTCCGATTTCTAATTGATGATGCATGGTTACTAGACATTGGCAGGAATTATCCATACCCCATTTCTCTTTCTTCACGCATTTATATTGGAGAAGGGAAAGAGCCTTCATTGTTTGGGTTCGGTTGTATTCGGGTTCGGTTCTATTCCCATCTCTAATTTAAATGGAATTGTTTCATGGCCGGATCTTGCATAAGGCTCAATGCTTTCTGTTACCGAGTTTTTACGTTTACTGGCGCCTTTCCGGTTTCGTTAAGTTGTATTTAGTCTCTTTTGTACCGACTGGCATGAAACGTGCATGATAACAAATAATCGATCGGTCTCGAAACCGGCCGAGACCGATTTTTCAAGACCAATAGTACAAGACCAAGACGGCAAAATTCCGGTCTCGATGATGCTATAATTCGCCGGAGTGTAATAAACCACCCGTCTACTACCGTATCTGTGTATTATTGCGCATCGTTGGCGGCGTCGGCGCATGCGCAGTTACTATAAAACTTTATGTCCGACGTCGGCTAGGCGGTGATACAAGACATTTGCGCGCGATCACGAAGTACCGCTTTGTTAATGGCTTTAACGTCACCGAGTGACGTCATTAGCGTCACTTGATGACAGGACCGCACACGTCGCCAACGCTGGGGCTGTGCCAAGCATTCAATTTATTGAACATTTAAACTTTCGTTATATTTTTAGTCATATCTCACCCACGAACAGCCTGGTGATGTCGCGCGCAAGCGTAAAATAGCGCAGTTAACAATGCAACGTGCCGGCAGTACCACCAAAACAGTTTTTGTCTGCAATAAATTAGACCAGTTTCCTTGCATAGTTTTTACGTTTCTATCTAATCTATTGAACAATGATGGTGAAAGATAGGCCACACTGAAAGTGCGGGAATAGAAAACGCGAAACCGTCTAATATGAAAAGGTAGACTGCTAGAGATCAAAGGACTAAAAATGGGGTCCCGGGCTGTTGTGACTTGTTGATAGTAGGTCGATTAATATTCATGATGTTTATGTCAAAACTCTAAACCAAGTGAAACATGGAAAATATAACATGAACACCTATTTTTCATTTTTCATCGACAATGGAAAAAGAATAAAAAATGGATGTTCACAATATACCTTTCGTTTTTTATTTGCAATACAAAATTAAATTAACAGTACATACACTGACCAATAGAAACTACTTACTTGCTAGCTTACTTACTTATTTTGGTTTCACGTTTTCCAGTCCTGAATTTTCTAGTAATCTATTTTCCATTCTTGCATTTTACACATTTTGCATTGCCGTGTTAGCCTATCTGCCAATTAGTGGAAAAGTAAAATTAAAATTTAGGAAACTCTTTCTTATTACAATAAAGGAGTAAGTGTTAAACGCAAATTCAATGCGAGATTAAACTCGAAACTTTGTATTCGTCCAATAAACTGAAAATTATTTGTAATGATGTGTGTAGATATCAGTTTCATTTAGCGGTTTAATTAATAAAGTGGGTAAATATGTAGGATGCCCAGCACTTTTTAAACATTTCGAAGCAGACTACTTCGTTTAAACACGCACTTCACCAGTCATTCGCTGTGGCGCCTGCAGCTGTGGCGCTGATCATGGATTTGCTTTATGAATTTAGTTGGACATAGGTTAATAATCTTTAGTCTGCGACGTTTATAATGGGCTGGCTAACGTTGCAAATCTCCTGGCTCATGTTCTGGGAGAAGAAAACACGACGGAGAAATAAATTTTATATATGAGCCGATCGGGCAAATTTAGGCTATAGCAAAATTAGCAACGACTCCATAAATTATTTAAATACGATCTCCATGGTTAATAATGCATCGCTTGACAGTACAGCTAACAAAATTAGGTTTTTAGGCTGTAGGGTTTTTAGTTCTTTAACAGCATAAAATCAGAAAAAGTTCAAATTTAGGTTTTTACTTTTTTAATTTTCACAATTTTTATCAGAAAACTGAAGTTGTTTGTCAAGTTAGCTTGATTAAATGAGCAAATTTGATCATGCTTCGTGTAGTTTATGCCACAGTTATATTTCTAACATACTGTTTGCACCGTAGGTACGCTACACCTATCTGCGCAGTAGCGACAGCTGGAGAGCCAGGCAGATTTTTTGTCAGGTAAGCAACGCACGATTTCAGTACCAAAATAACCCTCTACATGATGTCTAGTTTTCATTTTTCATTTTTACCGTTGGAATCAATTCAAAGTCATTCCCCTGGCCCGTAAAGTCCGTACACGGAACGTACTTCCAGATTTTTCGGACACGTCGGTTGCGAGTTAACAACACGGCACAGATAGCCGAGCGCTTCAAGCCGAATACTGTATTGTGGTCATTCCACACAATATAGCCATCTAGTTATCAATGCACAGACACTGATTTTTGTGAAGTTATGCTGTGTGAAGAAGAACTAATGTCATTTGATTATTTATGTACACATAACTGTAAGTAAATTCATTGCTTCCTTTGCCACAATAATAATTTATAATTTAGTTAGAGACTTACAGCAATAAATAAGAAGTGATACTCACAAACAAGATGTAAATCCAACAAATATACCTAATTATCTAATTCATTGTTTTAGTTTTTGTTTGTTACTATTTTTTATATTTGGTTAAAATGATTTTTAATTTAGTCAAACTCATGCTTTAACTGTAATAAATTAGTTAACGGATTATGTAGTAACTTTTTAGTTAGCTTTGGCCCAGTGTTTCTGATCGTTTTTTGTTCTACTTTAAAGACTGTCAAGCCGTGACTGAGTATGTCTTTGACACTGTGGTTCAAAACACGCATCTTTACTAATGTGACCGTAATTTCTACCAAATTTAATGTTGACCAGTTTCTATAATATTTGGCACATAGTGTACCGTATTAATTTGCAACATAAAAGTTATTGATTTATCCACATCACATACATACTGCTGCTACACTACTTTGGGAAACAAGTAAAGTACATAATAATAACTTTCAGTCCCATCAATCAAAGTTACATATTATACAGTTGCACAATTTAGGATTTAGGCAATTTAGGCAATTTCCATACGAGGAAAGACTGCGTCGTCTCGATCTGCAGAGTCTTGAATTAAGACGTTTACATGTTGACCTAATATGGTGTTACAAAGTGGTATTTGGTCTAGTTGATAC
>Ga0209780_1002119_pt1 | contig 13838 bp, 10 predicted proteins | sample WorMetexBAHAMAS2_FD_187384 | JGI IMG/M metagenome (GOLD analysis project Ga0209780, IMG submission 187384) | Marine gutless worms symbiont microbial communities from Max Planck institute for Marine Microbiology, Germany - Inanidrilus exumae... | ecosystem: Host-associated > Annelida > Digestive... | reverse complement strand
CGTGGCCCCCCTCTAAATACGCCCATGTTTGTCCTAAAGGTAAAATACCGTTTTACTTTTAGCTTGGGGGTTTTTACGCGAACCCTAGACGCAACGGTCCCAGCCGACTACGCGATGACGACGACGACGACATTTTGACACGATCTAGGCCACGTTCGAAAGTGAAGATTGTAGGTCAAAGTTCACGGTCGCATGGGGATAAAAACGTCGCTAAAGCGGTCGGTGCCACCTCGAGTGAGGGCTTTTTATAGTTCCGGGAAAACGTCTTTCGTCGAAGCGTGCGTGCGTTCGCCGAATGCTGTCGTGTAGGGCCTACGTGTGTCAATGCGCGTCGTACAATCCGGATAAAACGCACGCACTTATCGGCAGCGTAAACATTCGGCACGTTTGTATTCGTAAACAGCCGCGATCGACCCAGCACTAATGAACGTACAGACCGGCTGGACTGTATTGTAATGCACGCGTAGCTATAGAGTTGAGCGACATTTTCTCCCCCTTTACTCTCCGGCCCTTGCTATAGGCCTTCTCGTGTCTCTGCGCTCCACCTTTTCACGCCATAGCTCTAATAAAAATTCTTTGCTATACAAAGTCAACGCATGATTGATACTGGAGTAGGTCAGAGGTTATTGAGTCAACTCATATCGTACGCTGCATTCCTGTGCTCCATACTACAAACGTCAACCATTGTTCACAATGAGATCTACTTGTGCACTGTCTGGAATGTAGGCTAGCTATTTGCTAGCTATCAACAGCGTAGATGGTAGCCTGTAATGCAAGAGGCGCGATGCTCCGTCTTCATACTGAACCGAATTATTGTTGCATGACACGATCAGGTCTATGCGATCTTTTCCCCGAATCGTCTAAAGCCCCGTCCACACCAGCAACAATGTCGAACGAGTATCGTAAAATATCGTCCTTTCGACTTTCGACAAAGTCGAAACAAATTGAACATGTTCAGTTTGTTTCGACTTTGTCGAACGTACGAAATTTCGTTCGACTTTGTTGCCGAAACCGGCAAAATTGTTACCAAAAACGGCAACAATGTCGAAGCAGCATTCGACATTGTCGAAATAATCGTTAACGTAACGCAAGACAGCGCACGGTTTAAACGTATGCTAATGTATGCTAAACATATGCAAGAAAATGGCGAATGTTAACTTCTAAAATAAGTTTTATCTGAACTAGTTTTCACTAATCATTTCTCACGTCACCGCGAGCACGATGGGCGATGTCCCACTGGCTTTTCGGTCGTGCGGCATATTACGGCATGTTGCGGCGACGCGCGACGGCGACGCCGCATCTGGTGTGAACGCAACTTTAGTCTAAGTCATTTTGTCGTAGGCCCTGTGAGTGTCTGTGACGTACTGACGTACTGTATCATTTTCACGCCGATGTGGTGACATCACCGTCAAGAGTAGCTATGTTTCCTCTCGTGAGTCACACTGCAATTTTAAGGTTTGGCGCTCCAGGCCATGGACTTCCTAACGATAGCACCAGCTCATCTAACTACTTGTAAAGATTACACGTCAAGTCGTACCAGGTCAAGTCGTAACCACGCGTCGAAGTCATCTGGTTCGTCTGCTGGCGATGCATTTTGTGCGTCCTATACAACCAAAGTTAATCGCGGCAGTCCGGTTTTAGGCAATTATCACTATATATCCTTAGAGTTATTATTTTTCCCCAAAACAACTAACTTTATCTTTCGATTAAGCACCCATAAACAATGCGTCAACGATGACGTCGAAGCTTGCGATTTTAGCCGTTCAGTTTAAACTTTGGCTTCAGACTACAGTGTTAGCCTTTGGAAAGATAAAGTGACCCATTCTCATATGGATGGCTGGGTACGAGTTGACCTGGGTACGACTTGACCAGACAGCCTTGTAAATCGGCCGACAACGTATGCACCAGCGCTAGATGCATAGACAGCGTTTGGTAAGTTTAGGCTAATTGCAATTTTGCTGCTGTATGTACTATTACTATATAATTTAACTTGTTTAGATGTTTTTGCATTTTTGTGTGTAAATAATGTTATTTTGTATTCGTTTGCGGCTGTTAAACCGACGAAATCGACAAAACAAGGTGTCGTCCTAACGGGACGTAACACGACTGGCCCGCCTTCGCGTGCTGCCCCCCTGGTGAGTTACGTTGCGCCGCCGTGGGGTGTTACAGACGACGACGACAGACGACGACAGACGCCAACGAGCAAAACAATGCTGGCCCCTACACTATGCGTAGGCGGGCCAGTAATAAAGCAGAACGCTGTCTAGCCGCTGCAATACACTGAGCGGTTATCGGCCTCATATCGTTTAGTGCCCGGCCGACTTTCCAGTCCAGGTGCTATCATTAAGGAGTCCATGTCCAGGTGATGGTAGACAACAGTCAGTATTCGTATGTAAAAATTGGCCTAACCAGCTGGGTGGGTCTAGTAGCAAATGCGTTAAAGCAGTGCTTAAAAGGGTGAGCCAGAGGTGAAGGCTGAGTCAGTAGTTGACTACGGCTGTAAGGGAGGTAGGGGGTTGACCCCTATCCAGTGGAGGTGACGTCTGGGGAGCGGGATAGGGTATGTAGACTCATTCCTGTGCACATTTTATACTATTTCACAGTCAATTGGCTTTAATTTTATCCCTGCAAAATGCCGCGTTGAAAATGCGTGATGTGAAGGGGCTATCACTGAGATGGGGGCTCAGCCCCTTTCGCCTCCTCACTTTAACCACTGCGTTAAAAGCCAATATTACGTAAGACGTGAGCAACTGAAATCAGGCGCAAGGCAAAGCGGATCTCGAACCACTTACCACACGCCGTTTCGTAATGGACAATTCGCCGCTTTAGACACGCCTGCTTCTGTCGTCAAGCCGTATAATTTGATGTAGCTGCCGATGCTGCTGCGTGGTTTATGGTTTGGAAGGAAACTGCCGAACCTGTCTGCGGCTGAAACAGGTTTTCTTGCGTGATTCGGCGATGAATAGCCTATGTTGAGGCGATGAAAAGAAAGTAAGCTTACCATTTGCTTTCAATTTCAGGACGGAGGAGCAAGAAATAGGCATATGTGCCTGGCCATGGTCTGGTCCTGACTGATATTTACTGCATTTCGGCAACTTCTAAGGTCGGTCTGTCGAACAACACGGCATAACATGTCGCTTTTGAAACTTATTACAATAATCAGGCGCTAGCCCGTATTTCTGCTGTCGTATTAAACGCGAATATTATTATTATAGAATGCCATTCGCTAGTGGTAAATAAGCGTAATGTAACCGTCTGGCGTCCGTCTAGCTGTCTGTCTGTCTGTCTGTCTCATCGGCGCATACTCAAAGTGACTCACCAGAGGGCAGCTGATAAGTTCACCTGGCATCGTCGATTGCCGAATTAGGCCGAAATTGGAAAGACATCGAAGCTATTGAGCGGGCACAGTGGCGGTTTACAAAGTTTGTGCGTTGATATGGAAACTACTCATATCAAGAGTGATTGCTTCTTCAACTGCATAGCTTGGAAGCGAGGCGTTTAGTCATTCACCTCATTGACCTCGTGCGGTGTTACAAAATAGTATTGCATGTCGTCGACATTTGCCTGGACGGTTTTTTTCTTTCTTTTAGTTACATGTATTGTACCCGCGACCATCCATATAAATTGTACAAACGACAGTTCTCTATTACTACTAGAGCTGACTTTTCAGCGAGCGAGTAATCAATACAGTATATGAAATGCACTGCCTGCATGCTGACGTTATTACTGGCCCGCTGAATGGGCCAGTATTGTTTTGCTCGCTGGCGTCTGTTGTCGGTCGTCGTCGTCTGTCGGGGTATGTAACGCTGCTGGCGGGCGGGCCGGCCGGCTGCCGGGCGCGTGGGCAGTCGGCGCACCGGTCGCCGAGTGCGTCAGCGGTCAGGCGGCCGACGCTGCACGGTGGGCCAGTACGGTTACGTCTCGTTAGGGCCACACCTTGTTGGTTTTCGTTCCGTAAAGAAATTTCAGTGTTTAATTCTAAAAGTTGATTTTAGTAGTTTTACTCAGAATGCTTTTAATTTTCTGGGTTGCACAATACACCAATATTTTTTTGCTTAAAAGATTTATAATCTTTCTTCGTTTAGGCGTCAGTAAGCGCTCCGTCGGAGACTTGTCCGTCTAGCTGATTAACTGCTGGTTTTTGCTTTTTAGAAATTTACTGTTATGAACAAATGAATATGATATGATATGGACTTGTCTATGCGTAGACAGACCATATACTGTGTGCTTTACCATTACGCCCATTCCTTTGCTCTAGTCTAGACTAGTTCGTTGCGCAGTTCGTTGTCGTGCGTACACGCCTACTATATGTTCGACTTCAAAATCACACCCAACTCGTTGCGCCATCCCTCGACAAGCTTAATAAATGATACCGAGCCGACGTGGCGGTAACGTACAAGACGTCATAAATATCGTTATGGGGCGGGACTATTTTGGGAATTTTATGCTTCTTGCATTTCCTTACTGTGATGGCCATAAAATATGGCGTTGTACAGTATTACTCGTCTGTAGCTTTGCTTGCCTAGTTGTCGGTAAAACGGACTGCATGAGGCATGCTTCCACACCGACATAGGCCTAAGTTCCTCATCTGATACGGCTTTCTGTTTTAGTCTGCAGCAGCGCTCTCCAGTGGTTAAACTGAACTAGAAGAAGCCAGCACTCACAAGAGTGCATTAGACCCGCGCCGGCACTGTTTTTGTGACTCGTGACCTAGACATTTGATCTTTTGACCCCAAAATAAATGGATTTCCAGGACTCATCGTGGAACATTTTGTATGTCAAGTTTGGTGATCCTAACTGCATCAGTTTTTGAGATATCGTATGGAAAAAAACAGACAGACAGACAACGCCGATGAAAATTGAAAACCCCTACGCTTGCGACTGCCAAGAGACAGACTTAATTACTTAATTTTGCTGTATGGACTGGAAATCTCTGAAATTGTCATTTTCGTCATGATGTAGAGCATGATGTCGTACTGTGCGAAGTCAACTGACGAAGATTTAATCAGTAGGTTTAAGAAAAGCTTAGTGCTAGCGCCACATCGGCGATCTGACTGTAACTGCTGCAAAATGTTTATATTTCCTTGCCCTATACATCATGACGGCCAATACAGCTGGCATAGATAGGAATGAAGAAATTACGTCACTGTCAACACTATTTATACGTTTTGGTTAAGATTATATCCCTCCCGCTGTGGGGGTCCGACGGCATCACTCCCGGAAAATTTTTGAAAACTCATACGTTAAATCCTGCATTCTGGTGACTACTACGCTCATCAGTGGGCTCCCTGGACGTGTATATCCGAGCAAACAACGAGCATGTCAAGGGCCAAATCAGTTCGAAAATTTCGACTTTTCTGCCGTGGTTGCGCCCTTGGTTGTTTGGTTGTTAGAATTAAAAAAGCCAATGAAATGAAAATTATGCAACATCACTTGCTGTGAAATGTCTTGCTTTTTAAAAACTACGGCCAAGAAGTTGGCTGAGACCAATACATTGTTGGTCCCCCAACCTAAAAGTTGGGGGACCAGTCTCCCCCGGTCCCGGAGGCGGCACTTTATTTCGGTATGTAACCATTCGCCCAGGTCGACTCAGCCTTCTACCCTCCGTGGGACGGTAAAATGAGTACCAGCCAAAGGGCGATGATGTTCTGCGGCTGGGGAGTGAAGGCAGGCATGGTGTAATTTGCAGGTAAAACTGTGTGATCCATGTCTGAGCGCATTTGAGGCGCTTGCGTAATGCGCTATACAAATGGACGGTTGTTGGGCCTATGGATGCGCGAACTCGACTACGGTTCGACTTCGCCGATCACAAAGCTGTACGCGCAGTCTGAAAGTATGCGGCATCAGTCGTTACATCGTAAACAAAGTTTCAGAGACAGACTGGTGGCAGCCCTTGTCAGCCACAGAGACTTTTCAGACTGTCGACTGCACCCATAGTCTGCCTTTAATAATCTACATCATGGGTCATTTCGTCGTGAAGTCATAGGCTATCGTTCGATACACACTCGCGCGCCGCACCGAGTGCTTTTGGCGGCTCATTAAAACGGCTGGTAACGTAACTGGTTGTTGGCCCGGTGTGTACCGGCAGCGGTATCGTAATAAGACGCAATTTTGCATCGGTGGCTGCGATATTGCTCGGTTCTATTTCGGAATCTTCGGTGGATGGTTGAGGCGCCAACATACGCAGCAGCAGCAGCAGCTAACCTGCTTCAGGTTACATGCAGCACGCAGCGCGTGAGTGATGGCGATGTGATTAACGTGGCTAACAGGTGCTCCGTTTGGCGCCGCCGTTCGCCAGGGCCGGATTATGGCATAGGCATTGTATAGGCAAATGCCTAGGGCCTACGACATCGAAGGGGCCTACGAAAGATGGCTACAAAATATTTTGAACATACGTTATCCAACCAATCACTCATGTTTTATGTAACGTAAGCACTAAACTGTCAATTTTTGCACTAAAACATTAATTTCACGTAATGATTTGACAGTAATATAGCACATTAACTGTTTAAGTCACTAAAGAAACAATTTAGCACTGCGCAGACGGCGACAGGCGGGAGAGTGAGACGGAGGGGCCTACGGTTGTACAGTGCATAGGGTCTATACCATAGATATCTATGGTCTATACCAATCTTAATTCACGCCTGCCGCTTGCTGGAGCATCTACTTTCCTCAGCCTATCACAGCCAGCTGATTAAATAAAAAATATTATTTAAAACGCGAAAACGCGACAAAAATAAACAAGTAGTCAGAGAATTTTTACCACAGGCGGCATCGCCGATTGTCATCCCACGCGGATGCGAATAAATTCGTCCGATCTTGAGCCCTGTCTATAACACATTGTTCCTTGGACCCACGTGAGTCAGCCCTCAAACGGCATCTCGATCGGTTCAGCCGTTTTTGCATGGCTCACGAACGTGATCAACAGACACACAGACAGACCACGCTACTCCGTTTGTTGCAATAGCCGGCGTTTTATGCACTGAGTACATGCGATGGGGTCTAAAAAGCGTTTGTAAACGTTTATTAAAACTACCTATTTTCACCTCACATGCCTAACGCCTAACTGTCTAAGTACAAGGCAATTCGAACTATGCAACAAATTATTAGCTCGAAAGTGAGTTATTAATAGGCTCTTCTGGTTAGTGGACTAAAAAAGAATATTAGGCCTAATATTGCTTCTTTCTCGAAAGTGCTTTTAGTTAAATGTTAGATATCTGCATTCTATTTTGACAACGTTTAGTTAAAAATAAAACAACGACGGCAAATTGAAGTGTTTAAAAAGCATAAAAGCGTGATTTAAGTAAAAACAATCGTAGAAATGTTTTTTGCATCTGTGGATTTATTGCACACATATACGCAGCCTGGTTATAATTCTCATTTTGTCACACCTCAGACCGCGAAGTAAACCAGCAACCTGCATGCTATTCGTATTCATGGACCTACATAGGTCAACGTCAATGCTGAATGTCAAGCACGTATGGGAGTATAGTAACGGAGTAACGCGGTCTGTCTGACCTCGATCCTTGTTTCATTTCACTGATGTTAATGTCTTGGCGCGCCTTCGCGACCGATTCCTGTAATTTGGCGTGTTTTGAAATGTCTCTTTATTATTGTTATTATTATTATTATCAGGGTTGTTGTCTCGGTCTCGAGACGGTCTCGAGACGTACTAACGTCTCGTCTCGGTCTCGGCCATTCACGTCTCGTGCCCAAGACCAGTTTTCGGCTAAATTGTGCAGGCCACATTAATAAAACGAGTCAATTTTGGGTGCAACGGGAATGCTTCACTTTCACAGTCGCATCAGCTGGTGTGTTAAGTATTCATTTACGTTGAGTCAGTAAGTCAAGTGTTAACCGGTATACCGTATACGTTACTTACTTGTGCTTCTGTGCAGTTGAAACATAGAATATGTGTTACAGTTGTAGTCTCGTATATATCAGTAGCTCGGCTACTAGCAGAATGTGTTGTGTAGTCGTGTAGAGGACCATTACCATTGATAAAGAGCTGACTTGTACTGACCTGACATGTACTGCTATGAGTATGTTATGTTTATTAGCATAAAAATGCAGAAAAGAGCAACGAAACGATGAAATGATGACTAAACCTATCACTAGGCTACACGATCTAGATACCTGTTTGCAACACAAAATGAGAGTATACATAACGCCTTATTTTATAAGCATTATCGCGTGGTCCACAATTGTGTTTATCCAACAGTTTCAAATATTCATTGCTTAATTTTAAACACTGAAACACACGCTTCATTGTAACATTACCACAGTTATTTCACGTCTCGATCACGTCTCGAGACAAGCGTCACGTCTCGGTCTCGTCTCGGTCTCGAGATTTTACGTCTCGTGTCTTTCCCTGATTATTATTATTACGCCATGGTGGCGCAGAAATTCGCGTTACTGGCCACTGTGAACCGAAAAGGTACCACTATACTATTGCTCGTACCTTCGGCACATGCTCACCGATTTTTCGACTTTCGAAATTGTTTCACCTTGACATTTATCAACTAGAAAACTGTCCTAGATCGAAGATCGAGATCAGACCGACCGCGTTACTCCGTTACCACGCCCATACGTGCTGGACATTTACCGTTGACCTTGACCTATCATTTTGACTTTTAATCCCAGGCGAACTATGGTCGTAACACACACAAAAACGTAAGTTCAGAGATCAGTTCGATTCAAATAACATTGATCACGTCAAATATTGCCAACACTGTTTCTCTTTTGATATGCCGAGTAAACTATGGCAGAAGCGAGTCGAGGCTTTGGAGGGCAGATTTAGCGAGATGTATCTATGTGCATTTCGCTGATTTTCCTTTCGAGGGCTTTAACTCGCTTCTGCCTACTGTAGTTAAGTTATTCTTTTTTGTTTACTTCTTTATTTATTCATTGTGTATTTCTTGTATTGTTGCTACCAGTATTGGTGAATAAAGATATATATTCAAAAGGTAGAGTGAAAACATAATACAGGTGATCTTCAATGCCGTCATCGACGCTAAACTCACATACGCTGCTAGTTCATGGTGGGGCTTTATGACGGCCGATGATTGCCAGCGACTAGAAGCGGTCGTTCGTTGCGGCATTCGCTCTCGACTTTGCATCCCTCATCATAAGACTGTAGCAGACGTAGTCACTGAAGCAGATGACAAACTTTTTAGTTTTATTTTACACGACAAATACCAGGTTTTACACAGTTTACTACCCGATTGTACCAATTTTAAATATAACCCCAGGCCAAGGCGTCACAATCTTGCGCTAACGGCAAAAGGCTCATCAGTTATTACACACAGAAACTTCATACCCAGAAAGATGATTGTTCAAAGACATTTATTGATTCACATAGGCCTATATACAATCCTCTTAATTCTATTCATCGTATGTGTGTTTATTGTTGGACATTGTTTATCTTATCTTAATTTCGTTTTAGCTAATCTCATCATTTACCGTGTCTCTTTGCGGTTTGTCAACTTGCAATAAAGTCTTGATTGATTGATTGGTTGACAAACGGACGGACGGACGCTGCCGATTTCTTTACCTTACCGGCTAACGCGGTCGGTAATAAAGATGTGATAAAAACATCGTTAAAGAAGTTGAAGGTGAAATATGTGCCACGTTTACGACTCGCAGGGCTAATAGCTCGTTTATTATTGTATACCATCTGTAGACGGGGCAGAGCTGTAACTGCTACCACCCGCGTCCACAGATGGCGGATAGTGGAGTCAGTGGCCTGTAGATATAGAGGTTAGCTGCGAAATATGCAGGGACTTTCCCTGACGAATAAGCAGTCGCGGACCAACAGCGGCGGCTCTACCATATACTTCTTCCTCCCGGACTGCCTTCATGGACGTTTGCCTGCACCGTTTCTTCTGAGCTAATCGGCTTTTTACTCGGCGAGAAGATAGGGCTTTGCCGAGTACTTGGAAACGCGTCGCATTTTGAACGGCCTTCACGCGGCCGGCTATATAACTCCGCCGAAAGTGAACCGATTTGGATGAAATTTGGAAAGTTGTCAGACACATGTTGGGGGCTGGCCATGGCAGACTTTGGGCGCGATCCGCGCAGTAGCCACAGTTTGAGAGGGAACCGAAAAATGTTTTTTGGTCAGGTAAATAACGCACGATTTCACCGATTTCCCGTCGGACAATTTTCACGAATTTTGCACACAGCAACGTCGATCGGTGACGCGATGTAAACTTTCCGAACAGAATTTTGAAAATTTTTATCATAAGGGGTCGTTTTTCGAAAACAACGCAAAAATTTCTCGAAAATGTTCCAATTCGGGCGACTTCAGGCCGCCGTAACTCCGCAATGATAACAGATCGCCGCATACTCACGGCCAAACTCTGGTGAGTCGTGATGAGTATGCAGACAGGACAGACAGACAGACGGACGCCAGACCCTAACATTACACTTGCCGCTACACGCAGCGTAATAAGCGAATATGTTATGTTAACTTATGTACCATACAACACTGTATGTATGTGTTTGTTTGTTTGTTTGTTTGTATCCAGGCGAAGGCGTGCTGGATAGTGGAGCGACAGAAGCGTCGCTGATGTGGTGACGTCACGTCACGTGACTACAGAACTCGCGGTGTAGCGCGTAGGGCGCGAGACGTCGGCCATGTTTGGTGTACAAGTTGGCGCTGCGGAGCGGTCGGCTGGGTTCGGTGTCTCTCCACCGGTCAGTCTGCACTGACGGTCTTGGCAGCTAACTACTTCGCAATAATTTTGTTACGTGAAGGCATTCTACACTGTGAGTCAAAAAAACCAATACGTTTGACTTTTGATCGTAACTTCGGCAAATGTAGACCGGTTTTCAAAATTCTTTTACTACCAGATTCCCAAGGAAACTCTCTATATAATCATTGCAGGGTCTTTCACCTCACTTTAACTATGTTGCTACACTACCGAGTGAAATTCAAAAATTTGAAATAACGGCTAAACGTTTACTCATACCATCAAAATTAATCGGTTTTACTTGAAACTTAACAAAACTTAACACCATTTAGATTACAAACGCTATATAAAAATCGCAGCGATGATTTACTTAACCTTTGTGCAATATATGAAGCACAGAATGCAGCTAACGCAAAAACTTTGGGAATATGATTTGACGACAAACTCCGTGAAGTTTATGCAACAAACGCCTTCATGATTGTCAGAAGGTGACAGACTGACAGTAGTGTTTGCAACTAATATATACTGCAGTATACCTACCTCATAAATAGTCCGAAAGTTAAAGCAAGTGCTGAAAACGTACATCTGGGATGTAAGCACAAGCTCGTAGACATTTACGCCATTCTGTTGCGTGAGCCTCGTCGATGACAGGCCATGTTACACGTCAATCGCCTCTGAAGTTACGACCATATGGCGCTATACAAATGTGTATATTATTATTATTATTATCATCCACTGCTTCAGTTCGCTGATATCATGCATCCTCTTCTAGGCACTGCTGCATTGTTTACCAGGTTTTATTTTCACAGGATTCAGACCTGAGCTATTTAGGCGGCCTCATATCTTGCAAGATGAATTCCGAGGTCTCTCATGCAATATACCATTGAAATTGGCAGCAGTTGCAATTTTCACGTTTCACGTGGTAGTGCAGAAACATGCTTAAGATGAGTTGGATAATCTTTATGCTATGTGTGCAAAAATCTCCACAGGAATCTGACAGTGAAAAAATTGTAAATCTGTCTACATTTGCCGGAGTTATGATCAAAAGTCAAATGTATTGTTTTTTTACTCACAGTGTAGTTATACTTATCGTTAAGAGGCTATTCATTTTTTTTACGACCGGGAAGATGAAGCAGTTGGTGGAGTCCCTCTGTCCGTTTTGTTTCTACTCTATCTTTTGAACCGACTGACCTTTGAACTTGAGTCTTTTGTTTGTGGGGCATAACCATAGCTCGCCCGAGATTGAAAGTCAAGCACATAGGTCAGTGTCCAGCGCGTATAGTCGTGGTAACGCAGTAACGCGGTCGGTCTGACCTCGATCCTCGACCCAGGACAGTGTTTTCTAGTTATCGATCACTTCAGTGGCTTGGATAGTGCAGTCGGTCCGTTGTGTGTGTCTGTCACTGTGTGTGTGTTCGGATGATGATTTTATAACCAAATGATGTTTGACGTAGATATCTCTAGCAAGGTGGTTCACCTTGATTCTATCTAGGTCAAGTTTGTAGGTCAAGGTCGCAGGATCACAGGAAGAAAATTAGTGTTCACTGATGATTTTCATTTTAGTCCCTCTGCTTTCGTTACTCTTATAAATTATGTCTCAACTGTTGAGTATTAGATGCGTGTCTGTTTGTCTGATGTTTGGTTTGCGTTTGCTCTTTCTGGTACAGCTGTACGAGTTTCGTAATAAAATAACAATACGGTAAAGGGAGTGGGAACCCAATAATTTCAGTGAGTGACGTGTAGTGTTGCATGCAGGCTGCCTATAAGGGGAATTTCTCGATTTCATTCTCCCCAAAAGCAGCAATATTCCCCATGCCAGAAATGGAAAAATAACATTGTGAGATATTACTATGATAGCTAATGATAATGAGTAAGAACGTGCACCGGAGGGCGCCATTTTCAACGAGCATATTATAAAATTTTCAGAAGAGGGGCTCCTTTGACCCCAGTTCCAGCCCCACCATGGAGAGGCACCCTAGTCAGGGCCGAATTTGTATTCAGATGCTTCGGCTGAAGAGCCCACACAAATTTAGGGGGCACACAATCTCACAGTATTTTGCAGGACACCCATGGAAGGGTATCGCTAAATAGCGGAAAGTGAAAGAGAAAGGAGTGAAGGGCCAAGTGCCCGGCCCAAATTTGCATCGAACAAGGACCCACGTTTGTAGATTTGAGCACGGTAAATGTAGTGTGAGCGAATGGAGCATATACGCGTCAATCATCGCCTGCCGTTGAATTTTGCGTCGAGGAAAAACGTTGAAATGAAAATAAAAATGCCGTCAAAACCGTTAAAAACGTGACAAGAATAAACAAGTGCTCAACGAATTTTGACGAAAGGCCGCATCGCCGATTGTCACCCCTGGCGGATGCGAATGGATTCGTCCGATCTTGACCTCACCACATCTGACTCATTGTTACTTGAACCCACACGATTCAGTCCCCCAAACGGCATCTCGATCGGTTCAGCCGTTTTGCAGGGCCCATGAACGTAACCGACAGACAAACAGACACAGACAGACCACGCTACTCCCTTGCTGCTGGATTTGTCTCCTGCAGTTGCTTCGATTCACGATCAGTGCTGGTGGCAGCACACGCAGCGCAGCAGAGCATATTTCTGGTGTGCAGTTGATGACGATTTGTGCAGTTGTAAAGTTCAAATGTGCAGTTGAAAATGGCAATTTGTGTAGTTTCGTTTTGCGTTGCCTAAACGAAATGTCCATTCATAAGATTATAACTATTCTGCACTCTTTGCAGTTTTGAACCTATATTATCGACTTGTCAGCTTCAGGGGTTTCGTCCCCTGATCCTCTGATCAGGGGCATTGTCCCTGGACCCCACTGGGAGCTTCACCCCCATACTCCGTTACTATTCGCAGAATGTGCAGTACTTAATTTTTCTTACAGTGTGCCTAGCTGCAATACGGCGAGTGTCGTGTGCGCAGGAGACGAGTCGATCGGTGACGTTACGCAGTAGCGATGGTGCCGGGTTCGGTTTCGACATCTGCGGCGACGCCGGCGGTGCGATTGCCGTCCAGTCGCTGCAGTCCGGAGGTCCCGCTCAACAGTCCGGACTCATACAGCCCGGTCAGTCCCCCCCGCCCGTCTACGTACATCGATGTTTGGCGATCCTGCAGAATAGCAATAG
>Ga0209780_1002118_pt1 | contig 13850 bp, 8 predicted proteins | sample WorMetexBAHAMAS2_FD_187384 | JGI IMG/M metagenome (GOLD analysis project Ga0209780, IMG submission 187384) | Marine gutless worms symbiont microbial communities from Max Planck institute for Marine Microbiology, Germany - Inanidrilus exumae... | ecosystem: Host-associated > Annelida > Digestive... | reverse complement strand
AATGAGCGTAATGCTTTTCTGGTAGCCTTTCAAGTGCTACGACATTATTATATTGTAATTTTTCTGTTATTACTTGGAAAATAAATTTTGATTGATTGATTGAACTTTACTGATTAATGACGATAAATTACCAAATGTTACAGACACGAGACTTAACTATATTTATTTGACAAAAAGTTACCAAACTTAAATTTAAATTATTTTAATCCTACGACGAGCTAAAATGACACAAGGTAACTCAAAGCAAAACTGTTTTTGGCAATATCGCACTATATCTAAGTTTGAAGTTTTAAAAAGTTTTATGAAACGCGATTTATAACAAAAATCCAATGAGTTCAGCTTTGATGAACATTTAAGTGACCTAGATCTGACAATATGTATAGGCTACCCAAATATTTGACATCTATACCCAAAGCAAGTCCTTTCATGTTAAACTAACAATCTTGACGCAATAACTGATATCGCAACGAGGTCCTATGTACACGCAGACAGCAAGATTTCTTGAAGTTAATAGCCATATCTAGCCAATGAAGTTCTCGCTCACAAACATTTGTAGCACTTGTTTTCCCATATACTGAAGTTATGTTTTGAGTTTTTAGAAAGGAGAAATTCGTAAATAAACGCAGGCCAGCGACACAACACTCAGTGATAGTAGAGACTTGATTTGATTCTTAGACCGTGACTGTGTCGTGACCGAAAGGTGTGGTTACAAGTGGCATGTCAGCTCGGTTATATGAAATGAATGACGGTTACACAATCATTCTAAAGCTGCTAACGTGATGGCGTAGTTAGTGAATAGCGCTTTCATTCACGTGATCCTCAGATTTTGACGCATGCATGCATATTGTGGCTTCGTTAGGCACTTACTGGAGCTTTTACCCACGTGACGCTATGCTAGCGCGGTGTGCGGTGAAAACAGGTGGCGGGAAGTACATCTTAACATATTTTAAAAAAAATTTAGTTGCTTAATGTGTGGCATCTGGTCACATTCTAGGCCTACATATTGCCTTCGTTTATCCACATACTATAAGTTGACAGAGATACATTTTCATCGCACTAGCCACGTCTGTTGAAAGTAGCCTACGTCACAGACGGATATTGCGTTGAACTAAATATAGCACCTTCTTTGTCGGCGTACGTACATAATCTTCGCTTTCCTGTTTGCCTGTACGTCATGCTTCGTTTTCTCTAACCTCTGTGTCTTTATCTCTTACTCTGTGCGCCATATTTAATGTTTACACTATAACAGAGGCTTTTCGTTCTGTCATGTGACTACCATATTAAACTACACCTTATTACTGGCCTGCCTACACATAGTGTAAGGGGGCAGACTACAGTAACGGTCGACGGCGTCTGTCATCGTCTGTCGGCGTCTGTAACACTCGCATATGCAACGCATCTCACCGGGGGCAGCACGAGTCGGGCCAGTAGTGTTACGTCTTGCGTCCCGTTAGGGCGACACTTTATTATCCCCGCGAAACGAGGGAATATGTTTAAATATTACCGGCGTTGGTTCGTGTGTCTGTCTGTCTCTCTGTGACCACGATAACTAAAAAGATTGTGGACGGATTTGTACCAAATTTTATGGGAAGGTTCCTAGGGGAAAGGAAAGACCAAGTTCGTGTTTCGTTACGATCGGTAGAGGGATGTAAAAGTAATGGTCAAAAAACTCTGTAAAAAAACTCTGTTTACATTTTATGCATCACAAGCATGGTGATGATTAATCGTACCCACAATCGGCGAACGCGATGTACCTAAACGACAAAATGGCCCCCTGTAAGCAGCACCATTGGGCAAACTTTCGCGGGGAGTGGTACTCTCTCAGAGTACTTTCCATCTAGTTAAACTTTGGCTTTAAAACTTAGAAGTTACGTAATAAAAAGTGGCCTGCAAAGCGTCTGTTTCTATGCATTCAATATTTGTTGAAAGTTTATTTTAAGTCATGCTTATGTCTTAGGATGTAAAGTGCTGTGCAGAACTGGAACTATCCACACCGCATGAATACCTGCGTACCTGATCGCGATAGTATTGATGCGCATGTCGAAATATAAGCAACTAGCTGTATAGTCGTTAGCATTCTGCATAGAACGTCGTTACGGAAACGATCGCTGTACTTCGACTCTGTGTTAAACAACTATTAAGAATCGTAAGAAATAACAAAAAGAAGGAACGTGTCGACTTCTGTGCGTTGCTGCTGCTTTGACATACGACTTTTATATCGTATCTGATGACTGTGATGCAGGATGTTGAAAAATCCGCTGACAAGAATGGTATTTTATTGAAATCATCGGCAATCATGAAGCCGATCGCAAGGTCAAATTTTTAAGGCAGTGTACGTAAGTCGGTAATAACCAGTGCAGACAGAGACGTATAGCCTCGCTGGTCAACACGTTATGCGACTGTCCTCCACTTTCGAGATTAGCTTCCGTGACTTGCCGTTTTTGAGTTATAGGGCCTAATAGCAACGAAAAACAGAAAAAATATTTATCTCTTGACCTTGATCGTTAATATTTTAAGTATGTAAAGTTAACGACATGTGGCGTTTCACGAGGGTAATATTTCCACCAAGTTTGAAAATGGCACGACCAGCCACCAGTTCATCAGTCCTTAAGTGACGCCTGATGATTTTCGTCTTTAATCTTTTGACCTCGAAATGGCATTTCGTGTTGCACGAGTCATGAATAGAACAAATTTGAGCCGTCTGCCATTTTCCGTTCATGAGTCAATATGAGTGATAGACGACTTCAAATCACAATTATCTTGTCATAACTGCCCAATAAACATTAAACGGTTAGTGAAGACAAACAATAGTGTTCTGTGAAATGAAAAGACAAACCACACCACGAGTAACTGTACAGTATCCTACAACGGTGCAAAAAAGAACATATGGTAACTCGGCCATACAGCTCGTGATTGCAGGTTTTGGCACCACAGACGTTGTTACCATGCTTTTGGCATAGTTCATCAAAAGAAAAAGAACAAACAGAAAGATAGACGGACAGACGGACAACAATACGTAATGCGGTTTCCTACAGGAACGGTCGCGTATAATAACCACTGGCTGAACAATAAACTAGGCCGGACAACAGGGGCGCAAACTAAGGGCGTGTCAAATACACACCCAATGTCCGCGGAAGCATATGTCAAAGTACCTTTAAATGTCCCTACAACGCACACACTTTCGTGCGTTTATACGTGCATTGAATTCGTGGAAATCACCTGCTCGCGTCTCTTGCCATTTTCTGTGAACAAGAACAATGGTAGGCTGGCTTCAGGCTCGGCTACCTACGACGCCGTCTTTACTTACTTAGAAACGCCTTCGTGTGACATTTAACACGCTATGATGTCTGCCGTTAAAGATCTGCATGAAAGGTCAACGTTGTTGTTTACAGTAGTGTGCAGTATAGACGTAAACCCCCTATCGTCATTAGTCACTACGTATAGGAAGTACAACTAAATCCATTAAATTTACCTAAGCCACGAACGCGAATATGACAGTAACCGCTTGAATAAATTACAGGCGTGGGCCAAATAGACTTCTGCACATTCCTCTCTGTGTTACCGTTGTCTAGTTCTAGTTCTAGTTCAATAATCGTCTGACCACTTTCGCGTATCACGACGATGGTCGTTGTCAAAACTCAAAATAATTCTTTCTCTGTATGTTGTACTTACATCTCGAAGTCGCGAAAGTTCCAATTACGCACAACTCACGTTTCTTCTATCCAACTTCAAATCAAATCAAATTTATTAATGCAAAAGAGCCAGTTGGCCACTAACAATGCAAAAATCAAGACAATATAAAAGTACGAAAAACAGTTCTACAATCCTATAAAACTAAATACATTATCAGTACAAAACCCCTCAAGACAATATATCAAATACTACAAATTTGGGCGAGAGACTTTTTATTTGAATGTGTGCTATGATTGGACAGAAACAACTTTATTCGGTAAACTGCTCCGGAGATCTACAATACGGTTAGTAAAGAAGTATTTATAAATAGCATGGGTGCAGGGACTTTTAGCCAGCTTGTAGGAATGACCTCGTGTATTAGTGAGTTGCTGTAATATAAGATTATTGGATAGGGTACAGTGTGTTAAACCATGCAAAATTTTGTAAACTAATATAAGTTCATGACTTAACTTGGCGTATTCTATATATTTTAGCCTGTCTTTATATTTCTAATGTTCGATACCCTGGACTTGTTTCATAGCTCGTTGTCGGACTTTCTCATTCAGTTTAATATTTTCAATAGGATAAAAGTTACGTGTAATAACAATAGGCCTACTCCAAAATTACAAATGTGATCTTTGTATATGTGTGTAATCATTGTTTTCGTGGTCTGTCATCGAAATTACGCTTTAAGTATCTTGTTTTTTTCGTACTGTGAATCTGCACTATTCCGCTGGCCGCGTTTAGTAAGCGAAATGTAATGGTTTGTCGTCTGTCCGACGTCCATCCATCCGTCTGTATGTCTGTCCCATGTTTTTCTAACCTTATAAGGGCGCGCGGCGCATACTCTACGTTACTCACCAGGGGGCAGCACGCGACGCGGATAGCGGACATTTCCACGAGGACGGACATACGTGTTTGTTTGAGCTATGACCAAAATGCTCCAGCTAGAAATTGTTTTTAAGTTATCTGGTCAGCGAGCATATTCAACTCTCCAGACCATTCACCAATGGGCAGTGTAAACTTCTTCCGCGTGCACTGGCTTCGGCGCAGACAGCGTCTCAATAGGCACATCAAACTTTAATTCAGGCTTGTAGAGGTAGGTGTGCGCTCCTTGAGCGCCTTCAGGAGCGCCTTCTCGTTTGTTTTGTTGGACTGACGGACATCGGAATAGCTGTGTAGTTACCACTTGCACCTTACCAGTAATTCATAAGTGTCAATTTCGGGGCAGTTTTCCGGTATCGAGATGACTGACGTTGAATGCGGTTGTTCTGGATTGTTTTGAACACAATGGCGGCGGACATCGATGCAAAAACGCGGCAGCGTTACCGATGACTATAACTAATATTCCACCGCTGTCAACGACAGCGCGAGCGACTCGGCTCACAATGAGAGCAAATTGCACGTTCAACTGTAACACTTGTGGCGTGAGGAAGGTGCAAACAGGTACGATAGACCCGCGCGACGGTGTAGTCCCTTTCTGTGAACATTGCACTTGCATAGGCCAGGTAACCTAGGCGTGTACGAGAAAACGCTGAAGTTGCGTGCAAATTAACTTCAAAAAATTTGCATTGCGTACAAATACGATAGATGAGTTAATTGTCGACAATGAAGCATGTGCAACATGCAATATATAAAACAGTAGTAATAACAAAGTGTCGCCTTAACGGGACGTAACACTACTGGCCCGCCATGCAGCCGTGGAGCTATAATTAGACTGAAGGCGGCATGACGTCATCGCCTGGCCTGCGCGGGTGAAGTTGCCTCCAGGCCCGACGTAGAGTGTTACAGACGACGACAGACGACAGACGACGACAGACGCCAGCGACCGTTACTAGTCCTACCCCAATACACTATGTGTAGGCAGGCTAACATACGTGTTTCTATGCCGCCGCCAAGTCGTAACTTCTGAAGCATTCCTCAAAGTTGTTACAGACCACTGTAGTGATCCAGGTAGAATTGGTCAGGTGTGTGTGTGTGTGTGTGTGTGTGTGTGTGTTTGTATGTGTTTGTGTTACGACAATGACTTTTGAACGAAATGATCTCTGCCCTAGATATCTAACATGCTGGTTCACCTGAACAAAATGTAGGTAAGTCTCGAATGTCAAGGCAGAAGAAAAATGTTGCTAATGTGGTCGGAACGACCTCGAGTGGGGGCTTTATGGTTTATAATCGACACGGCGCAATGGCACTATTTTAACGCCACAAACATCGCAGACGGATGGACGGTGTTGGTAATTGGACAAGAATGAATCCGTAATAATGAACACAAACATCAAACATATTTTTAGACATGGATCACACAGTTTTACCTACAAATTACACCACGCCTGCCTATATTTTTGTAAGTATTCACCAGATGGCGCCACCCCTGACTGAGAGGCAAGTATCTGATGCAGCTTACGACTCATTTATCGATCCCGGAGGGATGAGAGGCTGAGTTGGACTGGTTGGTTGACATGTGGCGGATGGTTTACCCACATAACTGGTCACTTACCAGGTACAGGTCAGGCGCGGAGCAGGGGAGTACGCCGGCGGAAGACCGACGTTCTACCGCTGAGCCACGCAACCATGTTTTATGTTGTTTTTAATACTGTGTCGCATATTATTGTAATTTTGATATCGGCATATAAGTGGCTTGCGTCGTTTGTCGTTGATGTTAAATAAACAAGCGGTCGCCCTAACGGGACGTAACCGTACTGGCCCGCCGTGCAATGTTGGCCACCCGACCGCCCATGCGCCCGGTGGCCGGCCGACCCGCCCGCCGGCAGCGTTACAGACGACAGACGACGACAGACGCCCGCAACCGTTACTAGTCTTGCCCCCTACGCTACGTGTAGGCGGGCCAGTAATAAATAAATAGAGCTAGGTGTCATCCGGCAGCAAAACACTCGAATGTCGTGCGGAGGCGTTATGTGCCACCAGTTACATGTAAAGCACACAGTTTGCGTGACAGCAGTCGGTGAGTCGACCGTTGTTGCCACGTGAAGTCTTCATGAAAACCACCACGTGTCGTGTGACAACAATAACATCCATGTGAGTTCTGTCTGTGCTGCGATTAGACGATCAGCGACTGAACTCCTTCTGATTTCAACTTCGGAAACTTCCTATAGGTCGAGCGATCAACTGCAAGCATATTCAGTCATCTCTCCGGACTGGCTTGACGCACTAGACCTAATTTTCCAAACTAATCGGTTCTGTTTATTGTTAGATCGCCAGTTCTGCGAATGCTATCGTATGTTTTGCGCATATTTCTTCTTTTTCATCAGTCTCTCAACTCACTTTCTCCGACGTCCGTTAACCGACATTCTCGAAACTTTTTCACGTGACTGCAGCCTCAAAAGAAGCGCAGCCATGTCGATTTCCTGAAAGTGCCCCGCCCCCTAGCAAAAGTGAGAGGCGAAAAATTTCAAATTTTGCCCAATTTCGATCGCAAATAAAATTTTATCGGAAGTAGAAATGCGCGCATATGCTTACTAAATTTTGTTCGCGAATCTGTAACCGTTTCTGTGATAGTTTATTGCCTTCATTACTCAGCCCGCGATACGAGTGTGAAGTATGGCGCTCAGCATGTCTGTATATCTGTCAGCCTGTCTGTCTATCTGTTTGTTTGTCTGTCTGTTTGTCAGTCCGCTCGCATATCTCAAAATCGCATGTCCATGTTACATTTTACTGTGGCCGTGACTGTCCTCGTTAGATGACAGTATATTACGTTATGTACTTCCGGTTTTGTGGATGACGTCATGTTTTCACAAAATTGAGTCAATGGATCAGAATGTTTCGTTGAGTTCGACAGGTGGCAGCACAGGGGCAACGTTGCTGTCTATAGTGGTGTTTTTTAACGCCTATCAGAACCTAACAGCGGCAGGGGTTCGGAGTGACAACCTAGCGAGGCGTGCCGGTCGCGTGGCTGGCTTAGGGTCGGGCGTAGGTGGATCCTGCTCGCAGGGACACGGGGACGAAGTCAAGCGTGCGATCCCCAATGCTTTGTTTTATTCTGCGTCCATATGGTTGTTGAGAAAAATCCCAAAGTATTTCGAGGCTCGTAATAGTAAATCTCACTTTTTGCTGCCGCTGTTTATCGTTCATTGTTTTATCTGAGATATTTTCACGGCAGGTGAGATATTTCAGTGAACGAGGTTCCAATTACCGTTGTGGACAGCTCGCTCGCCTGCAAACGGGCGGACGTCGGCAAACATTACAAAAACAAAAGACGAAGACGCGAAGAGATTAAGAGAGAAAATAAGACGCGCTGCGTGGCTAATCCGTTCAGATTACTGCGTTGTCGCGAGCCGGGTCTATTGTAGTGGCAGTATTCAGCGCATCGCCGACCCGGCTGCTGCTGCTGCTGCTGCTCTGGTGTGTCGCGCACATTATTCGGAATCGCCAGGCAACGTGGAGCGTCTCGTGTCGACGACTGAGTGGCCACGCGCTCAGCCAAGCAGGCACGCATACATACATTATCTGCGACGCCGTCAGCAGCTGCCGCCGCAACATGGTTCCACCGCCGGCGCCGCCGCGGCTATTTTTAGCCCGGCCGCCGTCGCAGAACGGCATACGATCGGTGCTGACGACACCGAGCTGGTGCTGGTCGCGATATTGAAGCGGACCTGTCTGCGGGTGGTCGCGGTCGGGCGCCTTGCACCGGACCACCCAGCACGCCGGCCGACTGCGGCGAGCAGGTTGCTGGCGTATCTGTCAGCAAATCTCGTTGACACCGGGCTTCAGTGCGCGACATTGCGTCACCGCTAACGACGACGACGACCACCGGGCGGCACACCGTGACCACCTCGAAGATGACACTGAGAACGGCCACGTGTCTGAGCGACTAGTCGACCATGCCGCCGCCAACTGCGCCGCCGACCCTCTCATCTACCCTACTACTAGGCGTTCTTACTGCAGCATTTCTACTTCCGGCAGCACTACCGCTCGACGACGAGTCGGAGGTAATGCTTACTTCCGGTCGATATTTAATACTCGATCTAAATATATTGCTAGTTACTATATGGAAATGTCTATTGTTCAAACCCCCGTATAGTTAAGCGTAAACGCAAGTTTCATTGTAATATATATTTTATTTTTTATTTTAAAAATTTACAGCTGAGAACAGTATGAAGTTCAAAAATAAAACAGAAATGGCAATATTCACAACTGTAAGATATCAAGGCACTGCACTTACAGACGCCTTCAATGCAATGTGATGCCCTCAAACAATGTAGGCCTGTTATGCGAAATCTGTGGAGAGTGTACAGAAAAGGAATCGCGAAAGAATATAGTATTCGTTTGGCAGTGTCATTAATAATTAATTGTTAAGTCTTTATTTAGTTAACATACGTTTAAATATGTCTGTTTTCGCTATCACGTTTGTGGTGAAATAACGTTTTTGAAAAATAAATTTTGGAGCAAAGAGAACTCAAGATCTCCTGGACTGATTTTCACTAAGTTTTCACCATATGGTAGGTATATGATCGTTGATTTTCCGATGGCCCAAGAGACGTTGCCATGGCAACCAATTTTAGGGTCAAAATTGACAAAATCGGATTATTCACCTTTATTCGTAGCTCGGGCATTCCAAAACGGATTGCTACATCGCCATTCTGATTTAGAATGTTTCATCTGTGATGATCTGGCTACATCGTGTAAACATTTCGTGAACTTTTGTCCAGTAACTCAGAGTTTAGTTTAATAAAAGCTGATGAAACGATTGCTACCGGTAAAATTACTGTCTTCGTTTGAGAACTGGTTGTTAAGTTGTCATTCTTGTATCAAATGGGAAGACTGTTTCTCACAATTTTCAAACTGGAGTTTGGAGTTAGACAAGGCTCAGTCCTTTCTCCTCTGTTGTTTGCAGTGTATGTTGACGATCTTGCCAAATCCTGTGATTGCACGCGTGGAGTTTACTTACTTCTTTATGCCGATGATATACTACTTCTGTCTCCGACGGTCACTGAGCTTCAGAATATGCTACATAATTGTGAACTTGAGCTTGTCGCGTTAGATTCAGTCATAAACGTTAAAAAGTCATGCTGTATGCGAATAGGCCAACGCAGTAACGTCATGTGTCAACGCCTGCGTTCTCTTTCTGGTGCGTTCCTGCCATGATTAACAGAAATTAAATATCTAGGTGTGCACATTGTCGAAGCTAAGAGTTTCAAGATTTCGACAGACCAATCCAGACGATCGTTTTATCGTGCTGCAAACGCTATTTTTGCTAGAGTAGGCAGAATTGCTTCGGAAGAAGTGGTTTTACATCTGATGTCAACCAAATGTATACCAATCTTGCTATACGGTCTTGAAGCTTGCCCGTTGAAGAAAACTGATTTAAATTCATTGGATTTTGTCGTAAACAGATTTTTTATGAAACTGTTCAAAACTGGTAATATCGACCTTTTTAAATGTTGTCAGTCGTACTTTTGTTTCGAATTACCTAGTGTACTTCAGGACAGGCGTGCTAAAAATTCGATATAAAATGCAGGAATCATTTAAATATATTTTGTCAGATGATTAGCCATTTATGAATATTATTGTATTGTAATCTTGTCTTTCAGTCTTCAGTCATTGCACGTCGATATACATTACGGTTGTTGTTATATATTTGTGATTTAGTTAAGCTGCATGTCGCTTTCTTTTTTCTGTGCTACCATTTATGGTGAATAAAGATGAATATAATATACGCAAAGATGTACACCCCGTCGTTTCTTTCTTTAAAATAAACTTTTCAGACAAATTATCTCAGGATCCACCGGGCCATTTTTTTACCAATTTTATACCAGATGGTAGATATTTGATTGTCGATTACTGATTTGACCTTCTTTTTCCTATGGCTTAAGGGGTGTTGCCATGGCAACCAATTTTTACAATGGGCGAAATCGGCTGACTCACCTTTATTCGTCGCCTTGGTATTTCTAAACGGAGTAAAATATCGCAACCCCGATTTCAGTAGATTCATTTGCGATGATCTCTCTACATTGTGTATTGTATAAACATTTGGTGAACTTCGGTCCACTAACTCCGGAGTTTAAAAAGGGCAAAGATGTATACCCTCGTCGATCAGCAGTTTGGCTACGCGGCGCCACTGCTAGACCTTGCGGGAATCAGTACTGAGTTATCTGTGGCGATTATTACTCAGTTTTGTTTCACCTATACACCAGAGGGCAATCGCTATGCCACGCAGGCTACACGATAGGCTCGGCCACGCATTTCTAGTTTTAATATTTTGACTTATGCAAGACAGTAACAACATAGTTAAGATGAAGGCCCTGCAGTAGTTAAATAGTTTTATTGGGTCATTCACTGTCAGTGAAAGAATTTTGAAAATCGGTCTACATTCGCCGAAGTTATGATCAAAAGTAGGGTGTATTGTTTTTTAAATACAGTGCAGTTATGTTCCACCATGATTCCTGGAAACCCATTTATTTTTGGGTCAAAATGTCGAAGGTCAAGGTAACGGATCACAAATGCATTGCCAGTGTGTGTTTTTACACTTTTGTGAGTTCTGGCTTCTTCTAGTCTTTAAAATTAGATATTATGACAGTGTCATTAGTATTCAGTCGGTAGACACTCAGCCACGAAGCTGATGACAAGAATGAGATGCCAGCGTTGCTAGGTGACGCGTGTGACTCGGTGTAATCTGAGTATACACCTGTGTCTTATACGTTGCACGTGGATGTCAACCGGATCACTGAATGGCAGTTCGTATGAGCGTGTAGGTAAGGTGAAATGTAAGATTGCGTTGTGACGTCAGCACGTGCTTCCGTTATCCGCAGTTGGCTGGCTGCAGCAGCTGGCTCTGACGTTGTGACGCGAGTTGACGCTGCAGCTGATGTCATGACAACACGTCAAATTTCCCGGCGGACGGCAAAAACCGTCTCTCGATCGCTGCCTCGTTTTCACCGTCCTCCACGAAGCCTGTCCCGCCATCACCGCCGCCAGCGACTTCGACCGCCAATCCGCTTGGTTGCCAATAAATTTTGACGCATCGCTTGCGTGTACGCTGTTCGCGTTCCATTACGTAGTGTTCTCCAGCTGCTACCCAAGGCACCGATTTGTCACCATTTCTCATCCGCATCGGACAAGTCGCCCCTTGAATAAACTAGAACCTACAGTACGTCAGTGGGACTGACATATATCCACACATGCCGATCCTACGTCCACACGCCGCGCGATTTCACGAACGGCGCATCCCTAGCGTGACGTTTACGTCACGTTAATGTTTACATGCGGGTGGGCGTGACCCGCGCGCTGGCCTATTCGTCCGATTTTGGGCTTTTTGGGGAGCAAAGTTGTTCACCAAAATGTGAGATTCCCTGCCTTGGACGCTGATGAACCGTCGTGCAAAATTTGACGCCGCTAGCTTTATCATCGGCCGAGAAATCCGTAACTGTACAAACAAACAAACAGACAAACAAACAGTAACCAATATATCCACACCTTGCCTATCAGCATGTTTGAATAATAATTATATGACAAATGGTTTCGTTTAGTTTCCTCGAATCAGACATTTTTTCGTCAGCCTATATACCAAATATTCGTAATTGCTTGGCAATATAGTATTACGGCCATTCACCAACACTGTCATTCTGTCTGTTAGCTCTGGTAAATTCAACTCAATTGTTGAATAATCCGTAATATCAAATCCTTAAGAAATATACTTTAAACAAAAACAAAAAAACAAGCTATGTAAAAACGTAGCTATCGCAAACAGTAACTTGAGAAATGGCACTATTCGATGTTAACAGTCTGCAGTAACAACGTGATTATCTTCCATCATTTTCGAAATATTAGCATTTTTTACAGTACGTAACTGCCTAAGACCCCGAGAAGTCCTCTGACCCGCATTGACACGTCATTTAGTATTATACACTTTCCGATCATGTGTAAACTTACGTGGTTGATATACGCCACATTTTAAGAGATTCGAAGGTCATAAATGATAAAGGTTTCAAACATGTGAAGTGACCTTTTTAAGGCCAGTCAAGGCCAGTGACATTAGAAAGGACACGCGTGATTTCCTATTTGTGTTTCATTGTAACTATGCCACTATTATTATTATTACTACTACTACTACTTGCATACGATTTTATAATCGTACGCGAAGTACACAATAAAAATTAAGAATAAAAAAAACTAAGCTCACACAAACATACCGATCTCAAACAAGCATCCATTGTACTACACTGTAAACCAAAATCATTAACACAGAAAATGTCATTCTTAATCATGAGAAGTACGAACACGGCTAACGCCCGATTAACATAGGTAGAATAAATCTGACTTGTAAATGATAGACACTCGCGCCGTTTCTGAGATATTAACAGTTTTGCAGCGTTTGTGACTGTCAGCGACCTTGAAACGTCCTTCAGCATCGACATGACGTCTAATATTATAGCTATGTACTCTTCTGATTCCTGTATAAACATATCATAGTCAATGCTGTTTTCTCGGGTATGGGATTTAAAAATTTCAGACTTCTGCAGTGACCTTCATAGTCACTCAAGTCATGGACTTAGGCGCCATTCATTAGGCCACATAGTGCTTAGTGTCTCGTTGAAACTATATGTATCTATCTCATAATGTTTCCGAGATATTGTCATTTGTTTACGATAAAGGAAAAATGAGTCACGTGACCTTGAACAGTGAACACACCTTCTTTTGAGACTTCATCATGGGTAAGCTAATACTCGCAACGATCACTCTGCATACCAAATTTGAATTGTTATAGCCCTGCTCGTTCCGAAGATAGTCTTTATATGGGTGCCAATGAGCATCTAGCTCATAGCCACCCGTCATTATCTGTTGGTGTAAGACACGATAAGCCTTGCTCGAGAATAACCACCATCGCCATCGGGAATAATTACGATGGATGGTCGAGAGATAGCGTGGGCTGACGAAATTCGCTATCTTGGTGTATTTATTTATTTATTGTGCGTGCTACAAAGTTCAAATGTAGGCTACTGTAGATCAGACTAAGCGGTCCTTTTATCATCTTTATTGTACGCTCAAGGCAGAGTTAAAAAACAATAAAACACACATCAAAAACACAATCAGTAAGAAAGAAAAACACACACAGCATAAAAATAGCCTAGCCTAGGTATGAACAGTCCTCTGAAAGCAGTCCCAGATAATCTGTTTCACAATATACACAGGCAATACGACAAGGTCGTGTGTAGTCAATTTGT
>Ga0209780_1002117_pt1 | contig 13850 bp, 8 predicted proteins | sample WorMetexBAHAMAS2_FD_187384 | JGI IMG/M metagenome (GOLD analysis project Ga0209780, IMG submission 187384) | Marine gutless worms symbiont microbial communities from Max Planck institute for Marine Microbiology, Germany - Inanidrilus exumae... | ecosystem: Host-associated > Annelida > Digestive... | reverse complement strand
AAACCGGAGTTACATTGGCTAACTTCCAATCATATGGAACATCACTTGTAACCAAAGACTTATTAAATAATACAGCAACTATATCAGCAATTTCATCAGACAATTCTAACAACATATTTTATCGTCGTACGGAACGAGGCAATCGTAGACAGCAGGCTTCGCTTCGCCTGCGGTGTGGAATCGCACGCGTACTTTATAACCGATATCAAAACAAGCAGTAGCACACATAATTATAACTCATCAGCTACGAACGACCTGCTTCCAGTGACAGTCTGGCAGCCTTGGACCTGCAATAGGCTGAAGCTGCGACAAACAAAATACACTACTGGTCACTCGTGCGACGGTCGAATGACTGTTTCGTGGTCTAAGTTCGTTAACACTCACTTATATACCTATCCAGACAGTGGTTTAACATACGCATAACTCACAGGTACTTTTGACCAGACACTCGGTTTGTACGGTGGCTTGTAGGCCTACTTGAGACGAAAAGTGGTAACAGCTGCTACTGGCGGCGGCGGCTAACGTGACAAGGTATAACTCGGCTGCAGTCTGTTCGAAAACGCCAATCACGGTGTCACGTGACCAGCATCCCACGAAACCAGGTCGTAACGTTGACGACGAACGTGTTTTCAGCGAGAAAACTCCGCCATAAAGCGTGCAGTGCATGTCAAATATGAAGTTTCCAGCTTCAAGATCAAGATGTTTCAAAGACAGGAAAGACGAACCAAACTGTACAAAATAAGCTAGCTAAATGTGTGTATAGTTAGTACTCGTCACTCACGATATCACTGGAGTCGTTTCACAGATCAGATCATATTAGGCTATAGTCTTCCATATGTTCTCATCTTGTATCGTTTCCGAAACATGGCGAGATATTGACTGAAAATCACCTATTTGATCATTTGCGACCGCTTTAAAGGTGACCCATTAAGGATTTCATCAATATCTTTGGCAATGCCGTCATAAGGATTTATTGTCGGACGTGTTTAGGAGGACACGAGACAGCGAAACCCGTGAGCCGAAGCCGACAAACGGATGGAATTGCCCCGTGTCGCGCTATGTGTTGTGCTACGCGCGACAAAAATGGACCGGGCGAATGCACGATGCATACCAGCAGGCGAAGTGACCGGCCTGATCCACATTATATGAGGTTTTCGGGCCACCTGTGAACAGGCAATTATAAATATTTTATACGGTAGGCTATAGCTGTTCTAACAGCGTGGCCTATTCTCCGCTATCACCTCGTTATTTAGTGTCGAGTGAAACAGTAAACGACATCGTAAAATGTACCAACAGTCACGACCATTATTATTATTTGTTTCAAGCTGAAAAATCGAGGACGTTAATAAAAAATTAATCATGCAGTGTTCTGTCTCGTCCCGCCAAGGCCCAAGTCCTACCATCAGAGGTTAGGCACTGCTAAGGCTTCTTCACAATTCACATCCATTAGACGATGAACGCCGTAGCATCGTATTGAAGAAGATATGCCACCAGCACTAGTCAAAAAACTACACGGTGGTCCATGAGGGTTAGGGTTAAGTACTTTATTTTGGACTACAATTCCCACATTTCTTGGTCGATCCCTATACTTTCTGTACCAATGTAAGAAGAAAAAGAAATGGAAAAGAATACAATTATTTAACAATGAATCGGGGTGCACTACTAGCAGCCCCGGAGCACGTACATGACACGAGAGAGTACAGATGTAGGCTACACACCACCACCACGATGACAGACGACAGCAGGCCAGCTGCTAGTGACTGTGTTAGCTAGCGGCTACTTAGCCAGCAGTGCAGCCACTTAACAACAGTACTGTCTGCACGCCTTTGCCCTTCATAAACCTTCGTCTTTTTTCTATCACTAATGAGGCACACAGACTCTGTTTCAAAACAACGACAACAAAAGAGTAAAAATAACTCATCGTTTTATTTTATTAAATACTGTCACAAAAAGTAGATATACATAGACGTAGGCACGCGAGCTGTCATCAGGCACATCAAAGAAAGACTGTAGCACACCTAGCACACCTCGTTAAGTTGGCACACCTCGGTACACCTAACTGAGTACGTAAACATAGTACGAGTGAAGATGACAGACTGATCAATAAATCAACCAATCAATCAACCAATACACGTTGTTTGACTAGACGCATCATGACTTAACACACTCCCACCCACCCACAACGTACTCCACTTAGCTAGGTTAGCTAACTCAAACCAGTAACCTCGGACCACCCATGTAGCCGCACTATATTGCTCAACAATGCGTCGGAAAAACATTTAAATATTAACTTCTCAAATAAAAAATGTTACAAGAGAAACATCAAACATTCAAAACACTGCAGATAGGTGACTCTGATGTTGCCGTAATACTTAAACACAGATGCACTGAAATACAGTTACAAAAAGAAAAATGTCGTAAAATGCATAGCTATAGTGATAAATTTTCACCAGAAACACGAGGATGTCATTAATGCCACAAAAGTAGACAAAACATGATTAGAGTGAGCACAGCTGACATCTACAGTGTGTTCCATGCCACCACCATCAGCAGCAAGTGGCACGTCTTCGTTCTAAACTCTCTCTCACTGGCTTACAGTTCAACTTGGTCGGTGTTTTAAGTTGACGTAAAGCTACAGTTTTAATATGACAGAGACGTCTTGACACAAATACACATCGCCATCAGTCAGCGACACTTAGCACGTGCCAGACAGACAGACAGACAGACAGACCGTGACACACTGGTGCACGTGAAGTGAAGTCCGGTTCATTTAATCCCAACACGTCCGTCCCACAGTTGGACGGACGTATCCGTGTCCTGTTCATTCATTGGATCATGACAGACAAGTCCAAACTATTTCAATCATCAGTGTCACGTGACCACCAGCATCATCAACCACTCATCAATCCAGTAAGTAATGTACTTTCACGCACCTGTCAGAAAACTGACAAGTAAACTGGGCCAAAATACGTGCTTCAGATGCCAGCAACAACACGACTGTAAGACTTAGATGATGAGTAATAGATTCTCCCTTCGACAACTACGGACTTCCAGGTACTTGAGAGGCGTGTTAAATTGAAGGATAACTTAGTGTCAATCAACTGTGACACACACGGTATCACTAGCATTGACAACTGTCATCACATAAACACTATCAACAAAAAACTTATCTACTTGTCACTTTTGCTAACATTTTAGATGAAGAATTTGATGCATATTTGGTACTCAGACTCATACATGTGTCTGACTGTCTTCATACATTTGACAAAGTTATCTGACTTCAAACATATCAGTATCTAGAATGTAATGTGTTCAAACTGCATTAGCAGCGGGGGATAATGGAACAGCCTTATCTGTCTTGTTCTGAAACCCTAGTTCATGCAACGTTTAACAATTCTTATCTCAACAAAATGTTTGTTCTACTATCAACGAACATTTCTTCTACCTGTGTGACGCTATGCTAGCGCGGCATTTGGCATCATCATGTTTCCGTCCATCCGTCTATCTGTCTGTCTGTCACAAGTCGTTGTTCTACAAAAACGGCTAAACCTAGGATCACGCAAACGCAAACAATGCCATATGAATCTAGATAGCCCAGGGACTCTGGTATTCTGACATGGTCAAATTTCGACACAGCACAGAAAAGATCAACAATTACAAGTTGATAATCAATGAAATGTTAAAATTAAAAAAATTCTAAGGAATAATAAAAATATTAGCAAAAGTCAGGCACAGGAGAATAGAAACCAATACAACATAACATCACATGACACACACATCACGCGCACACTGACACACACTTACTCACTCAGTCACTGACGCTGCTTACACGTGCACGTTAATTACTCACTAAACACAACTCAACAAACAAACTGACCACTCAAATGACCAACAAAACAGTCAACAATGATAATATTAAGCCGTCGTCGACATGTTTGCATTCTTCACTGTCTGATAAAATGACTTGATACACTGTGATAATAGAAAAAAGACAAAAAATATATATTATATATAATAATAACATGTATATAACATACTGACAAGGATCTTTGAGTACAGCGGACACTGCAAGCAAATATTCTATACAAACCTAACCCTAACCCTAGCTACAGTCCACTGTAATCGCCAGCAGAGTTGCAGTAGTCAAATCATATCTCCATCGTCATCATTCCAGCTCATGTATTATTCCACTGGAGTCAGTTGGTTGAGTCGTCCGTGAGCACAGTGGACGTGTTGTGATGTGATGTAAAGTTGGCTGCTGCAACTGACGACGGAGACAAGCATTGCTCACTGAACAACACACAACACTATCATCACTCTAACCCTAACCCTAACGGTGATATGCAACGTTTTTTTACCAAATCGATTAAAAGTAGTTTCTAGCTGCTTACTGCAATATAAACCCTCTGTGTAACACATTTTGATAAATTATGCCGTAAAATGTTAAAAAGTACAAGTTTATTGGTCTTTTTGGTATAGTTATTCTTAGGCTATTTCTGTCATGTGTGACGTCATGCCAGGATATGCTTGTTTTGTTTGCAATGTTATGCGTTATTGAGATTAGATAAGAAGTTATTTATTTTACCATTTTATGTTTTAAGAACCTATTTCTACGTCGTTATGCTACGTGTTGTGTAATGTCTCACTCAACACTCCAATAGCCTGTTCTCTTGTTTGTTTTCCTGGTATGACTTCATCCATCACTAGCAAAAGTAAACAAATCATTGGGTGCGCACTTTTGGGCGCTTTTTCTATAATTTCCTAATTCTTTAATGTTCCTTAACATTCAAATAGATTTGCTTATATTAAACCAAATCGAAAAATCATTGCATATCATCTTTAACCGCAGCTCCATCATTTCAGTACTACTAACTACTACACAGTCACAAAATGAATCTGTATAGCACTGCTTACAATACTGGACAGCGGCGCTGAACAGAATAAAATGACATAAAATACAATACAATAAAACTAACCAAAACATTAACAGAAATAGTAGTTTAAATAACAGTTAATTAGTTAATTAGGCTGTTACTGTCAGCGCTACTGCAAAGTTCACCCAATGTTGTTTTCCTGCAGTCTGAAGCACAATATTTACACTGTACGCAATGTATTTTTAGTTCACACAACATTCAACAGTTTCAAAACTGTTGACAACACAGCACGTTGCAATATTAGTTACAACGCTGCAATGTTAAAATGTTAATTTTGTAACATTCACAGATGGCCACAACACACACAACGGTCTGTGAAACTAACATTACTATTCTATAGCCTACGATTGAAATACAAACTGCGTCAACTACAAACGGTTAATCAAAATTCCAAATGCCGTGTGACAACATCGTTCCATCCTCCTCTTTCTCTTCGGCTTCTTATTCCGTTCCTATTCTGTAATAATTTCTATCTCAATCAATTCTATTCCAGTTGTTTTTCTCATGCAATTTCAGTTTCAGTAGATGGACCAACACACACACACACACGCACACTATCAACTGGTCCAGTCACTAGTGGTCTATGTGTGTGTGTCTGTCTGTGTGTGTGTCTGTCTGTCTCAGTACCTCGTCAATGGGCACCAGTCGGCTGTTGACTTTGTGTGCTGCTGAGCAGATATAAACCGAGCTCCACATTTCTTCACATCATGCACATCTGTACAGTCATCATCATCTGCATCATCAACATCATCAACATCATCACCAGTAGGCTACACTCAGCTGTCAGACTCAGCAGCCAATCCATAACAAACATGTTATCTATGTTGTTAGGCATCGCGATTCCAAACGGCTTATATTTTATCACTGTGATTTCTTCTTTCTTTCTTTTATTTGACGCCTAATCTCTGAGGTCACCGAGTGGATCTCAACCAAACTTGGACACACATTCACTTGTGACTGCAATTTGAAAAATTTGGTCCGAACCCGCCCAGGCATTTACCCCCACGGGTTGGGGGACGAAGAACTGCTTTTTTGGACCAACTTTGAACTTTGAACAAACATATCTCTGCAATGGAACATGATATCAACAATCTACCTTGTGAAATATACAACACCTTTCACAACTGACCTCTCTGCCTAACACACCAGGCTACGCTACATGACACTATCGGATAATGAGTGAGTGTCTGTTACCTACCGCGTAATTTTCGTTTCTTCTTGGAGTGAACGCCGTAGTTGTCGCGAGCGCTCCAGCCAGGATACAACTGCATGTGTAGTTCCTTCTCTTTACGAGCCATCTCATAGTAGCGTGCCTGCTCTGACTTGTCCAGAGCATGCCACTGAGACAAAACCAGCAGCAGGGTCACAACAACAAGACTGAACCTCAGGGTTATCAGACACACATAACAACAGGTGAATCGACTGAACCTCAGGGTTATCAGACACACATAACAACAGGTGAATCGACTGAACCTCAGGGTTATCAGACACACATAACAACAGGGTTGGGTTGGTGTCATCAGCACACAACTCTAGTCCTAGTCACGTCACGCTGTCTCTCTCACTTGTCACTGCATCATTATCAATATCCTCCACACCTGTCGACAGGCCAGGTGTGCATATATCGTTTACTGTCTGCTTGATTGTGTGTTTTTGTTGTTGTAATTTTGTCATTTTGTATGGTTATGGATTTCTCCGGCCAGGATAAAGCTAGCAACGACAAATTTTGCAGGGTGGTTCATGGGCGTCCTGGGCAAGGAATCTCCCATCTACAAACATTGCACAAACCGCACTTTGCTCCCCCTGAAACCCAAAATCCGACAAATCGGCACGCAGTGAGATTGGTTAGGTGGATGCACGGTGTTAAGTAACATAGTTACATTGATGCAGTGATACAGATTGAGATGGTATGGACGTGTTTCAAGAAGCGATGAGACCGACCCCCGGGGTGCAAAAAATGCATGGATTATGATTATAAAGTGGAAAGTTAAGCCTTAACCTGATCAGAGACGTTCTGGTGAAAGACTGTTGGACGTTACAAGTACACAAAAAGGATGAAGTAAATGGACGGAATTGATTAGACACATTGAACAAAACTGAGAAGTGGAAGGACGTTGTGGATGACAACAGGATGTGACGTCTGTCAGCTCAGCTAGCAGTGTCTGTCTGTGTGTCTGTCTGTGAGTGTGATTACCTTGCGGCCTAGGATCTGGTTGATAGCTGCGGACTCCTTCAGTGTACATTCGTCGATCACCTTCTGTCTCATCTCTTTCATGAACAGCATGAACGCGTTGAGAGGCTTCTTGACCACCGGCCGTCGAGCAGTTCGCTGCGTTGACTCGGCCGGTGAAGGCAGACCAGGACTTCCATAGTCTGTCGACCGGTGATGATGTCCCATCATCAGTAACCGCTGTCTGCTACATCAGCATCAAACAAGGCAGTGCAAGACTTCCATACTCCAGTCACACAAGTCTCTGAGTATTTCAAAACTTTAGCCACATCAAACTGTTATCCACATTTCTCACGAGCTTCTTCACGCGGTCTATTGATTGCATCACATCCCGTTTATAAGTAAGCATCAGGCAAGTTGAATTTTCTTTAAACGCAGTGGTATTTTGTTGATTTTACTGCAAAATTAACTCATAACATGACACTGTGTTAGTACAAGCAAATGACGCCACGACAGACCACCCACGTCGTCGTCACGTACCGCGGACTGTCGTGAAACAGAGCGTTGTGAGCCGGTGACGCCGTCTGCTGACGTAGACACTTGCCGGCCGGCGATGACGTCACTGGCGACGATGACGTCGACGATGACGCAACGAAGAGTCCAGACGACGGACCAAACGGCGAGAGTGGAGAGGCGCTGAGTGATGGATATGGACAGGCTGGGAATGATGGAGATGGAAGACGATAGCCGGCCGCCAGGCTTGACCTACACTTGACAACAATATCATCATCACCAGCATCCGCAGCAGACATCCCTCCGTCCGTCCCTCTCCCCTTCACCAGTTCCTCATCTCTTCTCTACTCATTTACCTACTACCCGGTCCACTTTCACTTTCACCTAACACAGGTCAACTCAGCCTTGCATCCCTCCGGGGTCGTTAAATCGAGTACCTGCTTTAGCTGGGAGCAAAGGCGGGATTCACACCTCTGCCGGGTGGCAGGTAACACTGTGTGTGTGATCCCATATGGCATGTGAGTTTCCCGTAGCGGTGAAGAGTCAAGTTGATGCTAACTTATATACAATGTTTACTTACTTAATTTACTTTACCCCCACCCATTGTCGCTCCCATTTCATCACTGTCACCCTCGCCCTATTCTTGCACATTTCTCTTTTCATTCCATGCTTACTCCTGGAATCCCGCTGAGGCAGCGCTGGCCCCCTACCACCCCACCCCTGTTGAATGCGTTAGATAAGAGTGTGAGTGCGAGAGATGCGGCTGCAGATGAAATGACAGACAGACAGACAGACAGAGAGACGAGGTGACCGACCAGCATTTGGACAAGTCCGGCGTGTAGAACGGATATAAGAGTGGATTGGAGGGCGGCGGAGGAAGAACAGGACAGAGCGCCGGCCGAGGCAGACCTACAGACACACAGACACACAACAGCAGACTCATCATCACCACCATCGGCATGTCTTCTTCACCGACATGCGACCCTAAAGTAACACCTCGCTGACTTCATGTCAATCACACTGCGGACACTCATGTTTCACAAGGTAGTGTAGCAACACGTTCAAGGCGTGGCTGCATCTTCAATCATCACGTCACCACAAATTTAGGGCCGTTTTTCCACCGCAAATTAATCTCCCATCAACGTTAGCGGAAGATTAATTTGCAGTGGAAAAATCGATCCTAAAGGTGAAAGGTAAAGGCGTAGATTTGTGAAACTCATCTCTAAAGCGCTCTAAAGAGCTGCTATGTATGCAAGCCGCACTGCACGAGGCGAGGCGGTTGTTGTCACGAGGCAGTAGTAACAAGGTCGTCACTCATTAGAGCGGTTGGCTGGCATCAGGTGCGTGCTAGTGGGTGGTCGTTGCCGGCGGCTGTCAATCAAGTCTCGTACGGACGAGACGAGACAACTAACGGTTGTTTGCCGGCGGCAACGCACTGCCGACGTCACGCTAGGCTAACAACACCGCAGACCTCACACATTACTACACTAGACATGTCACGTGACGTGACGTCACAGTCGGTGCGCTGCCGCTCAACTACTACTATCAGTACCTCCACCATTGTGACGCAAAATAACCCTACTTACTTACTTACTTACCTGACACAGATAGGGTCACTATTCACAGCACTCAGAGAAGGCACACGTCACAGAATGCACTACAAACGTCTGTTAACGGTTCCACTTCTTATACTTTATATCCACAGATGCCGATAATGTTTGTATGTGTGTTTGTACGGTTACGGATTTCTCAGCCAAGGATAAAGCTAGCGGCGTCGAATTTTGCACGGTGGTTCATCGGCGTCCTGGGCAGGGAATCTCCCATTTTGGGGAACTTTGCTCCCCAGAAGCCCAAAATCGGACGAATCGGAAAGCCGCCGGGAAGTAAACGTCACGCTACAGAAGCGTCGTTTGTGGAATATCGCGCGGCGTGTGGACGTAGGTCGGCATGTGTGGATATAGGTCAGTCCGCACTGATGTAGTTTTACTGTTATTGACTGTTTCGTTCTTGTTCGTTTTCATGAGCTAACTACAACACCAAACACACAGAGACATAGAGAGAGAGAAAGAGAGAGTGAAATATGAGGTTAAGTACCAGTCTTGTGGTCGATGTGTAGCGGAGAAATGCCCATGTGAGCAGGCGGCGGCTGAGATAATTGATCACTGGTACAATTAGCAGCAGCAGCAGCCGCCGCCGCCGCCGCGGCGCCACCGTACAAGTACGGCAGATGACCCTACACACACAGGGTCATACAACATGTCACTCAGGGTCCAGCCAGCCAGTATCAGTCAGTCACATCTAGTCACTATTTACTGCCTTGTCATGTCTGTGCTTATCAATCCGTCTACGCAGAACTGAAATTGAAATCTACAAACCACGCACGACAACCGTTGTCAAAGAGATGACACAATGTATCATAATGACTTGAGTCACAACAAAAACAACGATTATAACCCAACAACGCGCCATGCATATCACTTTCACCATATCATACAGCAAAACAATTGCTCACATTTGATCTAATGTTCTATAAGGCATAATGTTTGCCTGTCCCGACTGGAAAAGTCGTCACCGTGTATGTATATATATAGGCCTATGAGATTTAGCATCAGTACGGCGTCGACACTTCAGCTCGGCCAGACTCAGGACTGAAATTACGTCGGCTAAATCTGCCGAGAGAACAAGTCATTGTTAGGTCGTATGTCACTGGACGAACACAGTAACAACGACCAGCTAAAAATATATCGTGTGAGAAAGTAAACAAAGAAACGAAATAGCTAACTGTGTCAAATACAATGATCTAACGACAACGTCCGTCTACTATCTGTACTTGTTAACCGGCGTCTGTTGACTATCTGTCACTGCATGGAGAGCACTGCCAACTAAACCCATAATGGCTGCTGTCAGCGCTAATCACACACAGTTCACGTGTGTAGAACCATGCACTCGGCACCCAAAAACACCAACACGGTAATTAATGTGTGCGTCACGTGACCGCCGCGCTGCATGCCGGGATAACAGTCAACGCCTCATCAAACTCGGCGCACAGATCTGCCGATGATCGCTGTTGACTAATTGCTTCGCACGCGAGCCAGCCCAGCCACACCGACAAACAGATGCACTTGTAGGTCGCGGCTGCTGAGACTGGCAGAGCTCACCACCAGCCACGGCCGGCCGCCATTGACGACTCGTCATCAACACAGTGACAGTCCAGCTCACTGGTCAGTCCTTCCACCAACTTGGACATCACCTAGAGGAGGGGTCAGTCGAGTCCAGCCCTCGCCAACTCAAACACCACATCTGCTTCACGTGATACATCACAGACAGACAGTCTACCGCCAGCACCACCACTTACAGCAGCAACATCTCATCACTCATCTTTCTATCGGATTTGTCTCAGCAACCAATCAATCAATCAACGTGCGTGTGCAATCGACCTTCATGTACGTTTGATGAACATTTTGTCAATTTTCACGATTTCTATTACGAACTACTTTACATTTGCGATAATTTAAACTCTCACAAGCAGTAGGCCTACATCACATGTAATGCACTTTGATCATTTTTGTAAAGAGAATTTTTGGTTGACATTGGCATTCGTCAACGCAGTAACGTTGAACTGCGATAAAAGCATTAAACAGCGGGCTGCCAGTGCAAACCAGTACTGTAGCAGGCAGACACGAGACATCTTTGGCTGTGGACCAACGAACAACGATGAACTCATCAATAAACTACGCTGACAACGCAGAGAGATAAGAGTTGAATTTGATGTAACGCCATGCATTAGACACGGCTGCAGGCCAGGCAGCTAGACAGACGTCGTGCCGCCCGTGATATCTCTCTCTCTCGTGGCATCAAACGCTATCAGTCTCTCTCTCCAGTATTTATCAACAGTCATCATCGCATCATCATCATCATAGACCGACTGCAGCCAGCCTCCCTCGACGACGACATTTGTAAAGGCCATCAACACACAGACAGACGGACGGACGGACAGAGCTAAGCGGTGTGTGTTGAGCCGAGGCCAATTACGAGCTCATGTAACACGACTGACAACTAAATTAGCTGCTCGTCTCGTCTCGTGACCACGCAGCGTTTAACTGTCGCCTGTCAGTTGAGCCGCCATCACGTCGCACATCGTGTCTGTCCAGCGAGGCGACACAGCCAGTGCTGACTCATTGGTACAGCCACTGTCAGTCAGACAGTGACCACATCAGACATCGCAAGCAACGTACGACAGACAGGACGTCTTCAGACCCGGCACTGACATTTCAGTTAGTACGTCTACACAGGGTTAAACTGACCCTAAGTATAACACTGGGCGGGGCTGACACCAAGACGGGAGACATGGCGACAAACGCAGGCGCTAGCCGCTCTGAGGCGCGAGCTGCCAAGCTGTAGCTATAATCAAAACATCTTTGCCTCAAGAGATGCATTACAACGACGAACATTGCCAGGTGATTAATCCACACTCAGCTACGGTCAGCGTGACCTTGACGTGTCAATCATCGTCGTGTGGGTTACTGAGGCGTCACTTTACCAACCACGCACGGACTGACAGTGCACAGTCGAGTACCAGAGTACCACGGACAGGACGGCTGAAGCATCACCGATGGATTGGCTAGGTCCATGAGTTTTATGACCCTGATGGTAAAAAGACACTGTCTGTCTGTGTTCAGGGTTCCAAAGCCGTCGTTGCTACTTGACAAATGCAATACCACACACACACACACACTGCCGACTTGTAAAATTTTGTACCAAGCGTGTACAGGATATGCACACAGAGGGCGACTATGCCAAAATTAACAGTCTGCGTGGGGGGACTATACCCATACCGTTGCATCAGTCAAGGTGACACCTGTCGAACAACAACAGACCTGCCGTTGACAATCAGCTTGACTAGGTTCATTGAGCAATAACCCACGTGAGGTGAGAAACCACATTTTGAGTTCTTTACCCACATCCCCATCAGGAACAAATATGTCAAATTCAACCATGACGGATTCATCATGTCACAAACTCATAAAACAGACCCCCCTCCCCGAGTGTTAACTTAATACCGGCCAGCCGGCAGACAGCGTGTCGTTAATGTCTGAGTCATACACAATGTGTCAATCATTTCATTGACTCACTGAGTTACAGCCCGCACACGGCACATACAGAGTGAGTAAGTAAGCGACTTCGCAGTCACTCTCACAAACGCACGTTCAGTCTCTCTCTGTCTGTCAGTCTGCCTGTCTCTGTGTGTCACCAGGTTGGTTCGTTGGTTGGGAGATTAACGTCTTAGCACAAATAGAGGCTACCGGTATATCGGGGACAAGGTCTTGGGTGGAGATTTAGTTCCGCCGAGTTAAGTATGGCTAACAATACAGTAACCTCCCGACCTCGTTGCCTGTTGGTTCAGAGACGACCCAAAATGGGAAAGGATAGGGGAGGCTCATTTAAGTTATTACACTAGCGCCTACAACAGAGTGGAAACTAACCAACCACCACAAGACCTATTTATCAGTTCAATGTGATAACTTGTGTAATTGCTGTTCTTCAGTTCCTATAACATATCAGTGCCTAACGACTCTGAACGTCTTGATTGGCCGTTTGTCTTCGAATACTCTGCCCAGGCTGCTAGCTGGTCACATTCAACTGCCTTTCAGATAAATATTTCAGAAAAAATACAAATTTGACCACAAACGTGTTGTTTACAAACAGCAATAAGCAGTGACGTCATTGAAGTGACGTCATTTTGCTGCCTTTTAGTCTTTTTTCTGTGCCTTTCAAGACGACGTGCATTTTGAATCTGGAAATTTGACAAACTAGTTTCAAAAACAAATTTTAAAGCTCTTGATCATTTTCACTGAAAAAAACTTTGCGTAACTTAGTTAAAATTTTATCCACAACAGAGATACTCAACACAAACCGACACAACGCATTTTCAATGGAACAGCCTGTAAACAGAGCGATTAATGACGTCAGCACACACGTCATGATGACGATGTTGAACGCGGTCACGTGACTGTAATCAATTAATGTCAAGTAGTGATGCACGGTGTCTATGATGGATGGTGGCTGCTGATACAGACACACGCCCAGCCCTACAGCCCGGCCCGGACATAAATAACAGAATAAGTGCAAAATGAAAGCCAGATTTGCCAGCCATCGATATCAGATTTCACGCTGGACGAAACGAACGCTACCGACGCACGCAGACATACGACACCCGTGTATCACCCATCACC
>Ga0209780_1002116_pt1 | contig 13851 bp, 8 predicted proteins | sample WorMetexBAHAMAS2_FD_187384 | JGI IMG/M metagenome (GOLD analysis project Ga0209780, IMG submission 187384) | Marine gutless worms symbiont microbial communities from Max Planck institute for Marine Microbiology, Germany - Inanidrilus exumae... | ecosystem: Host-associated > Annelida > Digestive... | reverse complement strand
TGCGGAAAGACGTATCATCTGTAAGTACATTGCTTTTATAATGTCGTGAATTATCTACGGTGGTTCAATATGCTGCTGTCAGACAAATATTGTACGTTTTCTGTGCGTATCGTCTGCTCGTCGAGTAGCGTCATAACTAAAATACGTCCCTGCGTGCAACATGTAATACTGCGCGCCGCTTTAGCCACACCCCTGTCTGCCCACGGCTACGCCATTCGCCTCCGAGCTGTTCAGCCACCCCTGTATCAAAGCTATTAAAAGCTGTTTTACTGCTTGGATTATGTTCGCTTTTGAGCCAACACAAATTCGTACAATGCATACGTTTTCATGTGTGACAATATAATATATCACAAATATTTCTTGCTATTTCGTCTGTTGGAAATCGAAAATTCGTACTACCAATTGCACTACTGATAATGACGTTGCCATGGACGCTGTCAGCATTGCCCCCAGAACACCAGGTGGCTTCATGTCCACTAAATTAACATGGCGCCGGCGCGAGTTGCCTAGCTTGTCAGATAATATTTAATAGCATTTAATAGCATGTTCTGCTATTATTAATATATATTCTATGTAGTAGGTGTGAGCGATAATAAAATATTTATTGAACTCTGTAGTAAGCCTGAACAAACGGAAATAATTCACGTTGTTCACGTGGTGTTAAAAGATCACGCAAGTACACTAGTCACGGTTGTATGTGAATGATATGCTTGGCTCACTATTGCACGCACACGCACCACCGACATCATCCTCTCTAAAAGTAAAGTAACCGATCACTTCTTTCGTTATGCTTCACCTTGTCTGTTGAATTATCTTCCTTTATTTTTTCGTCACCCCATTTTGGTATCAGTTCCTCTATTTTCGACTCATTTATTCCTTCACCTATAGAGATCATACCGGAACCGTTTCTAGTACTGTTCCGGCCCGGAACAACGTCGGTTTGGTCCGATCGCGGAACATGTTTTGTTCCAGCGCCGGAACATGCTAAGCATTTTCTCTGTTCTTAGTGAGACCGTCGCGACGGTCTCACTTAGTGTACCCCCTACCTTCGCGCACATACGTCACTGAGCAGTCATCAGTCACGTCACGTTACAGACGATGCTGGGCATCAGCAGACTCGGTTACTCATGTTGGCGATTAGTCGCTGGTTACATGTGTGAGATCCTGTAGTACGGCATTTGCCATCGATATTACGTAACGGCTGAGCGGCGCTGATGGCCCGAGTGAGTCCGAGTACGATATCATGCACAGGCATGTCCATCTCAAGCATGCATTGCTCGCCGACACAGACCGCATTCACAGCAACAGTGACACAAACACACAGGCCAACACGGTGCCTGCCGTTGGACAAACAATGCAGTTGGCGATAATTATCTCAACGACAGTCATTTGCTGTCTGAAAGATCCAGAATAGATGGCCAGTCGGTGACAGGGTGGCGCCATGCCATCCACAACATGCAAATAACACGAGCTTCAATTACGTGTCACAACGGTCGCGTCTGACATCTGGCAGTTGCGGTGTCCTTTGAAGTTCCCGACGCCGCTCGCCGGATGACCACCTACATCACCAACCGCCACAGCGGTCTGCAGCATGGTTGGTCTGCAGCGGCTAGCGCAAATCTACGTGTGTGGTTCGGTTCAGTTTGGTTCCGGCTGGATAAATTTGTGCGGTTACTGATTCGGTCTCGGAACAGAAGCAGTCGGTTTGTTCGATCTGTCTTCACCTATCACTTTTTCCTCTTTTGATTCATCACTCGGCTCATCCATAACTCCCTCTCTCTTTCACTCCGGGCTTAAAACCTACCTGTTTCACAAATCCTTCCCCCTGTATTTCACTTCTACCTCCCGCACTGCCTTTACGGACTGTTGCCTGGACAGTTTTTTGAGCTACTCGGCTTTTGTTTTTAGTTTTTCTAATTTTTTCTTTTTGTGCCATGCGCTAGATTAAGCTGGCCCTCGTTTCAGCTTTTGAGCACACAAATATAGCGTATTGTATCGTATCATGTCATGCCGGGAAACGGACCCATGGACACTCCTCCCATTTTTAGCACAGTGGACATTTTCTCCTACCGACTACTTGCTGCACAGTGTTTCCATTTAGTGTACTAGTGCAAACACCTGGATGGGATATATTTTCACCAGAAGCTAGAAGCAGCATTTGTGCCATCCTGATTAAAGTACAAATAGTCTGTGGAAAAACGGGTCGGACCCATTCAGTAATTTTACGTCACCTGGATCGGCCAATTCAGTACCTGATCCAGTAGTAACGAATGGCGATGAGCCGTTCAAATGGACCACCAAAGGAGCTATGCTGCCACACAGTGGCTATATGGCAATCACGATGTGCTGTGGGCAAAGCTCGCGTCAGTTATTATCATCAATCCCTGCCATCCCCATGATGTTTGCATCCAACACACCATGCTCACACCTGAGGCCTGACGTTGGATGGCTCGGCCCAGTATGGACAGTGATGTCATCCACAATATCCACCAAACGATGTTAGTGTGGAGACAACTGTTATTTTGGTGCATGTTGCGCAGGGTGTTGTAAGGCAGGCATGGTGTATTTACAGGTAAAACTGTGTGATCCACGCCTGAGCGATTTGAGATATACATCGTACATAAATGGTGCTATATAAATACTCTCTTTCCTTTTCTTTCCTTTGATGCAAGACTTATGTCAAGTTACGGACTTTGACGCCATTATCAGTCTATACACTGTCGTGGTGACGACGGTCAGACTAGGTCTAAGTGCTGTTAAGTAGTGTTCTCAAAATGATGCTGTCGACCACTGTGGCCAGTGGTTGACTTTGAAAATCAAAGACATTGGAAAGGCATTCTCACTGCTGCAGTCCACCGTGGTTGAATGCCAGTGTTGGTCTGATCAAATGCCACACTGAATGTATTGCCAATATACTGCCAATAGTGCCAACGTTGGCCATCAACAGCCAACATTGGTGCCAGTCTGTAAAAAAAAATCAGCCATTATTCAGTCTAGAGTGGATCAGTGATTGACTGCTTTTGTGCCACTGATGCACTGATGTAATAATGATGGTTTGCTGTTTTAAAGATTCCGGTAATGGCAAAGAGCATACGAAGCAAATGGAAGCGAAAGATGCGAGCAATAAAACGAAAGAAGAATGAGGTGAAAGAATTGGTGCGACTGAAGAAGATTGTTGGAGCTTCGAAGCAGCATAGTAGCAACATTATTCAAGATGTCATCATGAGTGAACTCGTTGTTGGTAATTTATATACTGTTACATGTCATTGTTGTCATATACTGACATTGGAAAGCTGGCACAAAGGCAGGAGTGCCCATTCCCTGAGGAGTCTGGTATTAGATGAAATGTTGAGCCCAGTTGGTGATTACCACGTGGTATATGCTGTCATTGTGTTCGTCCGTCTGTCTGTCACATGCTGCTATTGTACCGAAATGACTAAACATAGGATCACACAAACAGTGCCGTACGATAGCCCAGGGAATCTAGTTTTCTGATGCCAAAGATCTTGGCGAAATTCCAATGGGGTCACCCCCAATGGAGACGCCAAATAGAGGTGGGGTAGGTTACAGTCGGCGATTTTCAACCAATATCTCGCTATGTCTCAGAAACGGTGCAAGACGGACGTAGTTACCATGGAATGTTAATAGGAACTCGTATGCACTATATTGAATGGCGCTAATTCCAGTAACCTTGAGTGACCCTAAGCTAACTACCCCAAACCACCCAATTTTTGATATTTTGTATCACCTTTCGTATCTTCATAATGGGTGGAGTTAGATACTTCAAATTTGGTAGATAGGTTGATCATAGCAACTGCTAGCTCACAGATAACAAGTTTGCTTTGCTTTGCACCAAACATATCTCTGGAACGGCTGAAGCTAGAGTGGTCAAATTAAGAACACAGGTAGGCTGTGTCAAGTCTCAGCATATGGATGACAAATCACTCTTAAAATGGACATGGTCAGGGTCACATGACCCATTTTAAACTTTGGAGTCCCAGTGACATCTCTGGAACAGTTGAAGCGAGATTGGTCAAATTTTATACACAGACAAACCACCCCTAAAAGAGGCGTGGTCAGGGTCAAATGCCCATTTTTAATTTTGACGCCTATAGTCATATCTCCAGAATGGCTGAAGCAAGAACCTCACCTGTCTGCAGGTAAAATATATCAAGTGCTAACCTTGGGATGACAATCCCCCTAGTGGGCGTGGTCAGGGTCACATAACCCTTTTGTAATTTTGCCCCAATCGTATTGGAATCGGTGAAGGTAGGCACTTCAAATTTTGTTATTTTTGTATGCTGATAGTTACACAGGAGTACTCATGCATGCATGATATACTACCCCCAAAAGGGATGTGTTGAGAGTCAGATGACCTCTTTAGATTTTGGTAATTAAGTGATATCTCTTTAACAGTGCCAGATAGAGGCATAGTTACACTGAAACACTTATACAAAATCGTATTTGGCCAATCAAATGGCACTATTTCCAATGCCCTTTAATGACCCTGAAGGCCAGTTTTCCTGTTTGAAATCGATCTAACTCCCGTACCTCGTGAAACAGGTAAAGTTATGTGCCATTAATCCCCAAAAGGTTCATTTTCCAAACAGGTGGAGGAAGAAAACTGAGGGAGAACCGGATAACTGAGGTTGAGCTGGAAGGTGGTGTTAAGACAGGTGGTGTGTGTGTGGGGGGGGTTGTAAATAATGATGCAAGGGAACTAGGCTTATAGACAGTGGGACAAATTGACAGTGCTAATTGGAAACATCACATTGCAGAGACAAGCATAATGTCAAATTACAGTTCCAAAACCGTTATGGTCGTTTGCTTTTAGTCCAGTGCATGTGTCTGTTTTTAGTGCATTGTACTGGAATAATCTAAGCTGCTACCAGAAAGCATTTCTCACTAACAAGTCCTCTGTTTATAAGAGACTACATGTGTATATTTTTGTGGATCTTAACTGTCTTTCAAACAGAGCATGTGAACTGTGGTAATTTGGAGAAACTCATCTTCAAGTAGTGATGAATGGGACATTAAATCTTGCTCGCTGGTAAATGGCATTACCTTTTCATTACGGGAGATACTTCTGTTTCTAGGACTTTAGAGTAAGATTATGATGAATAATAGTTAACAGAAGAACTGCGGTTAGGCTGTTTGCTTGTTAGTATTTAAACCACTGGTGCATTGATACTTTGTTCTGTTCTGCATACTTACTGTAGCTACAGATGCAAGTCACTCAACTGAGAACAGATCCAGCAATACAGCGAATGAAGGTTTGTTGTGCAGCGGATGACTAAGCTAATTTGTAATGTGATGGTGATTGGCTTGAATCAGGGATGTAGTCTTAAGATGATGGCCTTAATCTCAAGCCTGTAACAAGGCCGAAATATTCTGTTTCGGTCTTGACTTGAAGAGTATGGTCTTGATAGTTAAAGTTAATCCTGCAATTTACCCTTTCCTTGGTCCAGTTTATTGGAATTCATCACATAAGCTGTTGAATTAGTCTTGGTTTAGTACTGGCCGGCCTAATGTGTCAGTATTGTTTTTCACACTGTCGTCTGTCGTCTGTAACGCGTGTGAGGGGTCAGCCGCCACTGGGCCGGACATGTGGCCGGTCTGGTGGCCGACACTGCATGGCGAGATGGTACGGTTACGTCCCGTTTGGACGACACCTTGTTTGTTGATTTAGTTTTCACATGCTGGTCTTGCAATGTTTAAATTTGGTTATCTTTAGGAGTTCTTAATAATTGGTTTAAGGATGTTTTCAATAAAATGATATATTTGATGAATTCATTATAATTTGTACCATATATTGCGATTGCCGTCCCCTCCAGTAGATAGCAGATGAGCAGTGATAAGAGGGAGGATATTAGAACTGCTGTATGCTGTATTGTGTACAACAGTTGTGCATAATGATGTGCATGCACTTGAGCAGTTTTCACAGTTGACTGTTGGTTTAGGTTTACACTGCCAAAGGTTTTGGAATTTGGATAAACAGAAACAGTTTTGTTGAGCAGTGTCCACATCTTTGAAGCTGACATTAACAAACCAACGTATCAACATCCTATTGCCTTCAGCACTCTGATGCTGCTGGATGGGTGCCAGGAAAAGCATCGGGCCCGTATAAAATTGATCGATGAGGTGCTGGTATGGGCGTTCATCTGGAACGAGATGCTAATGATTTGCATATTGCTCAGCTGATTCCACTGCCACCCTATAATCTCTTGCTTCATTAAAATCCAGAAAGGTGTTTTATACCTTTCTGGTGCCACCTTCTCCAGGTTGTACTGGATAAAAAGGCTGTTCAACGAGTATTGTTGTTGTTGTTGTTGCTGCATCATTAGTCTGCCCAGTATGCTGGCCTTCCACCCTCCATTGGACGGTAAAATAATAATAATAACTAGTGATGGTATATGTGGATGGTATCAGCCTTTAATGGCATACTCATACTCACAATTGAAGTCGGTTGATTTGGTCTGGGCGTTGGTGGCCATCTGGTGCATTCATCAAATGAACCAGGCCGTGAGGCGAGCTCTTGCAATGGTTTGCCATGACGACAGCTCAAACATTATTACCATTTAATTATAATTTACTTCACAACAGTACAGAAACTGCGTAAAACACTATTGAAGCGAATTCTAGCATCTTCTCCATAATCAAAGTGCTTTAGTCGTTGTCACTAACGACATGCAGTCAGCAAAACGTTTCTCCAACAAAATCCTTCAGTTCCTGACTGGGCTGGCGGCTATTGCATAATGGTCATAAAACGTTTGTTGTTAGTATTGTTGTTTTGTTTCTGAACAAGAGCTGAAGGACGTTTAGGGGCCGCAGGTCGGGTAACGCAGTTTCACATGGGAGTACGTTATGTTTGTGTTTGTTGAAGGGGAAGGATCAGCGATGGAAACCGAAGATTGTCATTTGCAGAAATACGGCCGTCGGACGTTGAGAGATGAGCATGGACAATATCCGGTCTGGATGAACCAGAGAGCAATAAGGAAGCGAAAGAATGCTGTGCGCCGAATGACAAAGGTTAAGTGCAGTTCTCGGAAGAAACTGAGGAAGTGACTTGATGTGTGCAGTGAATACTGTAGAATGCATATGTGAGAAATGTGATGATACTGATGTGAGTAAAAGCTATGCTGCATCTTGCCAACATGTTTGCACTATATCGTGAAGTGATCATGTCACAACTGCTGCAGATGTCATGTTGCCGTTTGATTGTCCAGTCAGATATTGTTACCACGATATCTCGTGACTGGCTTGAAAAATTTTGGATAAAACTGACTGAGAATATTTATTGTCCTACGATATGATACGATGCGATATATTTACGTGCGCTCAAAAGCTGACGATATGGCCAGCTTAGTCTAGCGCACTGCACAGAAACAAAAAATTAGCCGCGTACGTGACTGGCGGTCGACTCCTACTTACAGCCAACTTCAAAGTCACGTGATCCGAAAACTGAGACAAAAATCCGGCCCTGATGAGCTTTACGTATTGTGCCCTAATTTAAGAATCTGTGGTCATTTGCCAGCCCCCATTATAAATGGGGGAGGAGATAGCCTTTGAAAATGGCCGACTTTCAAGGGCCCGTGACCTTGACTTTGGATTGTGGCATACTGCATACGGTCATGCATCACTCATCGACCTCTACCTACATACCAAATGTCGTTGAAATCAAAGAAACTTTGTGGACGGACGGACAGGCATTTTGAGACCTACTTTATTAGGTCGACTCGGAGGAGTCAACCTAAAAATTAAGGAAAAAACAAAAACCGATTAGCTTAGAAGAAATGGTGCTGGCAAGTCTGTGAAGGCAGTCCGGGAGAAAGAAGTGAAACTATGGGGGTAGGATTTGTGGAACAGGTAGGATAACATGGTTAGATTCTAAAGGTCAAGGTCACAGCAGGCCGTTGAGGTCAGATCTTGTGAGCACCATATCTCACGAACTACTTACAATCTCAATGGAACTTACAGGGAATAATCACTAGCCGCTACTGACAACCTGGTTACATTTTGGAGGCCAAAACTCAAGGTCAGAGCAGGCCTAAGTATATGGAGGTGAAGCCTGTCTTCTAGTTCAGTATTTGTGAAGCAATCCCAGGTGAATGTTTGTGAAATTTTGGAAAGGGTTGGCCTTGGGACAAAGATATTGGCGTTGGAGAGCAGGTGTAAAGGGTATGGTATTCTTTCAGTCAAGAGTCAGAGGGTGGTTCAAGACGAGACCAGTGCGTGATTTTCTGTGGTTGGTGTCAGTGATTGATGGTTGGATATGAAAGGAAGGTGATGTGGCCCATAAAATGAACCTACTGCAGTTATCCATGAAACTACTCGTTGTGAGACCGAGCTAAACCTGGAGCAGTGTTATTCTATTTTTGCATTACGTTTTATTACCTGATTAGCAGTTGTCCTCAGTTGTTAAAACATTTTTTATTTTCAAAATAAATTCTGTGTATTTTCATGTTTTTTTCTCGTAATTGATATTTATGTAGCAGCATTTCACGTGTGTTGAGAACCAATGTACAATTAACTATACTACACTGTTCAGTTTGTGAATAACTTTACACAAGACGTAACACTTTTACATTGCATCTGTTGTATACTATTAGAGGCCTGGTAACTGTACATCTGCTGCAGCTCCTAAACTAAAAGTCTCAAACTGAATATTAGACTATGCTTTTTACTGAGCTATAAAAACATGTTCTGGGCCCCGGTGACATTTTGAATAGGTGAAGCTATGGATTTCTAATCTGATGTGCTGATTGATACTAAAGGAGTAACTAGTGCACACATGGTAGATTACCACCGAAGGGGATGCATTCACGGTTGAGTGGCCTCTACATTTTGGGAAATAACTATTAATATCTCAGAAACGGTGCAAGATAGAGACATAGTTGCAATGGAAGACTAATATGAAATCATATGCGGCCTATCAAATGGCACCAATTAACTGTGACCTTCAGTGACACTAAAGGCCACTTTTGCTGTTTGAAGGCTTTCTAACTTTCATACCTCGGGAAATGATATGTTTATTCACCAAGCCTATTCAACTGTGATTTTTTGTGTATCACTGCAGCAGATAAGATTTCAGCAGACATAATGCATCGCATGGTCCCTAGGCGATATCTGAGCTTGTTGTTCAGTTTCTGTTAGTTCCATGCCAAAGGTTCACGAACTGACTAGCCTGCATTAATCCTCGATAAATAGAACAGAAACCAAACTTTGTAGTAGTTAGTGACTACATATCTGTTTGCTTATGGTCAGTCACTGACCATCAGTGATAGGAATTCTCGAGACCAGTGATGTAGTCGAGGCATTTTTTCCACAGCCGAGGCAGTAAGGACTGTCAGCGAGGCAAGGCAAGCCGAGGCAGCTGAGATGCGAGGCCGAGGCAGTAAGCTTACTGGTTGAGGCAAGGCAAGGTGGCAAATACTCGAGTTATGGGCTTTGTCTTGGCTAACCCCTAACCATCACTCTGGCTTTTACGTGGCTTCCCATTAACCAAAATATAGTGTTTACAGTAACCCAACATCACCCATCAACGGTTTCAATAGGCTAACCCATAACCAACATCTGGGTTTTATGTGGCTTACCCATTAACCATATCAACAAAGGCGAGACCGAGGCAAGCCAATGAAATACCGGGGCAGCTGGCATGAGACCAAGGCATCAAAATTTTCTGCCTTGTGGCGAGGCATCTGCCTCGAGGACTACATCACTGCTCGAGACACTGTATCATCTTGAGACAGCATTTTCACGGTCTTGGTCTTGAGGGTTCTTGGTCTTGGTTGTCTCGAGATCGAGACAAGTGAGGAGATGCATCAAAAAACTTAATTGACTAGTTGGTTGACATATGGCAATTTTGTCACTTGCCTTCATTTAATTTTGGTCATATACGTTTTTTTTGCAGTCAGCAGTCTTCCACAATTGTTAGCTTTTTTATATTGGTCAGCCAATTAAAATTCACAGCAATAATGTCCAGTGCAGAGCAAGTTGCATGTACACACCGTATCCTCAAAAAGAGGCCACAGACCGTGGAATTATGGAAGCCTGTTCATCACACAGCACAACGAAGACGTGAATTCACAAGTTTTGACTCTAATATTTTGATGTCGTTATAAAAGAAAAATAGCAGCCTACTTTTTAGTGTGAAATATCTGGAAATTGTTTCACTTTCAGCAAACTGTCAAACTTTCTAGCGAATTTTGTCTCATTTTTCTGTTATAATACCAAAGTGCATTTATTAATAAAATAGCCTATATTACCTAAGACGGAACAAAACAAATTAATGGAACTAGCAGCAGGAGCAATGAAGGCCAAATAAGTGATGAGTTATGAGAAGTGTCTTCACTGTGTCTGCTCATTGGTTTTGAAGGTTAATGAGGTTGCTGTCTTGTTTTTGCATTGTAGCCTGAAGGTTACGGTCTTGGTCTTCAGACCTGGTGACTTGGTCTTGCCCTTACTGTCTCAGTCCTGTCACTGCTTATGGTCAGCCATGATTAATTACAGAGAATTTGCACACTGGCTAGATGAAGCAGCGGTAAATTTAAAATGCTATTCAATAACCAACTAATTATATAACATTTTCCCGAAATAAAATGAAAATTAAGATCATGGTACTCACCCATTTTAAATTTTTGGTTTTGTTGACTTTTTTCTGTTGGAATTTCTGTGCATTTTTATGTATACAATACTAAATGTACATTTATGTCAAATTTACACAGAATCATGTCACAAACTAGAAGGGCTCAGTATAGTGCATACCTCCCGCACCGACCTTGGCTTTTGACCTTCCAAAATTTAATCACCTCATCCCCTGTGGCCAAGGGTATGACTGACGACGTTTGGTGACAATCGGACTCAGGAAATAGCACACACACACATATACATGCCGATAGAGACGAAAACAACCTCCATCACCTTCGGTGGGGGAGGTAATAACTATGCTCTGCTTACTGTTTTTGTCGGCATCAAAATATGTAATAATCACCTTAGTGAAACACTTAACATTCCAGTGATTCTTAAATAATTAACTGAGGAAAAAGGAAACAGCTGTATTCCAGATATTCCAAAATGTTCCCATTGCAGCTTTAACATTGTAATTGCAATTAATGTAAGCCTGTTAACCAATTTCTACTCGTTTTATATACCATGAGATTCAGTTAGGTTAATGGTGCTTGCCAGTGGCTCTGTTAACTTCTATCGTGCACTATGATAAAAGACTGAACAATGCAGTTTTTCTGCTGCACTAAAAATGACAAAAATACTTTATTAATAACTATCGCAGTTACTGATTATCCATCCATGAGCAGCTGGACACACATCAGGAATGCTGTTGAAACCATATCAGTTAAAACTATTATTTATCAAATGCAACAATGGATGATGATCCGTGTGCAGTACTTCAGACGAGACAATCTGGAGAATTAAATTCAGCGGGGTTAAATGCGAGATCCGAGATACTAGAAGTAAAACAAGCTGCCATGACTTGATAACCAATAACGTTCAAACGTTTCTGTTTATAACAGAGAGATCGGATTGTCGATTGGTCCCACTGCCAAAGCATCGTTGGGCGAGGGGACATTGTGCGACCGCATTAACTAGTTGGCATGACAACAGGTCGAAGGTCGTGGATGTTAAGCAAGACTGTTTCCGGGCTTGCTCGGTCCGAATCGACCTCCGAGTTGTAGCCGGTTGAAGATGCCATCGAGTCGTCCGGGTCGGAGTCTGAGCCTTCGTTCTTGCTGCCGAGATAAATCACCCCGACACTGCCGTCCTCTCCGAAGCGGACGCACACTTCGTCTGGATCGACCCACAGCGTGAGGTCGGCAGGCAGCTTTGCGAGCAGCTCGCGTTCAGTGAGGCCTGCCTCTCTGCCTGCGGCAGCAATCACAGGGTCCACCTGACGATGCCCGACCCGGATACAGCGATACGCGCTCCCACGTTCCGGGGCATTTGGATGCCAGTGACCTCGGTAGTGGTCACGCAAACGGTCGTCAAGCTTTCGTCGGAACATACTCATCTTGTCACCAAAGTTGGGCACAGCTGCCTTGTCGCCAGTCGGAGTGCGTGCCTCAGCCTGGTGACGAAGCAGACCACAGATGAAATCAACTGCACACAGCACTTCCACTAACATCGTTCGAGCAGACGTTATGCGAGAATTTGCCACAAAAACGAAGAGATTGCTAAGCTTCTGGAATCTGTGTCGATATTTTTTGTAGTGGGCTTTATCTGAAGCCCACCGTTTATAACACCTACAACACCATACGTACAGACCACTGAGAGATAAAATACATGAAAAACAAATAACAGCTGTATTTGAACAACTCAGGCCGCAAGTAAAAAGCAGATATGTGGATCATGCCTGTTATTCGTCATTTTACTGACCGACACATGGCGCATTAAAAGCTGCATATTATTATTATTATCTGCGGATGTGCCAGTCAGTAAAATGCTGGTGTAAGATGAATATGTGATGTAAAATGTGGACATATGGATGTTGTTTCAATTAATGATATGCCACAACTTGTGCATGAAATAACTACCGTTGATTTAGTCTTCCATCGTTACAATCATTTTCATGGCCCATTCATAAAAGTAGTATAAGTCCATTATCGATTCAATGCTTGTATGCTAAGCTAATGTGATGTGATATCATTATAGTAATAACAATAATAACAATATGCAAAGTTAACGTGCACAAGGTCAGGCATGCATTGTGCAAAAAAACATGCATATAATGCCGTGTATCTGTGGCATAATTACGAGAAAAAAAATTAATTAAATCTCCAAAATCCATTAATTTATCCCCCATAAAAATACCCGCAAGAAAACCCTACACTATAGTGATCATTTGCTTTGCCTTAGCCCATTTCTATAGCTGTTTCTAATTATAGCCATCAGTCGGCATTGACGTCACTTTTCAGTCCTAGGAACCAACTCCTGTACCAGTATAAAAGGCGCATGTAGAACGAAGAATTCGTATTGGAGGAGATAGTCTCCATGCATATCACCCTTCCGCTGTCGGGCAAAGAACAGCGACCGCTTCGTATCCCGCAGGAGATGAATGAGAGTTCGGGAACTCTTGGAAGCGAAGCAACCAGACTAACTGGCAGTTGAACGATGAGGCTGTTCTTCCCTACCAAAAGTGGGATATACCAAACTTTTCTGTACATCCCTCTTCATTTAGCTCGCTCTCCGAGTGCGAACAAAACCGAATGAACAGCCTTTCCGAGAGCTACCTAAGTTTTTGCTGAAAGACACCTAAATTCTGCTAGCGAAAAATGAAACCAAACTGGTCCGAGCGATAACGAATTAGCCTATACAACTTCGAGCAAGTGCCGAAGCATGTAGATTAGCCTTCCCATTAGATTTTGTACGAATAACCAATAACCTTCGTTAGGATAGGACCAAAGCGTCAGGGCAGCTGGTGAGTGGTAAGCTCCTAGCTAGCAAAGTTCAGACCAACTTCGGAGTCCCTTTCGTTAAATCTAATAGCGAACTACTGAACTATCCAAACTCATCAAATAGACGCCTTCCTATAAAGTGCTCATTCTAACTCCTTCGGATGACTGACCTGTGACTCTAAATTATGGGGAATGAGCAACCTAGCCAAGTCATCCAAGTATCGGGCATGGAAACAAATCAAGGCGAAATGGTTAAGCTTCTAATAGTCTAAGGGTCGATTGCACCATCGAAGTTTAAACTTGAGATCAACTGAACGAGTTCAACGGCTTGAACTCGTTCAGTTTCGCGTTCAAGTTATTTGCGTTGCACAACGAATTTTTGAACTGGTTCTGCTGAACCCGAGTTTAAACCATGACCTATGTAGGTCACCTAATTTAATGAACT
>Ga0209780_1002115_pt1 | contig 13856 bp, 9 predicted proteins | sample WorMetexBAHAMAS2_FD_187384 | JGI IMG/M metagenome (GOLD analysis project Ga0209780, IMG submission 187384) | Marine gutless worms symbiont microbial communities from Max Planck institute for Marine Microbiology, Germany - Inanidrilus exumae... | ecosystem: Host-associated > Annelida > Digestive... | reverse complement strand
TGCTAATACCTGAGCCGTGTCACTGTTAACACGTGACTGTTTAGTGTTTGTTAGGTGGCCCTGCAACGTTTTGTGTGTGACAGTGCCACCCTAAACATCAACATTTATAATAATAATAATAATAATTATGAAGTAGACTTATACATTTCCTTACTTTTTTGGAATTAGAACATAAGTAATTCAAACATAGAAATTTGACACATTTTGTCATGGCCCTAGCGCATTTTCGTAACATCGCAAAACGTTCTATTAAATTTTTAAAAATCCTTAGACTGTTTATTTCCAGATGGAAATCACAGACGTAGTGCACTCAGCTGGTGGTTGCTACACTTCCATTTTAGTTAAAAGTGTGTTAAAACACACTTAACACGTCAAGGATTCATCAGACTTCCACGGTTAGCAATTTGCCGAGTTGACTGGTCCTTTATCTGCTGAAAGTTATACCACAGAAAAGTAATTGGAATTTAACATTGCAGCTTTGAAAGAATTTCCAAGCAAGAGTTATAGTTGTCAGGCGTCCATGGAGTGGCATACCTCAACAGTGTCCACTTTTCATTTTATTCTCAGGTTGTGCAGGAATGTAACTAAGGTGAGGTGAAAAATTAGATACTTTTCGAGGGTGGTAATTTTAGGACATAATTTGCCAAAGCTGAAGTTTGTTAATTACATAAGTGTAGTTTTTGAGACATAGTGTAGTTCGATCTTTGGCAGTGTGGAGTGATTAAATTATGTACGTTTGCATCTAATAGCATGGAACGCTTTTGACGAGGTTTGTTGACGTAATGAAAGACTACAACATACAACAGGTGAAATATCGAGAATCATGTCGTGAGCGAATACAGCGGCAACTCAAAATCAGTAAGCAACTGCATTTTCTGCTCTGTTCAAGATGTTATGTAGTTTTTTTGTTTGTATTTTGCATGCCTTTATAGTCATCAGTTTGCACGTTTTTCATGTGATTTGGTATTTTGTTAAATACATAATTAATTTTAGTTTTTTGTTTTAATGTCTACATTTCGTTAGTGACAAAACACAGTGTGATATGTTTACATTGGCAGTTAGCTATGTCTTTATCAGTGGGAAAGTTATTAAACTATTTGTTCATTTTACTGCATATTTTGTTACTTTATAAGTTTTGTCAATAACAGATGTGTATTAAGTACAAGAAAAAACCAATATACAGTTAGAAGTCCATTAATGTAAGTTTTGTTGAGAATAAAAAAAAACAGTTTACTGTCATATTTTTTATGTTTAGCACTACAGTGCTATTACTCACAGCAACGTTGAAATTTTTACTGTTTTTTGCATTTTCGTTGTTTTGTAGCAAATAGTTTTAGATCTTCAACCTTTTTTGCTGAACTTTTGAGTTAGTTTTCTATTTATTAAAAGTTCATTTTGTTGTCTGTTGCCTGCATTCATTAGCTTTGAATGTACATGCTTTGCATATGTTCATTTGCACATTGATGTTTATTTGCTGAAGTCACAAAGTTACTGTTTATAGCGGGTCAGTATATGTCTGAGGAAGAGCTCGAGGATAAATTGGAGAAAGGAGATTTCTCGGTCTTTACTCAGCGGGCAAGTATTGGGCTGCTACTAAGCATTTCATTTTCTTAGCTAATTTGTTCTGTTGCACAAAATTGCACTATCAAATTCATTATGTTTAAATGGTATCAGGTACAAGATTTTGTAGACATTCGTGTTGATGTCATTACTCTAAATGTGACAATCACTGGACAAGTTTTGTCAGTTCATTGACTCTGTTTGCTGTCAGTAAAGATATGTGGCTTGCAAAAAATAAATAAATAAACGGAAACAAGTGGTCAAAGAATTTTGACCAAAGACCGCATCACAGGGGACGGATTTTTCATGTGGGGGCAATGTCATCTGACACCGACCAGTCTGCAGCATTGCACACAGCTTAAAAAGTCTTTCAACATTGTTGTCAAAAATGGTAACAATGTTTAAGCAACAGTCAACTTTGTCAAAGCGACATCCCAATGCTTTTCAGTGGGCTGGACAGTGCCAAAATGCCCATTTCCATGGGGATATAAAAATTGAAAAATTGACTCCAGTCTAATACATGTTTTTTTGGGCCCACCCAAATCAGCCGCCACATGGCATCTTGATCGGTTCAGCCATTTTTGCAGTGATCTTGAACGTGACCAACACACATGCAGACAGACCGTGTTACTCCATCTGCAGCAATAGGCCGCATCTAGCTATTGCTGCTATGTATTCTTATATTATATCATGATTGAGATATGTTTAACGTAAGTCTTGAGTTCAGGCTGAAATATATCAGACATTGTTGTATTAGCCTTATCACTGGAAGAACTGCAGGATACTTTAAGTCAAGTAGGGAGTGCAGCAAATTAGTACAATGTGTTGATCAATGCAGCCAAAACTAAAGTAATGGCAAACACTACTGAGGCGCTTGAAATCTCTGTGGACGCTGGGAGGCTGGAACAAGTAGACATCTTTATTTGGGCTATTTTGGAAGCAAAGTAACGAATGATACAGACTGCATGACTGAAGTGAAACCGAGGCTGGCTATAGGAACATCAGCGATGATAAATCTGACAAGACTATGAAAAACAAATCCATCAGTACAAAAACCAAAACGCAGTTGGTGAAATCTTTGATTTGGCCAGTAGCATCATACAGATGTGAGTCATGGATATAAAGAAAGAGGAAGAGAGATGCATACAGGCTTTTGAGAACAAATGCAGTAGGAAACTACTTGAGCATCGCTGGGACGTAGAGGATGACAGTGAGCAAGTCTACAAGCTAGCTTATATGAGAGAAGAGCTGATGAGTCGCATTGAATACCAAAAGCTAAGATACATTGTTCATGTGATGAGGAATCTGCTGCAAGTCTCCATTGAAGGCAGAGCAATGACGAGCCGTGTTTAAGGAGTCAGAAGAGGCAGGCCAAGAATATGCTGGTTCGACAACATCATGAGTTGGTCTGGTCTGTCTGGCACAATTGCTTCTGGCTACAACAGACAGATGGCATTGGATGATGCTAACTCATCCGTGCAGGCATCCATTGGGAAAGAAATGTGTGTGGTACATTATGTTTTTTGCTGGATGCCTTTTGAGCATGTGTGACTACTATATTCTGTTATGTAGGCACTAGGTAGTCCTTAAAACCTATTTTATATCAATGTATGGAGAAAGTGTGTTGGTTTATGTAGATAATCATAGAGAAGCAGGAAGCACGGCAGATGTGGAGAGACATTGAAGACCGGCATTCCGACATCATGAAGCTGGAGAGTAGCCTTAAAGAGCTTCACGACATGTTTCAAGACCTTGCTGTGCTTGTCGACAGCCAGGTATATTTGTGTCTAGTTTACAAAAAAAATCATTTGTGTTCTTAATGTCAACACAGCCTTTTGTTGAGTTTTGTTGGCAGTTTTACCATGCATACCACATGTAAGGCTGGGTTGCCAAAGTCTGCAGTGAAAAAAATTTGCTACCATGGTGCGTTGCACGGTCCCTCTGTGGTAGCTGTGCCTTTTGTAAATTATATTCACTGTCTGATTTACTAGTAAGATAACGTGTAAACAAAAAAACTAAAGCCATGTTTATGAGTCAGGGCACATTACAACCCCTGAGCCCATGAGGGTGGAGGGGCTGGTCTGGTACCATGGGCAGGAGGTTCCTCGGGTGCTTCTTTTGGGTTTTATCTAAGAGAAGCTTTCCACATGGAAGTGATATTATACAACAAGAGTCATTAGGCACTGATATGTTATAGGAACTGATGAACAGCAATTACACAAGGTATCACATTGAACTGATAAATAGGTATTGTTGTGTTTGGTTAGTTTCCACCATGTTGTAGGCACTGGCGTAATAACTTAAATGAGCCTCCCCTATCCTTTTGCATTTTGGGTTGTCACTGAAGGGACAGGTTACTGAAGGGATGTTACTGTATCACTGGCCCTCCTTAACCTGGCAGAACTAAATCTCCACCCAAGACCTTGTCCCTGATGTAGCCTGTTTTATGCTGAAAGGGGTTGTTAATCTCCCAACTAACCAATCAGCCCCGGCGCCCCTATGGGGCTGAACATTCCCTGTAAGTCCTCCCAGAGGATCCATGGGAATCTGGCTGCCTAACATTTGATTTGCAACTTCGCCTTTTTGTAGACTGCATTTGGACAGTAACAGAATACATTGTTACTGGTCATAAGACAAATGTATTTATTGGCACGCTGATACTGTCATGCTGTTTTTTAAAGTTTCAAACTATGTATGCTGTAGGGGGAGATAATTGACAGGATTGAAGATGAGGTGACTAAAGCTGGTGACCATGTCGATGCCGGAAACAAAGAGCTGACTGAAGCTCGGAATCTAAGAAGCAAAGCTAGAAAGGTTGTTGATCGTCGTTTGCATCTTTTAAACAGCCATTTTGCAAGTGAACGTGGGTTAACAGGTTCTCCCTCAGTGTTCTTCCCCCACCTGTGGATAGGATGACCACCTTTGATTCCTGTCATTCCGGGACACCCTAAGACTAACCTAACCGAAACCGAGTAGTGACCCAGGACCTCATGGCAGAAGTGACCTGAGTAAGGCAGGCAGGTGCTAATAATTACCGAATATGCGTGACATCAAGTGTTCGTTTGATTTGATCGTCACAAATATTGGAGTAAAGAATGTAAGTACAAATTATATGCCGCATGAAGTGGAAGTATTCTTCTACATATATACGTTTATTCACCATGTCGGTAGACATGAAATAGACATAAAACATGATAAACAGAGAGACAGATATAATACAGAATTATGGTGTTCGAAGGTAATTTTCTTGATTGTGAAAATGACCACTGGTATATGAATGCCATTCCGTGACACAATTATCCCAGAATGATCCTGCCCAGGATGCAGGACATAGCTCGCCATTCTGGGACCGTCACTGGCATTCTGGGACAGGTGGTCACACACCTAGTTGTGGAAGAGAACATTTAGAGATAAATGGCATGTGTCTGGTCCGAATGTGCGTCCTGTTATGCAGCCAAATGTATAAAAGCACAGACGGAAACAATAACATGATAGTTGCTGCTGTAGTTATGGAAGGATTTTTGTTTGTAAAATGAGTGATGCTGTATGGATAATTGTCATTCAGTTGTACAGAGTTGAAATCTTCGATTATTTCTTTAGTTTGACATCATAATAATTTTGATGTGCCAGTGTGAAGTCAGTTTCCTGTTGTGAATTAGTTCATAAAATTTGCTGCTAATGTCTAGTAAAGTTTACTTGTTAAAGTTGTATTGCTCTGTAAATGTGTGATTATTGTTTGTGATTGTAGAAGAAAATCTGCATTGTTACGTGTATCAGCATCACAGTTCTTATTATCATTCTCATTATTGTACTGTCAATCGTATTGACATGATAATCACCGTATTAAAGTGACTGACTGTCAGCAGAGTTATGCTGCATGCCGAGTTAACCACAGCCGTCCTGTATGCTGCGTTCAACCTCATGGATTATAGACTATAACTCACGCATCGAATGTGCATTCACTGTAAAGATACCATTGCATGCTAATAGCTTGCAAAATCCCAGTTGTCTGTTTGCTGTCTTTTCAGTTGTCTGCATTGCATACTTTTCCATCAAATGTTGGAACTTTATTTCCACAAAAAATGCTGCAGGCATGTTTGGCTATGCATAGTAAAGAGTAATCACATATGTAATGAAGTCGGTCTCTAGCAGCTTTTTTCTTGTTACAGCAGTTTACGACTAAATGCCATAACTGATCGATCTGTAAGTTAATTTGATTTCACAATTTCAGTCTATCCTGCATTCAGCTGACAGTGTCAGGATTTGAGCTGAGAAGGCCACAGTTTTCTGTTTGTAAGTAATCTGTAGATCTGTAGCAGCAATTGCATTGACAGGTTGTGTACGGTTTTACTGACAGTTCTGTGTATTTTGCATCGCTGGATGTAGTGCAATGTACATATCATGTATTCTATGATGCTGATTTACTTCAAGGTGGATCGATTTAGTTGTTTTAGCCCTATTATGGCAAGACTTCAAGTGGGTTCTCCTAAAAGTGCAGCTGCAGCAGTTTTCGAACAAAAAAGTCTTGTATCATTTTGGACAGCTGTGGAAGCTGTACAGTAATAATTGTGCTTGTTTCTTGAAGTGCAGAAAATATTCATTTTAGTGGCTGTCGTAAAGAAAACACCTGTAAAATTTTGTATTTCTGAAATTTTTTGCAGTAATTTTTATGCATCAGGTTTGTGAAAATTGCATGTTTGAAACTTGTGCTGATTTTATCTGATGTCGACTAGAGTGCAAATTCAGCAAACAGTAGAATTGTCATCAATACTTAGTAGAGTGATACCCGTATTATTTGTATTTTATTGTTGCTAGCTAGTTATTGTACTTTTAAAAATCTGAACCACAAATTCTTTGCTTAACTGGAAGTAACTTGTAATCTTGCTGTATTTGAACATTCCTGTTACCTGCTGAACACTGTGTTGTTCGATAATTGCTTCACTGATAGTGCTACTGATAGTGCGAACTGGATGTACACTTTTAAAAATACAACTAATTAATATGACATTTCCTCTGCTTGAGTATTCTGTTAAGAACTGCAGTTAGTTAGTCCCTTTTCAGCACAAATGTGGCTATATCAGAGGCAAGTTAAGAACTGCATGATCACAGTTTGCCATACAGTGTTGTTTGGCCCTTGTTTCCATGTGATGGTCACCTAAGAGGCAGTTAATCCACAGCATAACATCACTGGGCACAAAAAGCTGATGGTGGCATATACATTGATGATGCTGATAAATAGGTAAGATGTTGCACATAGCATGGTCCTTCTGTCTGTCTGTGTTGAGCACACAGGTGAGCTGTAAAAAACGGTTGCTGATTGGGGGCAGATTAGTGTGAGCCCAAGGAACCATATATTAGATGGGGATCCAGACCCACATGGGAAGAGGCACTTTTGAAGAGACATGTGGTGGTCCATTGTAATGTACGTATGCACGAATGCATTCCACATTTTTAACCTCCGCTGCTAATGAATGTGCTTGCCTTGCACACGTGGTGCACGAATACATTCGCTACCGTGATTGGTGACAAGATGGCAATGCGGCTTTCTGCCAAATTACTTTGAATACTTGTTTTCTTGTTGGCTGAATGAATATAAACCATAAGAATGGTTTTGTCCATCCTGATGCATTATTGCCATAGGTTTACCAGTTGTGTATTTTTTCAGCAAGTTGTGAAAACAGTTTCGACAATGATTATGTTGTTGACTTACGCCAAAAATAAACTTGGTGCGAGGGGCTCAGTTTGTCTGGACTTTGATAAAATTGCACCATGTGTAATGTAAGGCATAATTTCCCCTTCGCACATGCATTTCCGTTCGAGTTGTTTTCATTTGGTTACAAAAGGAAACAGATTATTGAAAGTCGGTTTGGATTACTTGTGTACAGTATGGCAGACATGTCATATGTTGAAAACTATTCTCACATTCTCGTCAGTCATTATACGCAGTAGGCCCTACTGTCACTTCATCATTTCCCTGCTGTACAGCATAACTGCTAGCCGCCATCTTGCTTGTCATAAACAGCATCAGGCGTTGCGGACGTTTTCCTCTGTAAACGTAAACACATTTGCATTTGAGTGGAAACAGTCTATTTGTGAAACATGTTTCCTATTGAAAATTGTGCGTTTGTTTAAATTACGTTATCTGGAAATTGAAGCAGCACAGTCACTATGGACTAATAAGATTCTTCAGCGACATAGTCAAGACTAAGGCTGTGATTCTTAGTCAGTTTGCCAATATATTCTCAACACTGGCTAGGTCAGCTGTGAATTTAACAACTACTATCACTGTACTCAATAGGTAACTTAGAGACATATTATAGAAATTGTAAATGCTTATTGATATGCTGATTACAGAGTCATGTTCTTGGCTGTTGATTTGTCTGTATGCTCTGTATGTATTCTTTAAAATGGCCGTTTAGAAGTGTCTCTTTTCAGAAAGCTTGTGACCACTGAAGTTGTTTGCCAGAAGAACGTGCTGATTTTGTTGATGAATTAAGGCAGCCATATCGTTTAGTTCCTACAGTTCCAAAAACTAATCGATGTCATTAGTTCTCTTTATTTACCATCTTAATAATCATTAGGCAAAATAATCTGTGGGTTTCTCTTCAGGTGAGAAGTGACAGTTGAGTTTTGTGATGTATAGTTTTTGTTTTATTGTGTTCATTTCGCGATTCAGCCTTTGGCTGTAGTTTTCTGTTAATCACAACCAATATCAGGAAACCTTATCCGCACGGCCATAGAAGATATTATCATCGAGTAAAGTATACGTCTATTTGTATAGCGCATTACGCAAAGCTCCTCTAATGCGATCAGACCTGGATAACGCAGTTTTACCTGCAAATTACACCATGCCTGCCTTTACTCCCTAGCAGCAGAGCATCACCTCCATTTGGCTGGTACTCATTTTACCGTCCCACGGAGGGTAGAAGGCTGAGTCGACCTGGGTGGTTGGTTACATACCGAAATAAGGTGCCGGCTCTGGGAGTTGAACCCGGACACAGTCACCCATCCCAGTACTAACTGGCCTCAGCGTAGGTTAACCTCGATCTAGACCAACGATGCTACCACTACGCCACGCCGCCACCAAGACTATGAACCCCGTTTGATGATCCAGGGTTGTAATAATAGGTCGCAAGTGGAAATTAAACCTTAACTAACGTCAGCTGAAGCCCAGTGTTGTGCAGTAAAGCAGTAGGTTTCTGAAGTTCTTGCGGCTGTAATACATCAGTTTGGTTAAAAGGATATCAGGCATTCAATAGGTTGTACACTTATCATGATCTCAGTATCATTTGTGCTCTGAGAAGATGTGACAGTACTGTTATTACTCTGATGCACTGAATCTATTGTAAATGCCAGTGTGTTGTGTAAATAAAGTAAACATTGTTCATTGATGGAACTTTGTCAGCATTATGGGGTTGACATCGACTGTTGCCATAGTAATGCACGTCTTGTGATTCATATCCTGGTTGTGATATGCAGATAGCACTGGAAATTCCCAGTACACGACAGTCTAGTTCAACTTAAGTTCAGTCTAACAAAAGGCTTCAGCTAAATGAAGTCTTTAGTCTTTCACAAAGTACATAAGCGAAGTCCAGTCTTAGACCATATCGCAGACATGAGGCCAAGTTCATCTTAAATTTAGATGTAGACCAAGCTTTAGTCTATGCCTTTACATAGTCTGAGACTGTGGACTTAGTATATATTAAGTTGACCTCACTCACTGCTGCAAAATGTATGGACATCGACTGTTGCCATAGTAATGCATATATTATGATTCATATTGTCATTGCTGTAACTGTCTTGCTTGATAGTTTACAGCGTAGCCAGAATTCTGGCTGCATTAAACGAGTTTGCACTGACCTCATTCTTGCAATTTACAAAACGTCTGGTGATTTTCGACCAAACTGATTTGGACAGAATGATCATATTGCCCGACTTTTTATTAGGTCGACTCATCTGAATAAATGTCCGTACGTACACGTATGTGCATACGTCTGTCCACAAAAATTTCTTCGATTTCAATGAAATTTGGAATGTAGATACAGGTCGATGAGTGATGCATGACGGTATACAGTATGACCCGATCCAAGGTCAAGGTCACGAGCCCTTGAAAGTTGAAAATCCTTCCATTTTAAAACCTATCTCCTCTGACATTTACAATGGGAGCTGGCAACTGACCACCGATTCTTAAACCAGGGCACAATATCTAAATTTGATTGGGCCAGATTTTTTATCGTTGTCCTAGTTTTGTGTCACGTGACTTAGAACTTGGCAGAAACGTCAGTTGTGAAGAGTCGACCGTCGGTCCCGCACAGGACTAATTCATTGGAATTATTATTCGTTATAAAATAATAAAAATAGGCATTTAAACTGAAAACCAGCATACATTATAATGACTGCAAACCTTTGATTATTCAGCAATAAATAACAGTCAAAGAATTCACATAATAGTTTGCATGAAGAATATCTCCACATTCATGTATAGACTGACACGTCAGGACAAAAATATTCCTAGCATCCAATATTGCCATATGGTAGAAAATCTACAATAATGATTAAATATTTTATAAAGTAATAGCTACATGATCAAACTACATTCCAAAAACATCACTAAAACCATTACCATATACTCTGTCTCAAAAAACACTCGACTTCTGACCATAACTTTGGCAAATGTTGATTTTCAAAATTCTTTCACTGGCACATTCCCGATGAAATTGTCTATGCATCTATTACAGGGTTTTCCACCTCATCTTAACCATGTTGCTACACTACCTTGCAAAGTTTGAAAATTCAAGAAAAAACGCCAAACTTTTACTTCCATCACCACGATTAATTTTGTTTTGCTTGAAATTTAACAAAACAACATTCAGATGAGAAACACCACAACAAAAAGAAGACGAGGCATTCGGAAGATATCACACTTCACCCTCGGTGTGCAGTCTGTTTTCCCAATGCCGTTCACTGGGTGGTGTGACTGCTAAGTGCTGCTGCTAGCGAGTCATGCCATAGGTTTGGCATATATATCCCCATTATGTGGAAACATTACGTCGTCCAGAAAACTGGAACTAGATAGCATATTGCATTGTCCTCAGAGGAGGACCAAGCCATAGTCACAGTTAACATATACAGAAAATTATGTGAAGTACTGACATGTGGACAGGATGATACATAGACATAGACACACAGACATGCTCATTGCAATACTTCCTTGTACCCTACTGAGGGCGAAGTAAAAATTAATATTAGAGTTGACTTACGTTTGTGTAATACATGAAGCAAATACTGCAGACAATGCAACAATGTTCAGAATATGGTTTTACGACAACGTCTTGTGACGTTTAATAATGAAATGACTTCACCATTGTCAGAAGACAGCAGCATTTGTAACTAATATCTACTGCAGTACACAACACCTCAATCAGCTACTACTTCAGTTTGTTGACATCAAGGATGCTCTTCTGATAACTGCTGCATAGTTTTCCAGATCTTGTAGTCATAGAATTCGAAACTGTGCTATTAGGCAACCACAGATCTTGCAAGATGAGTTTTGAGGTCTTACATGCAATATGCCACTGACATTGGTGGCAATTGTAATCTTCAAGTTTCTCAAGGTAGTGTAGAAACATGAACAAGGTGAAGTGGAGAATCTTTATAAAGTCTAGCTATAAAATTATCTAGGGAATCTGCCAGTGAAATACTTCTTAAAATCAGTCTACATTTGCCAAAGTTATGATCAAAAGTCTAGATTCTGGTGTTTTGAAACAGTAGAACAACAATGGACAGATGACAGGCAGGGTCAATAAACAAACAGATTAATTAGTATGTGCACATATGATCACAGTTCACAGATAAAGTGACAGTCGATGTCTCATAACGTGACACCTCCAAGCTCTGTAGACTGAATGTCTGGCCCTGTGAACATTACTGTACCTTTCACGTTCATCTTCACGGCATCCTAACAGCAAAACATAATACACCACATGTATTGATTGAGTTAAGATTTAATGCCGCAACCGACACAAAATTGGTCATTTCTGGAAACGTTCTTCCCAGCCAATCTCTTGGCTTAGCACTGAAAAACTAAATGAAACACAACAAAAGCAAATATGCATCCATAACAAAATATACTACAACAGGGTTGTCCAACTGGAGGCCCGCGGTCGCATCCCGCCCACGACCCCTTCTAATCCGGCCGGAGACTACTCTCCAGAGAACACTGTTCATTGAACTGTGTTTTGCTGTCATTTTCTATTTATTGTCAATAAATTCAATAACAATATGCTGAACTCAACCAGTAATTTGAATGTTATGATTAAAGCATAACGTCAGCAGAAAATGCCCAAAATACAGCTTTGGAAAAATACTGTGATTAACTTTAACATTAAGCAACAATCAATAAAGACTCGGCAAACGCCAGAGCCCAGTAACCTGTTTTGTATAAAGCTTCGTCATTTCTTCTCTCAATTTGGTCAGTATTGCCTTGTTGGGCTGAGCTTTTGTCTGCAGCTCAGTAACACTATGTTCCTCTGCCTAACACATCAGCACAGCCATGTATAATATTATTAACATGTTACCTAATTTCTACACTGTGTAATAAATAAGACTAATGAATCGGGGAGTTTGTAAATGTTTGTGTTGCTAAAACAGTGTTTAACGTTAACCGTTAGATGACGTAACATCAGTGTGACTAAGCAACAGCTGTGATACAATGGGTGAGATCAAGTTCTGCTCAGATTAGACTCGACCAAACGACTAAAGTCTTAACTGACTAAGACTAGAATCTTTAGCTTTAGATGTCTTAATGACTTTTCCCACTTTCCAGGTGAACTTAAAGACGTCGATTCCTCTCACTTTACTTCCTCCACTTGTTCCATAAACAAACAAATTTGGGGATTAGTCACATGGTTTCTATGGGCTAGATGCCCTAACTGTCACCCAACCAACAGTATTAAAACACTGAAGGAAACTTGAAGCACTGGCCGAAAGCAGGAAAATCATAAACTAGTCTCATGCTCCACCACCGGACTCCTGAAGGAAAAGGTGTTGCTTCCTTTATGCCAGCTCTCTGACGCCAGTACCACGAGCCTTAGGCCTTAGTCTCAGACTGAGGGTATTTTCGTGTATAATTTGAACAAAGTTTGCATGATTTGAAAACTAAATAATTCACTTAAAGTATTGATTTAATGTGTAAGTATATGTAATTAAGTCACAATATGTTTGCTGCAGAACTGTTGGCTGTTAGTGTTATGTATGTTTCGGTTGTTCTGCTGTAAATAGTTGCCACTGACTGAATTAGTGATTTATTCATTGATGGAGTTCAGACCGTCTGAAATGCGATTAGCACTGGAAATTCCTAGTAGACGACAGACGAGTTCAACTTAAGCGCAGTCTAACAACAGACTTGAACTAAGTGAAGTCTTTAGTCTGTCACAAAACAAAGTCTTAGACCACATCACAGACATGAGGCCAAGTTCATCTTAAGTTCAGATGTAGACCAAGCTTTAGTCTATGCCTTTACATAGTCTGAGACAGAGGACTTATACTAAGTTGACCTCACTCACTGCTGCAAAAATGTAAGGACAACAACGACGAAACAGAGTTCATACTTTTTGCTCCATGACTTCACTGGACTTGGAGTAAAGACGCAGCAGAGAGCCCCAGGTGGTCAGCTGAGGATGCATCAGTTGTAGAACTGCCTGTGCTGCAAGCTGCTTCCCTTCACGCTTGTTCTTACACCGAACCTGTACAGAGATGCCGTTTAATGTCGCACTCTCTCCTACTTCACAGATAGTTGGGACCTTATCTGCAGCACTGTAGCAATTTCAGTCCAGTGTCCTTCCAGAACCCAGAGGCCATAACGTCTCATACTTGCCTCAGCAGGAACCAAAACAAATTTATGGAATACAGCCATAAAACTTAATATTCCTATTAATCTTTTTAATTTTTGCAAAAACTTTGTCAAACTACATTACTAACGCTGCCATACTACTATTATTACTGCTGCTGCTGCTGCAGGTCACAGCGGTCTACTGATAACCTGCTTGACTGTGGTGTCAGAGGACCCAGGTTCAAATCACATAATAATAACAATAATAAAGTAGACGTGCTGCATGTCCGACTAACTGCAGCACACCAAAACCTGCCTTTCCCGCCTAATCGAACCCTTCCTCTAAAGCAATATCAATACCAGGGCAGGTTGTGATAAGTACACCAGTGTGCCAAATTTCGTAGAAATCGCTCGAACCGCTGCCGAGACATGCGAGTTCCAATATTATTCTAGTTTAGATTGAAAA
>Ga0209780_1002114_pt1 | contig 13857 bp, 9 predicted proteins | sample WorMetexBAHAMAS2_FD_187384 | JGI IMG/M metagenome (GOLD analysis project Ga0209780, IMG submission 187384) | Marine gutless worms symbiont microbial communities from Max Planck institute for Marine Microbiology, Germany - Inanidrilus exumae... | ecosystem: Host-associated > Annelida > Digestive... | reverse complement strand
CGATATCGCGTTTTTGTGCCACCCTTTGGGGGACTTAGGGGTAACGTACTCGGTTCATCTATGGCTCGTTGGAAAGCGCGTGGTCGACTTCCTATAAGTGCCAATTAAACTTTTTTCGCTAGCTATCACGGTTGAGCACTATGAGCCGATATTCGTCGGAATTTTGATGTTTGAAAGGGGGTTGGTCACTTTGAACGCAAATTTCAGGGGGCAAGGGGTGTCCCCCACCAACGAATTTTGGCTTCAGAAAACTAGAGTCCCTGGGCTATCGCATGGCGAAGAAAATTTGCCAAAAATTTCAACTGGCTGAGTAGGGTGCACCAACGTTACAGACAGACGGAATTGCGATAGCATATAGCGAACGTAACGTAGTCACGTTCGCTAAAAACTTAAATCGCTATATCTCAGCAATGGTTTGACCGATCGTCACAAAATTTGGCACGATGATGCACATGGCATATGGTGATTGTGTATCTCAGCGGCTGTAGTATTTTCGAATTTCTCTACAGCATAGTTTCCCTGATAAATTGAAATACAGAAAAAATAAAAAGGTAAACATAAATGTAAAAAACTTAGCAGTTTAAAACATGGTGTTAGAAGCCAAATCACATGCTCAAAACTGCAAAAGTCATTTAGTGACTTAGTGCATTGAGTAAAATTATGAATACACTCAGTACATATAATAGTCACCATAAAATGCTTAAATAGGCAGGGTTCTTATATGGAAGCTTTCAAAAGTAACAGCCAGGTGCCGCTTATTGAAATTTGATTTCACTTTGCATGAAACAAAATGAGAAGTCATCTTCATCTTGATTTGCATGTTACCAAGTAGAGCGCAAGTACAATATTCCAGTTTACATATAAGTTTGTAGTACACAGTGGAGCACACAATTTGAGAGGAAAATTTAAGTTTTACAGTAGCAAAGTGTGTAAAATTGTATAGGCCAGCATAGTAAAATTTTTGCCTCTGACTTGCTTGCAGTATGTTGCATGATATCAGTATGTTTCGATTGGTTGATTGGTTGTTTATGTTGTGTTATTGTTACAGTTTGTTTCATTTGAGGCTGATTGATCGTGCTATAAAGTATGTTAGTTGTTCTTGGCTTATAGTTTCATTTTTCTTATATGCTTTGTTTTTGTGTGTGTTTACTTAATGATTTTTGATCATCTGGAAAATATTTGCATATGTTGTCGTTGTTTGTTGTTGTTGAACAGATTTCTTAATTAAATAGTTTTTTTGTTATACTTATTGTTTGTTATACTTTAATATTAGAGTATTTAATCGGTGCTTCATCAGTTATGTTTGGGTGGCAGCAGTAGCATTTAGCCTCAGATAGTGCTTCTTCACCCGTTAGTGACTTTTTGGGACTTTTTTATTTAGCAAGAGAACGAAGGCCGTTTGTCGTTCGTTAGTTATTGCGGTCAGAAGCCCAGCCTACTTCGGACCTTAGCACTGAGACCATACCTGACGACTGACTGTTAAACTAGGGCACAATATCTAATTTTTTTGGGCCGGATTATTATATTTGTCCTAGTTGTTGTGTCACGTGACTTTGAACTTAGCTGAAACGTCATTTGTGAAGAGTTGACCGTCGGGTCAGTCCCGTACGGGGCTAATTTATTTAATGCTGAAATCGAGTGTCTCTTAACTTTTGCTGCTGTTTATGCTGCCATGAAATTCCAGTTCACTGCTGGCCGACAAATGACTATCAATATCTAATGTTCATCTGACGAACTTGCAAGTACTCATTACTGGTTGAAATATTTACTGATGTCTACAAGTGCACGTGTACTGTTGTGTGTCAGTCTTGCGGCGTGGCAACTGGCAGTTGTTACAGTGGACTCAAGTGGTTGTCGGAGACATTGTCAAAGTCGTTGGTGGAAATTTCTTTCCCGCTGATCTAGTTCTGCTGTCATCAAGGTGAAGATGAACTGCTAGTGAATTGTTGATGTGGATGATTACAGTCATGGGTATGTTGTACTAGTGCATAGAGGCAGCACTTTGGTGCTGTTGATTAGGTGACTGAAAGGACATCCGGCCCAAAAAAAACACTGCCACTTATCCTTTTAATTAGAACAAGTGGGGGAAGAAAACCAAGAGTAAAGTAAGTAAAATAAAGTAATTAGTAGATTTATATAGCACTTAATTGTGAGGTACTCACCTCTAAAGTGCTCAGGTACGGCACATGTAAACGAGAGATCGCACAATTTTACCTGTTACCCACACATTTATCCACAAGTGGAAGAAGTCACACACTCACAGTGGCACAGTGGTAGAACGTCGATCTGTGACCGGCGAACTTTCCCTGTCCTACGCTTGACCTGCAGCTGATGGGTGACCACTTATGTGGCAAAACCGTCCGCTACATGGTCAGCCAGCTAGGCCAACTCAGCCTTTCATCATTTGAAGGTCAATAAATGAGTAGTGAGTTGTAATCGAGTGTGCTTTACCTCGCTCGTGTGGCGCCATCTGGTGAGTGTTTATGGAGTAAAGGCAGGATGGTTTATTCCATTTGTGGATAAACGTGTGGGTGGCAGGTAAAACTGTGTGATCCCTCTAACACATGTCATCACTAAGCGCATTAGAGGTGGTTTATGACGATGCGCTATACATGTCGACGTTTACTTTACTTTACTTTACCTGCATAATTGCACTTTGGCTGATACTCATTCCTGTCCCACTGAGGGTAGGAGGCTGAGTTGGCCTGGGTAGCTGGTTACATACCGAGGTGATATACCCGCCCGAAGACGGTCACCCATCCCAGTACTAACCGGGCTCGACGTAGAGTAACTTCGTTGATACGCCCAACGCTGTTACTGCTACGCCAAACCGCCAGTGGAACTGGCTAGTCCGGGTACATGTGGAAAATGGCCGTCAAAACCGAATGAAGGTGGTTGTTACAGTTACGTTATTACCGGTACTCTACTTCATTGAGTTCTCATATGTAAACTGAGTTGCTGGAGTTTGATAATGTCGGTCTGTCTGAGTCTGAGTTTAAAGTTTGAAATCCCTCTCAACACATAATAGGTCATTTTGGAGACGTTGTTCGCAACCAGTCCTTTGGCTCGGTACCATAGAAACTAAATCCAACACAGCAAAAGCAAGTAGCATGGGAACAGAGTGATCTAAGCTAAAATAAACATGCTAAAGAGTAAACTTAAACATACATACAAAAAACGAAATCTAAACATAAACCAGCATGTAAGGTTACGAACTGTTCACATACATTTCATTGTGCACAACTGTCATACACAACACAGCACAGAACAGTTCTGATTATTTTCGCTCCTTCAGTCATCATTGCTGATATGCTGTCTGTTGGAGGGGAGGGGTAATGTCTGTCTGTAATTGCATGCTTGTCTGTATGTGTAAATTTTTGATATTTGTTCTGTGCAGTGAGCCTCAGGGCATGTGTTACATAGAGACGGCAAATCTCGACGGAGAAACTAATCTTAAGCTTCGCCAGGTGATTTTTGCCTTTATTATTCTGTGCAGTGCGATTTCACTTTCTATTCTAGCTTTTGCTTTAAAACATGCTAGTTAAGTCTTGAGGTTACCTTTACATTCCAAGTAAACAACCATTTAGAATCCCATCACGGAGGCCAAATGCCATAAAATCCTGAGTGTAATACACACTCGTGTATAATATGCTGGTCAATTTGAAGAGAAATTGAAGTTTGTCCATGTACAATACACACCCTTATTTAGACTTTCTTGCCACTAGAAGAGATGCTCAATATATCGTCGTTACATTCCTTCATTGCTGCTATATGCAATTTATTGATGAATTGCCACAGTCATGGCCACCGCATCTGATTGGCTGCAACTATGCATGGCTGTTATGAGTGCATCTCAGCGTGATTTAAGTCAACAGTAATGGAAACGGATTCATTCCGTTAACAGATAGAATTTAATTCTGTTAACGATGACGATAATGGAAGTGGAAAAATTGAATGCCAGGAAAATTGGTATGTTTAGTACATGTGTGTAATGCACACTCCCTCTTTGAGAGCGGTTTGTTTGTTTGTTCATCTGTTATTGTGGGCAGGGGTCCAGACTACTCTGAGACCAGCGCTGAGACCTTATGGTGGTCCAATGTGCTAGCCTAGGGAGAGGAGGAGATTTGGTAGGTGTGTGCGGTGTGTGTGTGTGTGTGTGACGTGTAGGGTGAAGGAGGGCTTGAGTAGGAGTGAACAGCTTGTCGAGTATTTTTTATAGCATGCCCCTTCTAGACGTACTTGCAGTTATTTAGCGCCAGCCACCTGACTGGCATTTATTCAGCGACAGCAAGAGGACTTTGCCACATCTATCTTCTTCGGCTTACTTTAATGCAGCTAACACCTTGACGCTGCTAATCAAGGCATCAGCAACGGTCACTGTTGACTCCTCTTTTTCCTGCCCAGGATCATCTCGCTGTTCATCATATGTATTCTTTGGTAGGTGGATGCACCTTGGCTGAGGCGCGAACCCTGGCCACTGAACACATCACGTTCTGCTGCACATGGCGGCCGAGTGCTTAACCACTGGACCACATGGGCAGGTCCTTTCGAGAGTTGTGATAATGGTCAAGATGTGTGTATTATACTAGAGATTATATGGTATAGACTAAGACTGACTCAGTGCACATTCTCAAACAGACCAAAGGTCACCATGAAAAAGCCTGTGAAGTTCTTTCGAACCTCTGAAGAGTAATTGGTCTAATAAGTCCCAAGTGTATGTTAGTTAAAGTCTGTTTGCAATTGTACTTCTGTGTTCTAAAAATATTGCTTCTTCTGGTTTCTGATCACAGTAATTGCAGGTTGTTTGTGTAAAAGTGGGAAACTTATGGTTTAGGGTTAGAGTTAGTAGGGTTAGGGTTAGAATTATTGTCAGGTTTAGGGTTAGCTGTCGATATTAGCCACAGCAGCGTACTGGTGATTGTCGGCTGATAGTCACCGATATATGTTGCTATGTTAATTAGTCGCACCTCAGATTACGTTGACATTACATTATGGTATGATGTATTCAGGGTTTGCCGCTGACAGCGAAGCTGCTGACTCATGAAGAGCTGCTGGCCGTGAGTGGACAGCTGGAGTGTGAACCTCCAAACAGACACCTGTACGAGTTTGTGGGCAACATACGCCTCGCCGCTCGACAGTCAGTCATCAATTATTGTCTTTTCTAAACCATAGATGTTGCTTATTGCTACAGTTGTCGCACGTAGCATGGTCTGTGTGTCTGTCTGTATGTTAGTCACACGGTTGAGCTGTGCCAAAACGGTTGAACCAATCGAGATGCTGCTTGGCAGGCTGACTCGTATATGCTGAAGGAACCACGTCTGGGGGTCCAGATACCCGAGGGTAGGGCCACTTTTGGCATTGGTCAGGTCCATTGAAAAGCATTGGGAGTCTTTGCTGCAGTGTCCACAATAATGATTGAACCGACTGAGATGCCATCTGGGGGAATGACTCATGTGGGTCCTAGAAACCATGTATAAATGGGGATCAAGGTTGGACAAATCCATTCGCCGCCATGGGGGTTGACAATTTGGTGATGTGGCCTTTCGTCAAAATTCTTTGACAACTTTTTATTAGTACATTTAGTAAGACTTTTTATGGCCGCATTCAGGGATGTAGAGTCCTCATTTTTCTGTGGAACTCCGACTCCAGGGTTTAAAAAATTGGGATTCCGACTCCAGCCCTTAAAAATCCCCAGACTCTGACTCCGACTCAGGGTTAAAGTCGGACACCGACTCCTGAACTTGTGTGATTGTGACAGTGTACTGAGTGAATGATGCAGATAGACAAATTCTCAAGATTTTAAAAAAATAATCCCACATTATTACAAAGTTATTTAAACCTCATTTCCGTCATACCATGCTCTAAAATGGTGCACAATATTACACGAACGAAATTTAAATTACTAGCAGATGTCCAGTCCAGTTGCACAAAAATTATACGGTACTGCAACAAATACATAAAAATCCAAAATCAGTCCTCTTTTTGGCAGGACTCCGACTCTGGGATTTTAAAAAATTAGGACTCTGACTCTGACCCTGGGCTAGAATCCAGACTCCGGTGACTCTGACACGGCACCCCTGGCCGCATTACACACTCAGTACATAAGATGCGGCCTATTGTTACAGACAGAGTACATGGTCCGTGTGTGTGTCTGTTGGTCACGTTCGTGAGCCCTGCAAAAACGGCTGAACCGATCAAGATGCCGAGTGAAGGGTAGATTTAGGTTGGCCAAAGGATCCAAGTGTTATATGGGGGTCGATATGCCCCCACGGGAAGGGGCAATTTTAGGTGTTGTCCGGCTCATTGGAAAGGATTGGAAGTACTACGGCAATTTATGCAGCAAAAAATCAATAACGGCAACAACCAGACTGCAGGCAGCCAGCTGCAGCGCTCCAGACTGTTCAGTGTTACATTACATTTGCCCTCATGAAAAATCGCCCCATGCGATGTGGCGTTAGTTCGTTCTTTGTTAGGTGGACGCACGTGGCCTGAGGCGCGAACTTTGGCCACTGAGCACATCATGCTGTACTGCACATGGCGGTCAAGTGCACTGACCACTCGGCCACATGGGCAGGTTCCTGCGATGTGGCATTTTATCAAAAATCTTTGACCACTTGTTAATTATTGCTGCTGAGTTGCAACATACTTGGAAATGAATCATATTTTGTAGCCAGTTGCATGGGTAGAACATCGTCACTGGCAGTTGCAACATTAGGAAAATAACTTATCATACTTGATGATAAATATTTTTTTTTGAAGCAGCTTTGTGTGTTATTCGTGCATTTTATTTGTTTGCTACTCGTTTGTCAGGACTGTACCTGTTGGTCCAGATCAGCTGTTGCTCCGAGGCGCCATGCTCAGGAACACCAGATGGGTGTTTGGTAAGCTTAAACATTTGCATTCTTTGTTTGCATGCAGTAGTTGCTGATATCTGTTGTTTCATTTTGATAAGTGGGGTTGTTTTATGAGGCCACATGAACCCACACAGACATATTTTCTAGAGATTGAACTAACCGACCGCTGCTGTTCCGAGACAGAATCAGTAACTGCACAAATTAGTTCTGGCCAGAACCGAACCGAACCACACATGCAGATCCACGCCGCATTCGCCGTCTGACGTACACGCGGATTTAATCAGATGCGAGCATCTGACAGCGTGTTCCCTCACGCCTCCCAGTGTCCACCCCTTCCACTAAGGATCGTCTCTATCAGCACGCCGTTTAGCTGGTCCTGTACGGCAAGCGTGGGAAAACTGTACTGCCCTGGTAATGACAATGCTTAGCATGTTCCTCCTCCGGAACAAAAAACGTTCCGCGATCGGATCGAACCGACGTTGTTCCGGGCCGGAACAGTACCAGAAACGGTTCCGGTACGATCTCTAGTATTTTCCTGGTGAACCTGGATTATTTGGTTGCATCCTTCATACTGACGGGCGAGTGTTGCACACGCAAGTTTTGTGCACTTCCTAATATTAACCAGGAGAATGACTGACAGGACCTCATCCTTTATCCATCTCCTGATTCCCGATGGAAGGGCTGTTGCTGCCTTTATGTCGGATCTATATTGCCAATATCTGGTGCAGAAGATGCAAGGCCAACTTAATGCAGTTAAATACTGCAGTAATTTGCCATAACCACCACTATGTCTGTTTTAACAGCCTTTACCCACGTGAACCTGTGTCAGCTGGTCTTCTTTTAGTTTTATGTCAGCACTTGTACTGGAACAAAACCTTTGGGTTTTGGGGTAAGTGACACGGGTTTTTTTATAATAATTCTAATAATAATGTCACTTGTAAAGTGCAAAATTTGCAATAGGCAGCACATGCGCTATGCTATGTGTTAGTGTCCATTGAACAAAAAAACTTTAGTCTGTTTCTGAAAGTCCCAGTGAAGGGGGGTTTCTGTGACACCATTACCGTAAAGACTGTAGTCTGTGGCATGCAGTGTGTATTCTGACAGGTATAGTTGTCTTCACGGGCCATGAGACCAAAGTGATGCTGAACTCCACGTCAGCACCACTGAAGCGCTCCTCGGTGGAGAGAACGGTCAACCGTCAGGTTTGTGTCATCTTGGTCTTCAAAGCTGTCTGTTCTCTGAGTTTTTATCAATGCTGCATGCAGCCTTTTGACAATGGCCACCACCACCACCATCGCTTTATAGCCATTTTACAGGTGAATTTGCCCCGTGCGCGCTCCATGGCTCAATGCACCTGGATTCATTTGTTGGTTCCAGTGCTACATAAATCATTCACTTGCTTACTTCCTTAAGAATAGGCCCGTTCCATTTCCAGGCTAGAGGTCAGAAGAAGCAGTCGAACCTGGCTTTAGTTTTTGTGTGTTTATTTTGTCATGGATGCATGTTTGCTTTTTTTCTATTCGATTCAGGGCCGGTTGTTTTCACCGCAAATTAATCTGTTATTGATGCTAATAGGAGATTAACTTCCGTTAATTAATGGGAGTTAATCTCACGTCAACGTTAATTGAAGATTAATTTGCAATTGACAAACTGGCCCTTAGTTATATCAGTACTAAGCCAAGAGATTGGCTAGGAAGAACGTCTCTGAAATGACTTTATTTGTGTCTGGTGGGATGTAAAAACTTTTAACTCAATCAATCAATACAGGTGAACTGGGGTTATCTCGTTCCCTTGGTTTTCTTGCTCCGCTTGTTCAGTAGAGAACCTTTAGAGAGCAAAATTTGACTACATTTATGTAAGCCAGCAACAACATCACGCTCACGATTGTTCTTCCTGATCAACAAGACTCTTGTTTTCACACATGAAACACATACGCGCAAGCGATAGGGACATACGCAGTAGGTTGTTAAAATAAGCAGTAAATGCATCCTTATATTTTTGCATCATTCAATCATCTTACTGTTTCTTTGCTTGAAAGAAATGCGCTGTTATTTTTGTGCAGTAGATACTTATCGGTATTTATCCGTAACTGGCCGGCCATGTACACTAATATAGGCCATTTTTGCCCATGTCGACACGTTCTTGTGCCCCACTGCAAAGTGTGCCCTGGGACAACAGCCCCTCTTTTTTGTTTTGCCCCATTTTGGACCAAAATTGTGATGATGTTAGTGAATGTTGCTGATGTAGGTACTGATGCTGTTTGTTGTACTGATGGTCCTGTCTCTCTTCAGTGCCGTAGCACATGAGGTCTGGTCAGGCCAATACAGCGTCCAGCACTGGTACCTCGGCTTTGCCGGTAATCTGCAGCTCATCGCACTACTGTCTAGTGCCGAATAGCTGACTGATATATGAGTAATTAATATTCAGCATCAGATCCCAACAGTTGATGGGGCAATGGCGACAGTTTCTGTATTCAGGTTGCAGTTGAATTTTCTTGGCATGATATTAAAGTGTCATAAAAACCGCACAATTTATTTAAAATGTGTAAGCCTATGCTTTAAAACAGTAACAATAAGGCAAACGTAGATATCAGACTTTGCCCACGGTGTGCAATCCCATGCCCTCCCTCTTTGCGACTGAAGCTTGCAATCAAGTGTCTACTTCTGTCATGTGCACGCCGCTGTGTGGACCGTTTTTGTATGGCTTCCAAATACTATGCAGTATAATGCATTGTCAATGGGGAAGAAAATCCCCAAAACTGCCCCTTCCTCTTGGGATTTCGTCTCTCTGCTGGGGAGGACCGAGCCACGGCAGTAGGCAACATGTGGTAAAGATCGCGCGTGCGGTTCCGGAGATATCCTAGTGGACAGACAGACAGACAGACAGACATGCTCATCACAGTACTTCGCAACCATTCCGTTTGCGTAGTAACAACAGTCCATCTAATATTCTTTATCCAATTACATCATGGGTGAACTCATACCAGAATAAAACGTTCGTTCATTCTCTCCCAATTTTTGTGGGTATTATCTTTTGTATCTTTAATTAGTTTCCTACATATACTACAGTCTATAGCATTATCCGTGTTTAATTGTTTAGTTGCTGTTGAATAGTGAACAATTGTCCAAAGTAATTTGGTAAAAGGCCGCATCACCATCTTGTCACCCATCATGGCAGCGAATGCATTTGTCCGCCTCATGTGCTAATAATAATAATAAATAATAATAATTATGTGCTGGGAGGCACATTTGCCGGCAGCTGCAGACAGACCATGCGCAGTGCACTCTTGCATAGGTTCATTACAGTGGGCCGGCTTGTGTCCCTCAAAAATGTCCCTTATTAGAGTGAGGATCAGGACCCCCATCTTACACAAGGTTTTTTGGTGAATTTTATGTTCCAGTCCACACAGAAATAACAGGCCACCAACAGTGTCTGACCTTGCTGGTACTGGTGGTCTTCAGTTGTTCGACCAGCAGTTGAAATCCAGATGAACTGCTGGCCGCAGGAATGCTCAGCACGTACTCAGCAACAAAGCTGGGTCGCGGCGACACCATCACTTTCTAATTGTCTGGAATTAACCAAAATTACACCCACATCCACGGTATTTCCTGTCAGCACTCTATCCATTACTGCAGTATTACCACAGCTGATTCCCTTTATTACCACGGGATTATTATATTTTTGGTTATTACCCCATATGGAATTTTATGGAAACATTCCCATTACTGCCTCTGTCCATAACTGTAGTTTTCTATGAGTCATTGGTGACATCAAGAAAAGCAGTGCTTCAGAAAGTGCCACTTTAGACATATATCAGACTTTGCAATGGACTATAGCATAATAGGTGGTGTGGTAGCGCAACTTGTGATCAACAGGTCGTTGGTTCAAATCCTACTCGGGGCAAAAGCTGCGTAACAACCTTGGGAAAGTTGTTCACGCCTATGTGCCTCTGTCACTAAGCAGTATAACTTGGTACCGGCCAAGGGGCGGTTATGCTGTGTGGCTGGGAAGATAACCGCAGATCTGGCGGAAAGTAATGGCAGCTTACCGCCGGGTGGATGACTTATAGTCACCTGCGGGCTGACTCCCTGTACACCGGGATGAGCTCCGGGCCCAATGCTCGGTAACGAGTATGGGAAGCCTTTACCTTGTTTTACAGTGTAATACTAACTGTTATGCCTTTGCTGTTCGATAGTGTCGGCAAAGGTGTTATGTTTTCTGGCTGTCTGTCCGTTCATTCCAATGGATATTGAACAGCTTGAGCAATCTCGGTGAAACTTACCGGGAATATTCACTAGCCACTACTGATGACCTGATTAGATTCTACAGGTCAAAGGTCAAGGTCACAGCGGGCTGTCTAGGTGTCAACACTGTGGCGTCGAAGTCCATTTTCTAGTTTGTCTTTTGTCTTATTATGTACCTAGTGATATGAAGTTAGTGTACGCTGTTTAGATGTGAGCACTGCTGGTTATGTGTTGAATATTAATGGCATCTATTTGTTGCAGCATTTGAGTCGACGTATTTTGGCTATAACCTGTTGACGTTCATCATTCTGTACAACAACCTGATTCCAATCAGTTTGCCCGTCACTCTGGAGATTGTCAAATACGTGCAAGCGGTATTCATTGGATGGGTGAGTGATTAGAAAGTGCTGTAATTAGACGATGCGGTAGCATTGTAGCCAAGAATTAAAGAAGATGCTACCAGCACTAGTCTTAGCTATAGTGATTATGGCTGAATTTTGGCGACCTCGTGAGATTCAAGGCAAAGCAGAATGGATCAAATATTAGTATCAGTGTGCTGTCCTTCACAGAATGAACACATAGATATTATTTATTTATTTAAAATAGAGACTTATGACGTAAGATGATTTCCACTATTACCATGTGATACAGTTTTGGTTTTTGCCTTCAGTGGGATTCCATGAGAACATTTTCATTACGGCTGCTGTCCATAACTCTAGTTCTCTATGAGTCGTTGGTGACATCAAGAAGGGCAGTGCTTCGAAAAGTGCCACTAGTGCAATAATGACTTTGAAGTAAGATATCAACAAAGTGGCAATTAGTCATGTCATTGTCAGGGTTATTGTAAAAAGATGCTGAAAATGTCAAAAATTTATCTTCTTTTTCATCCTGTTTATCACCTTTTTTGTCCAGGCAATTTATCAGGAACTGCTATAGATGCAGCTGTAGTTAATCCATTGCTAGAACCATTACGACCCGTAGATTTAACTCGCGTTGCCCGTGTGTATGGATGTGTGCTAGGATCGAGATATGTACCATGAAGACACTGATACACCAGCGGTGGCACGAACATCAAACCTTAATGAAGAACTTGGCCAGGTAGGCTACTTGCTGCGTTATGGCTCGTGGATATGACATTGACGTTGTCAGACCTGGGACTACCTTACCATCCATCTACATGTACTAGCTAAGTGACCAGTCATCAGCAGTTTCTTCAGCATTATCTCAGTAAATCCCCTGTGTCCTGTATGGGCTTCCCAATTTATTTGTTGATTCTGGCACTATATAATTATTGCTTACTTCCTTACTTACTTAATTTGTTACTTTGTGGCGGGAATTGGGGTTGATCAAACCAGCCAATTGATCATGACGGCTGATTTTTCCACGTCTCTTTACACCACATGAACCTAAGGTCTCAAGAAAACCTCTAGGCGGGCTTTCAATCTCCCACTCGTTTGCATGTTTGCTTTTGTTGTGTTTGATTCAGTTTTTCAGTACTGAGCCAAGAGATTGGCAGGGAAGAACATCGCCAAAATAACCTACATTGTGTCAGTTGGAACATACATAACGTAACTCAGTCAAGTGCCAGTTTTATCGTCTTAGAGTCAACAGGGAATTTAGCTGTCACAGGTTTATGTTAACAATGGCTGGTGTATGTGTGCATGCGTGTTCGAGCGCTTGTGTGTGTGTATTTGGGTATTTGTATTTGTGTGTATTTGTATTTGGGTGGTGGCGTGGCATAGTGGTAACGTCGTTGGTCTCGATCAACGAGGTTAACCTACGCTGAGCCAGGTTAGTACTGGGATGGGTGACCGTGTTCGGGTTCGACTCCCGGATGCGGCACTTTATTTCGGTATGTAACCAACCATCCAGGTCGACTCAGCCTTCTACCCTCCATGGGACGGTAAAATGAGTACCTGCCAAAGAGCGGTGATGCTCTGCGGCTGGGGAGTATAGGCAGGCATGGTGTAATTTGCATGTAAAACTGTGTGATCCATGTCTGAGCGCATTAGAGGTAGTTACGACGATGTGCTCTACAAATCGATGTATACTTGTATTATCTGTGCTACATGTGCTTAGCTGATTCTGATGGTGAGAAAATGTCTGATTGCAGGTGAAATATGTGTTCACTGACAAGACAGGTACGCTGACTCGGAACGTGATGCAGTTCAGAAAGTGCAGCGTTGGTGGCATTGCGTACGGGTCAGTCAGTTTTTTTATCGTGGTTTACGGAGTTGATTTTTATGCATTTGCCACACGACACATTCAGCGAAGGCGTTTGGATTTCGGGCTCTCCGAACACCACCACATTTGTCTGTTCATTTGCCTGGACAGATCTTGTTACCACAATATCTCATGAACGGCTTGAACAATCTGGACAAAATCTATATGGAGTAACATCTAGCCCCTACTGATGACCTGGTTAGATTTTGAAGGTCAGAGGTCAAGGTCACAGCAGGCTGTCCAGGTGGTGAAGGCATTCATATCAACACTGGGGCGTCAAAGTCCATCTTGTTCTTATCAATATAATGCAGAATTTCTTACCTGCAAGGAATTCTTACCTGCCATGGTCATCTGCTTTGTGCATATGGTGACAGCTGTTTGGAAGTCAGCTACACTGGTTGAATGATTTGTTATGTCAGAGATGTATTGTCACTGGTATGAATGAATGAATGAATGAAAATGCGAGGATTTTAAGTGCGTTTGAAAACCGACTGAGAGCCGGCTTTGTCTAACACACTATGTAAACAAATCAAGCC
>Ga0209780_1002113_pt1 | contig 13857 bp, 8 predicted proteins | sample WorMetexBAHAMAS2_FD_187384 | JGI IMG/M metagenome (GOLD analysis project Ga0209780, IMG submission 187384) | Marine gutless worms symbiont microbial communities from Max Planck institute for Marine Microbiology, Germany - Inanidrilus exumae... | ecosystem: Host-associated > Annelida > Digestive... | reverse complement strand
GTAACAGTCACTATGAACACACTTGGTAATAAAAGATAACACTCGTTTGCATATAACGTCGTATACAGGGAGAGCATTAGACAATTCAAACAGAATATCACAGTACGTATTAAAGGGCAAATTCCAAAGCCTTCTCAAAGCTTTTCTCCAAGCAACACAAACTGTGTCAATATTCTTATTCCACAAGTCCCAAAGCTCACATCCATAAAGGCTACTACAGTAAGCATAAAGCAATTTGGATTTCACAGATGAGGGCAGCTTTCCAAAGTAACATAAAACGGAATTAACTTGCCCAATCATACAATTGCGTCTATGAAATAATGTCGACATCATCAAGACAGTGGCTAGAAATTATATGACCTAAATGGGGCCATTCTGAAACAATCTCAATATCATTACCACCAACACGAAAATTTAGGGTTGGGAGATTCAGATAATAGAAGGTGTGGCCAGTTTTGCCAGGTGTTAACGACAAAACCTCCAAATTTTGCTTTCGCGGGGAGTTGTACTCTCTCAGAGTACTTTCTGTCTAGTTATCGTATTAAATTCCATTGACATGGCTTGGACAAGTTGAACGTAAAGGTGATATCGATTAGGTCAAACGTTTTACTAAAAATAACGACAAAAAGAAAACCATTGAATGCAGACACAACAAGGCAATTGTAGATATCAGACTTCGCCCGCGCTGTGCAATTCAACCGCCCCCTTTGAGGCCGATAGACTGCATCCCCTGCTCCAAAAAATTTTCAGAATACTATTTGCGCTTGCCTCAGTTGCCTGGCATACTAAGTGATCCATTTCTGTTGCTTGACGTTATTGGCGATTGAATGATCCCTTTGCAGCGAACGCGGCAGCGACTGCTGCAGAGAAGATTGCCAATGATTTTGAATGGCCTGGACAACCCCCGAAAATTGCCCCTTTCCCTTGGGGATCTGCACCCCCATCTAATACATGGTTTTGTGGGCCCATCCGAGTCTTCATCCGAAACGGCATCTCGATCGGTTCAGCCGTTTTTGCACAGCTAACCGTAGTGTCCCATTACTTTGCAATGCGCCGCTACATTTTCCCCTTAAAACTGCCCTTCCCTTGGGTGATCCCTTGGTACCCAGGGCCCACCCGAGTCGTTATCGCAAACGGCATCTCGATCGGTTCAGCCCTATCAGCCGTTTCTGTATGGGTCCCAAATGCTCTGTAGCCTATGGCGTTCCGTAGATGGCTACAGTGCTTGAATCATGATCGGATAGCAACTGAAGCACAAAAGTTGTAGTTCAAGGAATGAGATAAAATAACAGTAGACCTACTGAAAGAGGTATCGTAGTGTACATACTGAAGATCAGGGGATCAAAAACAAAACTTTGGGAAACATCGTATTAACAGGTATAAGATAAGAAGAAATAGTTCACATTTTACAGGGAAAGAGTGAGCCAAAAGGAAAGATCTTGATTAAAGTGGCAGAGGGGTCAAGAAAGCGGAAACAGGATATTATTTAAGCCTATGCAATCTGACTGGTTCCAATACCAGCAGTTGTGTGAGCTTAACACTCCCCTTCCCTTCTTTCAAAATGTGTAGGGCCTAGGCCTATACCAACATCTTAGAATGGTTACTTTCGTTTTTTCCATGCTCTCCTTTTATGGATAGGTTTCGCTGCCATAATTTATCCCAGAAGACTTTTCACAATGTCTTTCAGAAATGATAACTAACTTTTCTGTGCGTAATATAAACTACATCATTTATGATCATTTATCTCGGCCTTGTTAATAAGGTTATAATATACCTAGTAAATAAATTATTTCATGCTACGACTTGTAGGAGATCCGGTGGAAATAGGAATGGAAATCGCCATCGCTAGCTTTGACAGCATATCAGAAGTTAACATGGTAAGGTTTTTTGTCACTGTAGTAAGTATAGGCATACAGTATTACAGTTTTAAACAATTTCATCTTTAATGATGTCACATCAGTGTATTTTTACTGCGCGACGCTATCCTAGCGCAATATTTGCTGAGGCCCTGCCTATGTCCGTCTGTCCGTCCGTTTGTATGTTACAATCAGGTGTTCTATCAAAACGGCAGAGGATCTAACAGACGATAGCTTAGGGACTCTAGTTTTCTGACGCCGAAGAACTTGGCGGTATATGCTGTCATCGTGTGTCCGTCTGTCTGTCTGTCCGACCGTCCGTACGTCTGTCACAAGTCGGAGTTCGACAAAGTTGGTTAAACTCAGGATCACGCAAATAGCGCCGTACTCTAGTCTATTGACGCCAAAGATCTCGGCGAAATTCCAACGAGTCGATCAGCCCCCCCCCCATTAGGGGCCCCAAATAGAGGTGGGATAGGTTACAATCGACGATTTTTAATCAGTATCTCGCCATATCTCAGAAACGGTGCAAGATAGGGATATATAGTAACAAACGTTAATAGAAATTCGTATGCGTTCTATGAAATGGCGCTATTTTCAGTGACCTTGGGTGATCCATAACTACCCCGAACCACCCTATTTTTCACATTTTGTATCCCTTTTCGTATCTTTATAGTGGATGGAGATAAAGACTTCAAATTTGATAGGCAGGTTGTGTCACGTGACCTTCTTAAATTTTGCGAAACAAATGATGACATCTCGTCAACGTTTCAAATAGAGACATAGTTGCAGTGGAACAATAGGAAATCGTATGTGGCCTATCGATTGCTGCATTGCCAATGCCCTTGAATATGACCTTGAAGGTCACTTTTGCTGTTTTAAACCTTTGTGACTCCCATAGCTCGTGAAACATAGCACGAATTTTCTAACATAGTGTGTCGCGCAGTCCCTCTGCAGTTGCAGAGCTTCTTGTTAAATTTTGAGGCCCAGATCATATCGTTGAATGGAGGATGAAACGAGGCACTTCAAGACTTTGTTGCTACTGGCCTCTAATAGGAAGTGATATATGGCCAATCGCATAGCGGTAATTCCGATTACTCTAAGTGACCTTGAACGGTTGTTGTTGAAGCTGCTGCGTCTTTTCGTTTCACTCTGCTGTTTAGTTGCTTGAATGTAATAAAAGCATCGAATATAAACTCATATAACGCATGCACATAGGCATAACAGTTCTCACTGTCATTAAAACTACGCTTTAGATAACTTATCTTATTTCTGTCTAACCCCTTCGCAGCGCCAAATATTTTACTCATTGTTTGTTACAGTTGAAGCTTTTTTTGACCTCCTGCAACTTCCTTAATCATTGCACACGTGGTTTTCTAACTACAACAAGAAGCTTAGCTATCGCCGAGAGACCCGCTCGACGCTCTGTATCAGTTGAAATATTGGCTTACTGTTGTACGAATAACTCAAACAGATCGCGTGTCAGCCTGAGGAGCATTTTCAGCCACTGCCACGTTTTATTCCGCTACCTGCATAGATTTGTGCACGCATCGTTGCAGTAAGCTCAACTGTCGTACAGCCAGCATGCTATGCTCCGTGCGTGTCATCAACAGACTTCCGTACAATCAACCTTGTTGCTGTAAACTGGACCGTGACTGTGATCATTAGATTTCGATTACCACCAGAGTTGTAATGACACCGTGTATTCCTCCGCAAGCGCAACGTCGTGGACGCCGACCAATGTGGGCGTGGCGCAAGGGCACAAATTTTCGGCGGTAAGGCGTGTGAGCCGCAGACTTCTCGACCGGTCGAAAAACACTTTTTACCCATTCCACCTGCATTTGGCGCCCCGTTGGGGGTGATCCTATCGGAATTTCGTAGAGATATTTCGCATCGTGAAACTAAACTCACTGGGCTATCATGCGGCGTTGTTTACGTGATCCTACGTTTAGCCGTTTTTGCACAACTTTGACTTGTGACAAACAGACGGAAGGACGGACAGACACGCGATGACAGCAAATAACGCACCAGCATAGCTTCGCGCAGGTAAAAGTGTGCTTCAGTCGAGTAATCAGTCAATCGATAGAAAAAAATACGTAGCTTACGGAAAAAAAGAAAACTGCCGCAAGGTGTATGGTGAGTTAAATAAAGTAGTAGCATAAAACAGCAAACAGCGATAAGAATGAAATTTGTGAAAATAGACGAATAAGGAAAAAACAACATTAAGCCGTCTTCGAAATGTCTGTAAAGGCCTGTTAACGTCGTTCGCGGCGACTGAAATGAACTGAAGTTAAATTGAGGGATTTGAAGTATTGCGATCAGTTGTCCGTATGTCTGTCACTTTGTTTGTTTGCCTGTCTATGTCTGTCCGCTCGCATATCTCTTAAATCACACGTTCAAATTTCACAAATTTTCTGTACATGTAACCTGCGGCTGTGGCTCGGTCATCCGCCGACGTAAATGCAACACGTTATACACATTGCCGTTTTGTGAATGACGTCATGTTTTCACATAATAGAGCGAATGGGCCAGAATCAAGACGACGCGATTGCTTCGTCCAGTTTACCAGATGGCGGCACAAGTCGTACGTAAGACGACGCTGTGTGATCGAGTTCACCAAGACGGTGACACCGGGGACAAAGTCTGCCGTCTCCGACTGCATCTTGTTGAAAATCACGACCGGGTTTTGTCTAAGTGGGGCCCTGTTCGGAAAATACGCCTTAATACCCAGTTGTCCGACCGCCTTCGCACACAAAGTTGTCCTCATCGACATGTAAGCATACCCGTGCTACCGCAAGCCGGTAAAAGCCTGATATATTTTGAGACCAACTTTTCTGCAGTTTTCTGGAACCATGAACACTGTGGAAATCTAGCAGGATAGAATGTGTTGACTACGGCTAGGATTATGGAATGGCGCCAACCGTCAACGTGTATTAGAGTTCAGGTTAGGGTCAGAATTTGTCAGACATAGGGACAGGTCAGGAAAGGAAAGGAACCCCGTGTGGGGCCCCTTTGTGTGGGGGCCCCTGTTCGACCGAACATGCCTAAATCCGCCTCTGTTCAGAACTGCGAAGAACTGCCAATTCAGTTCAGTTTATTTCTGTTGCGGCGAAGTGAACGGTCGTTAACGAGGGCAACGATGCAGTGTGGTGCGACAAACTACTCCAGATAAAGAGGAAGTCTATCGGCTGCCAGGGTTGTCGTCGATTGTCAAGCCCAAGGTTTAATACCGTCTGCAGCAGCTTCTAAGACTCATTTACACTTTGCCATCATTCAGCGATGTTGCAAAAATTGTCCAGTAGCCTACCACTAGCGTAATGGTGGGTTTTGCCCCGTTACGTAGATAAAAAAGGTAAAGGCTTCCCATACTTGTTACCCAGCGTTGGGCCGGGAGCTGATTTTGGTGTACAGGCAGTCAGCCCGCAGCCAACCCGGCGGCATGCTGCCATTACTTTCCGCCAGGCCTGCGGTTACCTTCCCAGCCGCGGAGCATCACCGCCCCTTGGTCGGTACCAAGTTACACTGCTTAGTAACAGAGGCACATATGTGTGAACAACTTGCCCAAGGGTGTTACACAGCTGTTTCCCCGATTAGGATTTGAACCCACGACTTGTTGTTCGCAAGTCCAACGCGCTAACCGTTGCGCCACCGCGCCACCAGATGGAGAGGAAGTACATATAGATAGTACTATTGTACAGGAGGACACCCGGGATGCCATCTGCGTATACGTTCATGGGGAATTAGCGGCAATGCTCGATCGCCAACGGCGAAACAGTTGACTGGAGGTTGAAACAGACGATTAATGTAACGTTGGCGGACCGGAGTGCTTGATGAGTCGAGAGATCGGCTACGCTGACGAGCGGACCGAGGTACGAAACGTACGCTGGCCGCGTCGCATGCTGCCCCTGGTGAGTCACGTTGATTATGCGCCGCGCGCCCTATTAACATCACCACGAAGTACTCTGAACCCCAGTACAGTGATCCGTCGACGTTGCTCTGTGTGCAGGACTACACGATCACGATCTATCTAAACCAGTACTGGAACGACGAGCGGTTGTCCTTCTCGGACAGCGGCGAGGACAACATGACACTTACCGGTGACTTCACCGAGAAGATCTGGGTTCCGGACACGTTCTTCGCTAACGACAAACTCTCCTTTCTGCACATGGTAACCGAAAAGAACCACATGATACGCTTGTACGGTGACGGATCTATCGTCTACGGTATGAGGTCAGCGTCATCCGTCAGAAGATCATAATAAAACATACATAAGCAGTTACATAATACGCAGAGTAATACTGCTGTTATTATCAATAGATAGTTAATAGTTAAGTCAATAATCTATTAGCATTATGCAGAATCGTCATGCTGGTCGGAGCTCCAAAGACAATGACAGACAAGCTGCAACGCATCCTCAACGCTGCTGCTCGTGTTGTCAGCTTTACACGGAAATTTGACCGCGGCTTGTCAGCTGTCCGTCATTCTGAGCTGCCCTGGCTTGTCGTTCCTTAGCGGATCGTTTACAAGCTTGGTGTCATTACGTACTGATGCCAGCACGGAAAAGCACCGCAGTACCTAGCGAACTGCTGCACGCCAGTGTCTGACCGTCTGACGTTCCTGCTCGACAACGTCTACGGTCCTCCAGTCGTTATCATCGTGACATCCCACGACACCGGCGGAGCACATACGGCGGACTGGCTTTCTCTGTCGCCGGCCCGTCTGTCTGGAACTCTCTACCGGTCGAGCTCCGGGATCCAAACGTTAGCATAGGCAGCTTCAGACGATCGCTAAAGACATGGCTGTTCTCACAAAGTACTAGCGCATTCAGCGCATTCGAGGGTTTTTTCAAGTAATGCGCTATATAAATATACGATTTGCATTACAATCGTTGCTTGGCACTACCAATCAGAACGTCTAACATTATGGCCAGTTTACTGACGCTGATTGGTCAGTTCTCGTTTATGCGACAAAGTTGCAGTTTGTGACATGCAGAGTTGCGTACTGCAACTTTGTCGCGCGATAAAGTTACGCGACAAAATTGCCGCTGTGACATCAGTTTATTGTCCGTGATAGCAAAACATGACAGTTTTATCATCTAGTTTTCCCATCGTGGGCCTACGCTTCCTAGCACTGAGAGAACTGCAGTATTTATGTCACTAAGCATTAGGTCTACCCAACTGTGCGTCCTATCAAACAGTATAATCAAACATCTAAGCCGAAGTTCGAGAGTATATATTTAATGCATTTTTTCTGATTTAAAAAACATGACTTTCTACGTTTGCTTGAAATGATGTATCAAAAAGTCGCTTTGCTCAGTTCACAAACACAGCAATTTTTGAAAACAAATGTTTTACGACGAAAAAAATATTCAACAAGGAAATGTAGCGACGCGTTGAAGGCTTGGTGGCATTTTTCGTAATCACTTCACTGCAAATTTACTGCTGAATCTGTCAGTGAGAGAATTGTTAAACAATTATGCCCGTCCTGCTAATATTGTCGGACCGAAATGTACGCTGGCCGCGTAGCATGCTGCCCCTGATGAGTCACGTTGAGTATGCGCAGCGATCTATTAACGTTAGAAAAAAATGAGACAGAAACGGACGGACGGAAGGACGCCAGACCGATACATTACTCTTACCGCTAGACTCCCGTTTGCCCTGTAGGCCTACAACGCTCGACATGATTCGATGCCTCACGACCTGGACCTTTGCGCTATTGACCTAAACTGGTATGACTAGTCACAATTTCTATGGGGAACCGGTAACCAAATTTCAACCTTCTATGACTTTCTGTTTTTGAGTTACACAGACGGCAGATTAATTTTGCTATTGATCATTTCTTACTTCTGTTCCATAGATAACGGCATAATGGGGCCTTCCAGAGCGACGGCCCGTTGTAATAAACCAAACTGTGGATGCTGGCTGGATGTAGTTGTTGCTGATGGTGCTGACAGGTTTACTACGACTCTGGCGTGCATGATGGATCTACATTTCTATCCGATGGACGTCCAGAACTGCACTGTCGAGATAGAAAGCTGTAAGATAACCACTTTTGCCGGTCAAAACGTGAAACAAGAAACTTAGTTATCCCAAACACAGCGGCAATAGTTAGGTGCTGCATAATTTGTACGCAATGTTGCATTTTAAAAAAGTTTACAGTGGGTACAAGAAGCTCAGCTATCGCCGAGAGATCCGCGCGATGCGCTATGTCAGTTGAAATCTTGGCCTACTGTTGTACGAATAACGCAAGCAGATCGCGTGTTAGACTGAGGAGCACTTTCAGCAACTGCCACGTTTTATTCCGCTACCTGCTTAGTTTTGTACACGCATCATTCAACTATCGCACAGCGAGCGTGCGATGCCGTGGATGTCAACTGGACTGTAACTGTGATCATTAGATTCGACTGCCACCAGAGTTGTTGATGACGCCGCCGTCAACGCACCGTCGTGAACGCAGACGACCGTGGCGGATGGACACAAATTTTCGGCAGCAAGGCGTCTGAGCAGGAAACTTTTCGACCGGTCGAAAAACGCAATTTTACCTACCCCGCAGGCATTTTCGGAGTTTTTGCATTATGAAACCAGACCCTTGCTGTCGTGCAGTGTTGTTGGCGTGATCCTACGTTTAGCCGTTTTGCTACAACTCCGACTTGTGACAGACAGACGAACATACGATGACAGCATATACCTTGCTAGCATAGCGTTGCACGGGTAATATAATTTCGACGGTCACTCGATTCATGGGAAATTGCACAGTCATCTACTATATATTAGCGACGTTCAACAAACGTGTCTGTGCCTCTCATCGTGTGTGTGATATTATCACTTGAATCTAGATGACCTTGAGCGATTGTACTACTGGGCTATTAGGACAATTAAAATTATTGCCAATGTCACACATGATTTCAGGGTCGTATATATGCAAATCCTACCTAATACGTACTATGTTATCCGAGTTATGCGATTTTAAAAGGTTTTATATGGCTAAGCGACCTTCAAGGTCATTCAATGTCACTGTTAATGACGCCATTCGATAGGACGTGTGATTCGTTGCAACTTTGGCAGTATCTTGTTCTGTTTCTTCTGTGTTATTACCAACGGTTATGCTTTCCTGACTACGCCGTCTTCGGAGGTTGTTTATCATCTTAGGATTTTCCATGATCAACGTATGTAGGCTATCGAGTTTGAAATGAGTCTAACGACCAGAAAGGCAGCGCAAAATGTACAACAATGGGATAGCTAGGGGTCACTCAAGGTTATGGAAATGGCTCCGTTCAATAGATCGCATACGACTTCCTATTAGTATTCCATAGTAGCTATGCGCTATGCTGACGCGCAATAAACGTCAACGGAAGTAATTGTCGACAATAATTCATAACGTTTTTTTGAGCGGGCGCATTAGGAGATAATTTTAACTAGGCTAATGACGATATCATTTGTGAATGAGACGACAAGGAGAAGCCGTTTTACTTACAGCATTAAGGGCCGGTTTTTCCACCGCAAATTAATCTCCAATTAACGTTAATAGGAGATTGACTCCCATTAATTAATGGGAGTTTAAAAATCTCCCATTAACGTTAATCGGAAATTAATTTGCGGTGGAAAAACCGGCCTTAAATTTTGCTACGTTGTTACTCATTTGCTAGTTAACTGTTTATAAAAGACAGTACTGCTATGTTGTTGAGGTTGCTGCTGATGGTGAAGGTGATAATGATAATGACGATGATGATGATGATGATATTGTTGGTAGATGGTTACCCGATGCAAGACGTAGTGATGCAGTGGCGAGGCGACTCGCTGACTGAAGCAGTTCACGGCGTCGAGTTTATCGAAATACCTCAGTTCACGCTCGTCGATTACCGAGCCATCTCTACCGTCGAGAGTCTGGCCACTGGTCCGTCTCTTTCTCTTCTCGACAACAACAACAACAACAACAACAATAATAATGATAATAATAATGATAATAATACCTGTCAAGATGGTCGTCATCGTATGGCCCATCACCAGTCCCTTTGCCGGGAATGTTTTCTACGGCTCAACAAGTGAAGATTCGATGAGTGCACGGTCAGCCAGAATACCAGGTCTGTCCCAGAAAAACAACAGTCTTTCTGGGACAGACCTGGTATTCTGGCTGACCGTGCACTCATCGAATCTTCACTTGTTGAGCTGTCGCAGAGAGCGAGGTTCCTGGCTGCTCAGGCGCCGCACAGTGGTGACTGGCTCCTGGCATTGCCCATCGCTAATTGCGGCTTGCGCCTTGACGACGAAGCAGTGCGAGTAGCTGTCGGTATGTGGCTGGGGCTCAGTTTGTGCGTCCCTCACAACTGTCACCGCGGGACCTTACTGGATGCCCACGGTCTTCACGCCATGGTGTGCAAGAAGGCACCGGGCAAAATCGCAAGGCACCATGTTCTGAACGACATTATTTGGCGAGCCTTCGGTGCTGCTGGGATTCCGTCTATCAAAGAGCCCCCTGGACTAGATAGACAAGATGGCAAACGCCCAGATGGGCTAATCCTAATCTCACGGCGTGGTGGTCGTTCGCTGATTTCTGAAATACGTTACAAATATGAACAAACTATACGCTATACCTTAAGTACAACTAGATCACACAAATAGCAAAGTAACGATGCTGGTTTTTGATAGTCAGCAAATTTCCTGTCGAATTTGGCATAATGGGTGCAATACTCCTCCTCTCTGGCATTCAGTTATGGCGTGTGTTAACGAGGGATCACACAGCTTACCTGTCACCCACACGTTTATCCACCAATGGAATGAGCCAGCGTGCCTTTACTTCAGCCGCAGAGCATCACTGCACTTTGGTGGCCAGTACTCAGTTCTCGTCCCGCTGAGGTTAGGAGGCTGAGTTGGCCTGAGTGGCTGGTTACACAGTGAGGTGATATGCCCGCCTGAAGACGTTCACCCATCCCAGTACTAACCGGATTCGACGTAGAGTAACTTCGTTGATATGCTTAACGCCGTTACTGCTAGGCCAAACCGCCACACTGCGGGACATTTGTACAGTGGCGTGACGAAGGTTTGTATTCTAGCGAGTGCTGTCTTGTCATGGTATCATTGAAGACTGTTCAGTGCATCCACGTTGTCAGGACACGATGCATTGCTGCGTGGCAGGCAGTTATCAGAGACTGTCGCTGAGCTTCAAGCTGGAACGCAACATCGGCTTCTTCCTGTTCCAGAACTACCTTCCTTCGGTGCTGATCGTCATGCTGTCGTGGATCTCGTTCTGGATCAACCACGAGGCGTCGTCGGCTCGTATCGCCCTCGGTCAAACACTCGTCTAGTTTTGTTACCGCGTGACGCTAGGCTAGCGTGGTAAATGCTGTCGCCCGGTGTCTGTCCGTCCGTCCGTCTGTCACAAGGCGGTATTCTATCATAATGGCTGAACGCAAGCAACGCCGCGTGGTAGCAGTGGGACTTCCGGTTTCCTGAAACCAAGGATTATTTGAAAATCCAGTGGGATCACTCTTAAAGGGTTGCCAAATGCACCTGGGGTAAGAAGAATTTACGAATTGCGACAAATAACTCGCCATATCTTGGAAACGGTAGAGGATAGGCACGTAGTTACATAGACAACAAGGTCCGTTGCGTGGGAGTTCATCCCATATGCGGCTCCTTGAGCCAGCGAGAATTGTTAGACCCACAGGTAGCATACGACCGAAGATCAGTATGCCAACAGTCCTGGTAACAGGGCCTACTGTTTCGGCAAACTCGCTGTTTTTTTCTAGTGCGACCGACACCATCGCCAGTACGCATTGCACCTTCCCACGGTGGGATGGCCAGGCTGAGTTGGCTTGGATGGCTGGTTTAAATACAAAGACGGCATTTCCGCGAAACGGCCACCCCATCTCAGTCACAACCGGACTCGACGTGGAGTCACTTCGCTGATCAGTGACGCCGAGAGGGGGGACAGGCGGGTCAATGTCCAGGAGCCCGGGAGGGTCAATGAGCTCAGCCGCAACTAAGCGTTAAGTTTTTGAACATAGTGTTTGTGTCTAGCAGTAGCAGCAGTTCGATGAGGAAAATCGAGTAACAAGTTGTTGTATTTCACCAGGTGACGCTTCTTTATATTATAATAAGCACTTGATGTAAGTGAAGTTAGCAAACATATTCAGGACGAGTGGGACGACACGGCGTTGACGAGTGCATTTCGTGCAAGGAATTGCTCACATTTGTGCAGGTGTTCTAAGGGTGGCCCACGAGCAATCAAAATGCAGTTGCCTTGCGTCACACACGTTCACTACAGTCAGTTGCTGGGTCGTTAGAGACGGGGATGGGACTGTGGACTGTGGAGGAGCCCGTAGAGCTAACTGTCACGGGGCCCGCGCTAGCTGTCGGCGGCCCTGTCGCTGATGTGCGCAGCGCGGTTACCACTAGACCAAACCGGCAACCGTGGACTGAGCAGGTGGACAACAGTTACTGTTGATGCGGTTGATGATACAGGCATCACGACGGTGCTGACGATGACGACGATCAGTACGGGCGTGAGGTCGGCGCTGCCTCGCATCTCGTACGTCAAAGCGATCGACATCTACCTCGTCATGTGCTTCGTGTTCGTCTTCGCCGCGCTGCTGGAGTACGCCGCCGTCAACTACAACTACTGGGGTTCAAAGGTCAAGCGCAAGGAGGCCAAGCGTCGACCGCCTTCCGTACGACAGCTCCGTATCTCATAATATATCATCTCATATCTGTCTTTTATAGCTTGATCAGGTTGCAGAAGACTTTCTCAGCTGAATATGTGGTCGAAACATAGCCACTCCAGTCTGATTTATTTTTTGTTTCAACCCTTGGGATCCTTACCAGCTGGGGTGAATAATAATATCATTAATGAATAATTAAATAAAAATAATAATAGGATGCAGTCGGGGATGGAACACTTTGCCTCTGGTGCCGCCACCTGGCGAAATGGACAAAACATATGCGTCGTCTTTGATTCTCGCCCATTCGCTCTATTATATAAAACCATGACGTCGTCCACAAAACCGGAAGTACATAACTTATATACTTCCGTCAGTTCAGGACTGAGCCACCGCCACAGGTAACATATACAGAAAATTTGGTGAAATTTGGACATGTAGTTTTTGAGATATGCGAGCGGACAGATAAACAGACAGACAGTCATACAGACACGCTGATCGCTATACTTCGCACTCCTACCCGTAGCGAAATAATAATAATAATAATAACACTATCATTACGTCCTATTATCCACGGTCGGATTGTCTAATTGTAAAGGCGGGCGCATGCATAATGTCAAGAGGCTTATATCAAGAGCTACGTGTAATGAGGGTCAGTCCTAGAGCCCCTGAAATTCTCAGCTATGAATTATTATTAATATTTATTAATATTTATTCATGGTTTTATAGAGAATCGCACACGAAGTACACCTCTGATAGTAATAAAATAGTTATTTAATTTGCTGATTCATCTGACAAAATATTATTATTCAGTAATTATTGCGTCATTATTGGTCGAGATAATTGCGTAAAACAAGTCGTTGTCTTTCTCTGGTGTTGTCTGTTGTTGTTTAGCGATGCAACTATCATAATAATAATAATGATAGAATATTGGTCAAGAAGATAGGACTAAGGCTACAAATTATTGAAACAGTAAGCCAATAAATCTTTTAACAGTCTATGTGACTTAACTTATAATAAAAGTAATTTTTTTGTCAACATCAATTGAAGTTAATTAAGTTATTCTAATCGTTAACATTAACACCCCGTATTATTAGGCCGCATCGCATGCATAGCATAGATGCGGCTTATTGCGGCAGATGGCACACGCAGCGTGGTCTGTCACCGTCTGTGTGGGATAGCTGAATTTGCAGCACTGGAAAATGACAGACCGGAAAATGACGGACTGGAAAATGACGGAGTAGAACAAGAGCAAACGTATATACTGCATACGAAGAAAAACTTTAATGTGTACGACATGTAATTGTTTTAAGCACAAATCTAACGACATATATTATACCGCATTTA
>Ga0209780_1002112_pt1 | contig 13860 bp, 9 predicted proteins | sample WorMetexBAHAMAS2_FD_187384 | JGI IMG/M metagenome (GOLD analysis project Ga0209780, IMG submission 187384) | Marine gutless worms symbiont microbial communities from Max Planck institute for Marine Microbiology, Germany - Inanidrilus exumae... | ecosystem: Host-associated > Annelida > Digestive... | reverse complement strand
TAATGTCGATAAAAAAGGCCAAAAAGTATCGTCGATACCGCGATCGATACTTTTATACGAAAGTATCGTCGATACCGATATCGATATTTCAAAAGTATCGTCGATAGTATCGATATCGATATCGATTTTCGATATTAACAACCCTGCAGTAAACTTTATCAAACTCACTTGTGTGGTCGTTAATCATAAAATAGTTTGGTAAGGCGGTTTTGCGCCCCTCGCCTGCTGCCCCCGGGGCAACTCTGACTGCATTCTCTTCACTTGCTTTTCCACATACGGGAGTGTGAGACCGGTTGTCAGATAATCTAGCCATGCTTTACAGTTTCCGCACTGAATCCAGTTTGTTTCGTCATCATCCTTAGCCCCGCGCCTTATCGATGAGTTGGTCATCTCACGGTGGTAACGCCAACGTGCAAGCGTGCGAACTGCGAAGGAAGAGAGTGGGGTTAGTAAGTTAGAGAGCAATTGTAGCGTTCGTGCAGCACTTTTCCGTATTAGCAATCAGCTGAGAGATGACGTAATGAAGTCAATTGCCCGGATGAAGTTGCGCCAGAGTAGATGGTTGTTGTATAAAAACACAGCCTGTTTGTAAATATTTAAGAGTGCATTTTGAATGTTGTTGTCGTTAATTTTATTACGCGGATATCCATCATTTTGTTGCTTATGCTAATTTGAGTTATATTTACATGATGTCTACATCTGCTAGGCGGCGACTTATGCGGGATTTCAAAAGGTTCGTAGACACTCCTTAGTAGGAAGGTTGTGCGGATATGCGGATGGTTGTGCAGCTTGTGCTGCGGATGTGTGGATATTTGTAGTGGCAACCTAACCGGCATTCCTAACCGTAGCCTGTCCTAGCCCTAGCTCTAAACCTAACTATAACATTAAGCTTATTTCTAATACCGGTGATAATTGTACATTTAATCCTTCTAAAGACGGTGTGGCCTAAAAGCCGTGACACACGTAGTAATCTTAGCAATATTCCTAATTATTGGGTATTGGTAAAATGTGGGTGTGGCAGCGGGTAAATTGCGTGGTAAAAGGCCAATTACAGCCTTGTCTAAAACATGCCGGGACGACGCTGGGGCAATATAACAGGCAAAGACGCCGGCAGAGACGCCGGGACAGTCGTGACGCTGTACTAAGTGAGACCGTCGAGGGTTTTTTTGGGGTATATATAAGAAAAGGGGCTAGGTCTTTTGGAGGCATAGCAGAAGAAAGAAACCAAATTTTGCACAGAATTTATATTTTTGGGGAGCATAGCTAAAACGCGAATTATGCCCCCGAATTTTTTCAGGGGCATAGTCACTTCCTATGGCAACATTTGGGCAATGTTTGTCCACATTTTCATGGTGCATGTGCAGAAATGGCTCTGTTAGGCACCGCTAATAATTCTGGCACCACCACTCAATTCATCAATCCAAATTTCCGAAAAGAGTCTTTTCGTTCTAACCCTAATTAAAATGAATTTAAAAACACTATATACGACATCAGGTTTCAACATCAGTACACTAGAATTAACTAAAACAGATAGGTCAATACAGTCCAATCACCACTTAAAGCTTTTTAATGAGGTAAAATTAACTGTGGAAGGCAGAGAATTCCATACATTAATAACTCGATATGCAAAGAAGTGTGCTCTAATGGAGCACTTACAGTTTGGTTTATATAAGAAGAAGAATTTTATATGCATGTCCACATCAGACCACATGTGACAGTGGTAGATGACAGAATACAAAATTCATCACGTCATGTTAGCTAGACTAAAGACTGTCTTATAGCAGAGTTCGGCGAATTCGGGTAAAGCAGCCGATGTCCGATGTTCCGATTTTTAGGCGAAAAAAGTCCGATGTCCGATTCCGATTCTGATGTTTCGTTGATTACCAGAATAAGGATGCAATGCTGACACGTGAACAGTCTAGGCACTGTACTTACATACATACATAAGAGTTTTTTTGTATAGCACATATAAATTCAATAGAGTCACTATGCGCTTCGGTCGCCAAACAAGTAAGTTTTCAGAGATTGTTTGAAATTGTCGAATGACAGTCCCGGCCGTCATAGTCTTGGCGGAAGGTCGTTCCACAGGGGGGACCGGCGACTGAGAAGCTTCTGTCACCCAGTTTGCTGTGTGTGCACGGTACGAGCAGATTCCGCAATTCATTGGAATCCGACCGCACTGTCGCGCTCATAGGAATGGCGCTATTTTCAGTGACCTTGACTGACCATAACTACCCCAAACCATCCCATTTCCGTCATAAGCCAGCACTGTACGAAAGCAGACGTTCAGGTCGAGCTCATTTTTGGCACAGAGGCTTCCCTGGGCTTATCCTGCACTGTGTTGGAAGGGAATTTGGGTATATCCAAAAATGAGGATACTTCACTGTAAAACATTCTGGACTTAGAAAAAATTTTGCAACCTGCCCATGTGGCCGAGTGCTTAGCGCACTCGGCCGCCATGTGCAGCAGAGCGTGACATGCTCAGTGGCCGAGGTTCGTGCCTCAGCCCGGGCGCGTACGCCTACCAAAGAATTATTAGGTCAACTCCTCAGAGTGGACCTAATAAAGCCGGTCTTATATGTCCGTCTGCCCGTCCCTATGTCCGTCCATCCATCCGTCCGTCCACAAAAAGTTGCTTCGATTTCAATGAAATTTGGTATGTAGGTAGAGGTCGATGACTGATGCATGACGGTATGCAGTATGACCCGATCCAAGGTCAAGGTCACGAGCCCTTGAAAATCGGAAATTTGACCATTTTCAAAGGCTATCTCCTCCCCCATTTATAATGGGGGCTGGCAAATTACCATAGATTATTAAATTAGGGCAGAATACCTTGTCGGGGCCGGAATTTTGATTTTTATCCTAGTTTTTGTGTCACGTGACTTTGAAGTTGGCAGTAAGTAGTAGTCGACCGTCAGTCCCATATGGGGCTAATTTATTTTTAATAATTCCTATGCACATGATGAACCGGGAGTTAATCCCGGGCAGGTAAGAGGGTTCGACGGTGTCATCTATAAACTGGCCGTTGCTGATGCCTTGATTAGCAATGTCAGAGTGTCAGCTGCACTGACGTGAGAGCCGAAGCAGACAGATGTGGCTAAGTCCCCTGGCTAGGCGCTGAAGAAGTATCAGTCATGTGGCTAGGCGCTGAAGAAGTGCCGGTCAGAGCTGGCACTGAATAAGTGCCAGTCTGGGCTTAGCCAGACAGTAGGCCACGCCTAGAGGGGGCGCACTTGGCCTTCCTCCACTACACAACACGCACATACAATGCACACACCTACCAATTCCCCTCCTCTCCCTGAGCTGGTGCATTGGACTGATATAAAGGTCTCGGCGCTGGGGTCCAGAGTAGGCTGGACCCCTGCCCGCAAAGAATGAACAAACGTATGAGGTCAACACGTCTGATTTTCGTGTGACCATCTTTATATACGTAGAGGAAGAGAATTGGATGGCACATGAAGCTAGAAGGTGATGTGAACTGTTTGTGTAGATTGCAAGAAGATCCACCAGCTGGTGTTAGTGGAGCCCCAACAGAAAGCAACATCATGTTGTGGAATGCAGTTATCTTTGGGTAAAAGCTACATCACCTGTTCATATTTAGTTGCCACTGACTTGTCTACTCCACTATATGTCACAGCATGCGATGCCGGGCTTACTGTAGTGATGTGTGTGTTTCCATCGGTACTATCGCTGTTCGAGCACATTTGCGATCAGCTGACCATTGTGATCTTGTCACACCTCATGTGCACTGCACACTGTGCGTTCGGACAGTGTGGTTTTCGAATGGCTGCACCAAACATGGATTGAATGTCAGAAACACGAAGTCTTGTGAAGAGATTAGGCTACGTCTTAAGACGTGGCTCTTTGAGTATGCCTACATGTAGGAAGTGCCTCTGAGATTTGTTTTAAGGGGTGATATATAAATGCACAATTTGATACATCAATACTCATCATCATCATCATCATGCTGCTCCATCCACATAGGCTCAAAGGATCAAAATACCATGAAAATAAGAAAAGTTTGTTAAACAGCAAAAAATTAAGATGAAAGTTTCATTTGATATGCTGTAGAGTGTTTGTTTACTGTATTTTCTTTGCCCCGGTAGGGTTGCGAAGTATTGCAGTCAGCATGTCTGTATGTCTGTTTGTCTGCCTGTCTGCTTGCATATCTCAAAAACCTTGTCCAATTATGTCCTCGCTTAAGTTGATACATGATGTATAGGTCTGCATGAAAATCGTGGTAAAATCCCCAAAATTATGGTAGATTTTGAAAAATGGGATGAACGGTAAAATTATGACGTTCAATACTCATCATAGTTATTGCCTTCAAAGTCACTATTTGGTAGTTATGGTCAGTCAAGGTCACTGAAAATAGCGCCATTCCTATGTGTGCGACGGTGTAAAAGTCATGCCATGCTGCTCCATCCACAGGCTCAAAGGATCAAAATACATTTTTTGGGAAAATAAGAAAAGTTTGTTAAACAGCAAAAAATTCAGATGAAAGTCGTGTCAAGTAATAAGCTAATCATTGTCTAATCCCTAGCATTGAATGCCATCATATACGGCACTGTTAGTTGGACAGCCAAGTTGGTGTCAGAGTCTTAGAGAAGTTCTGCCGCTGACATCACTTCCGCATACTTGCTGCAAGTAAGTAAGTAAGTAAAATTAATGAAATGACAGGCACATGTGCTGGCAGTGCACAGACCCAAAAAGGAACAATGCTGCAAAATTTTATACACACACAGCCACCATGCTGAGTTTGTACTTAGTCTGCTGATAGTCATGGCTGTGGCACAAGATCATGGTGATTGCCAAAAGTCATGGCACACACCCAAAATCACGGTATTCATGGTGATCGTGATACCTCGATTTCAGCCCCAGTAATGTACATATCATTGACTATGAATCCCAAGTTCATTTATTATGTTAGTTTCTTATTTTTTCGTCTTTTCCCCCCTTTGAACTACTAATGAGAGGAATCACACTTGATGCTGCGTATAGTTATATAGCTGATGTGAGATGCTATCGTCACTGGTACCTGTGGTCACTGCAGTTTGATGTCAGTGTAGCATGGCATGGCGAATAGACACCAATACTAAAGTTCGAATATTTGAACTTTGTTACTTCCCTGTTGTTGATCTGTCACTGGCTCCATGGTATGCTGCCATTTCGAATAGCGCACTGAGAGTATATGTCCAGTAGCTGATAGCAGACGTCTGATGCTTTCAAACCCATTCTTTGGACACAGCATGAAGCAGTCAACCTTTGACTGTTTCCCTGATGCTGAATTCTGCAACCCATCCTTTTGTCACACCCAGAGATTACGATTGTTTCAAATTTGTTTGGCCATTTTGCAAGATTTTTGTCCATGGATGATGCATGTGGGTTTCATTTCCTCATACATGGGCTACCAAAAGGCCTCAAAGTGCCCATGTGGTTAACCAAGATTCCAAGAACAGCCTGACTGTGGACTCTGAACATTGGCCTGTACATGACCAATGCACATGAAGGCAGTTTCTGGAGAATACTAACTCCAGCCTGGGGAACATGCACGATGATGATGATGATATTTGTGTCATGCAGAATGTTTCTGTATATGTCATTGACGACCTTCCAGTGAAAGCAAATTTAGCTTTCATTTTCTCTCCTTTAGTTTTTTTACACGAAAGTTAACTAAATATTAGCCGTGGTTTTGGTTTGTAAAATTGTTTATTGTATGCAGATATAGTGAAGTTGATGTGCTGATGTTGTTTTTTTATTTCCAGTCCACATGAAACACCGTTTGAAGATGGTACATTTAAACTAACCATGGAGTTTTCTGAAGAGTACCCAAACAAGCCACCTGTAGTACGATTTGTATCAAAAATGTTTCATCCAAATGGTAAGTGTACATTATTTAATGTGTTAATTATTCATCTAACTGTTTTTTTCAGGTAAATAATGCACGATTTCGCCAATTTCCCGTCAGATTTAACTAAGTTTCAACATAACAACATCGATTGGTGAGGTGGTGAAAACGTTTGGAACAGAATTTCGAAACTTTTACCATAAGGGGTCGTTTTAAAAAATGCAAAAATTGCTCACGAAATTTCCAGGTCTTGCGACTTCAAGCCGTAATAACTACACAATGATTACAGATCACTGGAAATTTACTACCAAACTGACCCTTACAGGATGTCTAGTTTCCACTTTTATTACTACAATCAATTCAAAGTCTTTCCCCCGGGCTGTACGTTCCACACAAGAAAGGTACCTATCCAAATTTTCGGCAATTCTGATGTCAACATTGCATATAAAAACTAACAGTACGTCGCAGTGCTGGTGCTGCCTGGCGACCGATGTATGGAAGAAAAGCAGACTGAATTGGAAACTAAAAATAAGCAGATAACGGTGACATCACTCAGTAGCTGGCACGTAACACTAGGCATCGTCGAATGCAGGAAGTAAATAGCTTGTGCACGGATAGCTGACCGCTTTGGGCAAATACAGTATTGTGATCAGTCAGCATAATACAGCCATCCAGTTTCAGTATGTCTTGAGTCAGTAAGCACTGTAAGCTCAGATATTACTCAGAGCATGTAAGGATCACTTACATGCTGGATTACATGGTGAAGTGATTAAAATGAAGTGACACTTGTATGTGTGGGATGTGATAATAGCTTTGGAAGTTCATGTGTGAGGTATTAAACAGATAATTTGCATTAGTCAATTTGACAAATTTAGTTTCCTGAAATTAAAATGTCAACACGAGTTTGTGTTAACATTTAACTAAGTGACATCATATTTGCATGTCACCTGAACTATTGTGAATCATTTATTTTGTTCTGTGACCAACTACTGAAATTTAAATAAAATTTAAATTTCTTTACTCTTGTTTGTGTGACATGGCTGTAGTGTTTGACTTTTGTCTATCATGTGGCCACAGCTGACAACTGCCATTACATTAGATTGCGTTTATTGGTAATTAAGTAATTTAACACCCAAGTACTTTATTTCAGACATTTAATTTAATTATTTATTAGTGTTATCAATCAATCTTGCTTATTTAGTGATTTTAACTTCTGGACTTCTTATGCCTACGCCGACGCCACTGTACAGTGATGGCTAAGGCATTGTTTGTGGGCTGTCTATCCACCGCATTCATTCATTGATGCATGTGTTTGTTCATTCATCTGGACAGATCTCATTACCACGATATCTCTTGAATGGCTTGAGCAATCTGGATGAAACTTACAGGGAATATTCACTATCCCCAGCTGATAACCTGATTAGATTCGGGAGGTCATAGATCAAGGTCACAGTAGGCCATCGAGGTGGCAAAGGTATCCGCGTCAACGCTGTGCCATTGATGTCCATCTTCTTCTTTTGAATACTGTTTCCACATACCAATCAACTGTAACAGTAATGCCCATAAAAACACAATAGGCGTTACTGTTGTTTAATTTTACTGATTACGAACATGTAATTTCTGCGTCACAATGGCAAGTTTGACGTCCATGAAATGTCGAACGATAAGTGTGCAAAACTTGTAATGTTGAATAAAAAATGTCACATTATGATAACCTGACCTTGACCTTCAGCTGTACGTACGTCGTCTGATTATGATCAGTGTCACATGACTTCATTTCAACCAATCAACAGTACACGTCATAGTTGGTTATAAAACAGTGCCAGAAATTGTAATGAACAAGTTGAAAATGTCACGCTAATCTACAATGCACTTGCAGGATGCCAAGGAACTAGTGTTTGCATGTAAAAACGCTGCTGGACATAGTTGCTGAAGTTGGAACCAAGCTTAACAGTAAAGAAACAGAGTATACAGTCCTTAAAATGGATGAAAGGCAGGGGAATCAGTGTTGTACTGCAGAAGGACACCATGCAACAGAAACTGAAGACACACCAAACATGAGAAACTGGACTGGTGCATTACTGAATTACAGTACTCTGTCACAAAGAAAGCAGCAAATGGAAGCAATCGGATGGATTGTCCGTAGCAGTCAGATCAAGCCTTTGAAGGATGATGGAATGCAGGAGATGGCCAAACAGTATTGTGTAGTTATATCAGCTAAACAAAACTATGGTACTTGTGTACAGTTCAGTAACTGCCACTTTTCTGGGCAGATATATGTGTAACCTGCCACTTTCACAGTGAGTTGTGCTATTCATATAAACATAAACATAAATGCAACATTATTTGCATTTCTCAGTTTATTTTACATTTGCTGTATTGCAGTATATGCTGATGGAAGCATATGTCTGGATATCCTGCAGAATAGATGGAGTCCTACATATGATGTGTCTGCAATATTAACTTCCATTCAGGTGACTGTCAGCTGTATTTTATCAATATTTGGTGCATCGTTTCTGCAGTAAAGCACTAATCATCAAATAGTGATAAATTTCACCAAGTTTACTATTTGCTGTTAAAACATTTGAAAACAAGAACAGATGTTTTAAGACATTTTGTTGGCAGTTTGCTGGTGTGGCAATTGGTTCACAACAATTTTGATGCTGCAAATTTTAACACTTTATGATTAAAGTTTAACTGATTGCTTTGTTTTTTTTGTCTTAACTTTTAGAAAACGTCAGTTTCCTTGTCATATATGTGAAAGGTTAATATACTTAACTAGAGTCTTATCTTTTGTCCCATGCATGCATGTGCAGTGCACACACAGCATGATATTGCGGTAGGGTTTGTGTGGTATGTGTCATGATCTGGTGTTACTGTGTCCTGCAGACACTGGTATTGTATTGTAATGGCTTGGCCCATCATCAAGCAGTTGATGCTTGAGGCAGGCTTGAGACACATAACACCAAATAGCATGCAGGCTAGCTACATACACATGCATAGGAAATTACTCTTGGCCACTATCTTTCTATATGTCAGAACAATACAAGCTAGAGACATAGTTACTGTTGAACATTAGTAGGAAGTCATTTATGAAAACACGATTTTTCAGTGACGTTGGCTGATCCATTTAATATCAGTATTAGAAGTGGTTTTGGGTTTCTGAAACGCTGTGAAAACATCAAACTGACATTACAAGAAACAGAAACGGTGCTTGTTTGTCAGACAGACGTTGCATAGGCGTCAGTGTTTGAAGTATGTGCATTACATTTCGTGTTTCTGTGTAATTTCAGTCTCTTCTGCATGATCCGAATCCAAACAGTCCAGCAAACAACGAAGCCGCACAGTTGTACCGGGAAAACCGCCGCGAGTACGAGAAAAAGGTGGCGGCAATTGTGCAGGCAAGTTGGAATGACGATGACGACTAGTTGTTGTGAAGTGCTATCGAATTCTTGTACAAAGCCGAGTACTACAACGTGCTGGTCATTTTCTGTGGTTTCATGACTACTTGAAAATTATAAAAATCATTTCATCGTGTAATGCAACGTTGTCTAAACGCCGGGTACATTAGTAGTTGTTTGTACGTGTCACTGTTTGATAGTATCTCGATGACGGAATGATTATGAAAAATCTCGGCATTCTGTGGAACTGTTATGTTTGCCGTTGACTGTTGTGAAGGTGATGCGTTGACAGCCGACAGTCTGATATTGCTAAGACTTTAGGTTGTTTGACAGGCCGAGTGGCTGCACACTGCATGCCTGCATTGCTGTTGTTGTACATAAACTGCATCAAAAATGGTAAAAACTTGTGTTATTTTCAGTTGCACACACTTTGGCTTCACTAGATTGTAACGTCTTGCAAGTACACAACAGATGCCAAACAAGTTGCCGACTTGAAAGAACTGAGCAGTAACAACTGAATGATGCAGTATTATGCCGTGTTTTTATTGCACAGTGTAATGTAACAGATAATGCAGTCTCTGACAAGTGGAGTTGAGATAAGTACCTGCTGTCACGTGCTTTGTAAACTGTAATAATGCTGAACACATAGCCACAAAAATTACATTTACAAAACATTTATCAAACTAGATGGAAAGTACTTTGAGAGAGTACAAATCCCAGCAAAAGCGTTTTTGTCGCCAACACTTTCCACACTTACTATTCTGCGGCCCGCTAGTTTCAAATTTCCCGACGGAGCTATTTTGTAAACAATTGCCAGTTTACAGAGTTTTTTGACCGTTACTTCCACATCCCTCTAACCGATCGTAACGAAACACGAACTTAGTCTTACTTTTCCCTCTAGGAACCTTCGCATAAAATTTGGTGCAAATCCGTCCACAATTTTTTTAGTTATCGTGGTCACAGACAGACACATACAAACCAACGCCGGTGAAAACATATTCCCTTGCTTTCACGGGGATAATAATGATACATGCGTTTACACTGTTCTTATGGAATGTTACACGACAGTCAAACATCATGAGTGCATAAAGAAAATGAAATGGCACTACACCGTGCATATGTTACAGTAAATGTGTGAAATCAGGTATTTCATGAAATCACTAACATTTGCAGTCATTTCGTGAAATTACTGTTTCACTCGGGCATTCATAAAATCACAAAATTTCGTGTAAGGACTGAATTTATGCAACCGTTATTTCAGGAAACCACTGATCCTGGCAATTCTGCTTTGTGCACTGCATAGTTAACTATTTTGAACACTAAAAGCAAGGAAAGACTATGATGATGAAAGCAGTGTACCAATGAGCCTGATTTTTTTACCCCATGACATTCGTCACTGTGACTGATATAATTAAAATGTAATTACTTAAATATGATACTGATTCAAGTTTAGTCCTATCACATAATAGTACTGAGCCTAATTGCTATAAAACTTATTTGCCGACAATAACACAGACCTACCATTACATAAAACAACGCATATTACCGACATATTAAACCTGTTCAAAGTCAGCATATATAGGCTATTGCATTGAGTAGTAAGAACCTATTTACCATAAAACCTTTATTTGTTAACAATAAAATAGCAGTACATCGTAGGCTAGTTGTCATGAGCTTACTTAGTTGTCACAGTGACTCAGCCTATTGTTGTGCACAAAACATACATTTTATTGTATGTGATGCAGCTATGTTAAATTACAAACTATCACAGAATTGTTTGAGCTTATACTTAGCATTATGGCACAGTTGAGACTGGCATGACGTCTTGAGTTACACTTCACTTTTGCTTTAAAGCATTTACATCGATTTGTCTGACACGTTTTTGCTCCACTGCAATTGCATTTGAGAACCTTTGTCCCCCACTACTAGATTGCAATTACTGCATTGCACAATGACACTTGGTTCTCCTGGTCTACGTCATTGAGTTTTAAGAGTTGTTGCGGACAGAGGTCGAATAGGTTCCTGGAATAAGAGCCATTCAGAATTCCAGCCTTTACAGCAATTGTGTATTGGCCCATGTCCAGGTTTCGATTCACAATGATGCCAAGCATATTCAGTAGGTCACCGCGCCCACGATCAACAAGCGGTACTGGAACAGCAACATTTAGCATACGTTTATCTTAAGTTTATCCTAAATTATATAGTTAAGATTTTCTTACATTTTTACATGTAATTTACTAAAGCAATCTTAAGACTTACTAAGTTCTTCCTATATATATGCAGACAATTCTGTGCAGAAATGTTAAGTTATTCTTGAGAAATTGCACTTTTCTTATTAAGTTGATCTAAGTTTTGCATAAGTTCATCCGAAGTTTTTCTTAAGATTTTCCTAAGACACACTTTATCCTAAGTTTGTCCTAAGATTTTTTTTGTAAATCGGGCCACTGAGTTGTTGTGTGTCGTCGTCAGATTGGTCTGCTAAATTAGGAGCAACCGACCAAGCCTGTTGAACTAAAATCAGACTATTGAATGTGAAGTGATGTACGAAAAATTGATTCAGTAAAATACTGAAAATGCCCGCAACATTTTCAGTCATTACGCAAAATACGTAGGAAATTTAGTGATTTCATGAAACGCCTGAGTGAAACAGTAATTTCACGAAATGACTGAAAACTTTGGTGACTTCACGAAGTAACTGATTTCACGCTTTTACTGTAACAAAACCAGATTGCTTAGATGGATTTGTACTGCCAAACTGAAGGATAAGCTATTATGGCTGTGCACATTGAGGCATAACACGCAGGCTAAGAATAATCCAGTGAAAAGATGTACGATGGAAGGCATTAAATCTACAGACTGGCTGAAGATAACATAGAAGGAGGTAGTTCATTACATGCAAATAACTGCAGTAATTCATAATATACAAAGAAGGCAAACAGGTATCAGGTCCAGACTGACACTTGTGATGGTGATTCTGGTAATGGATTGCCCTGTAGTTACAGCTACAAAATAGGTGCTTGTTCTCGCTGTGTACACTGATAACTCAATAAGCACAATGCATGCTATGTATAAGGCATATGCTGCAATTCAAGGCACTATATAATTGAATCATGGGCATACTGGAAAGCTTCAGTAATTTTTCTTGAGCAAATAATGACATGATTTTTGTTAGTTTAGTGTCCAAACTTCAGTTAATATTTTAGATTATGGGCTGTTCTATAATCTAGTCAGCAACTGCAGCAAGATCATAACTCGAGCAATATTACTGGCTTGAAAAGGGTAAATGTTTATGTTACAAAAATCAAATCTCGCCTCTCTGTTATAAGTGGCTAAGACAGTCTTTGTTGCTTTTAATATCTATTTAAACCACCAATTTAAGACAACTATCAGTTGTAAATGATTCTTTAGGAGGCATGGATGAGAGTAATTTCTAAATAAAATGGCACATTGGCATATTTCTATTTATAGGCCGTGAGGTTGTAAATCATGCATTCAAAATGATTCAGTAACAAAATGCAAACAAATATAAAAACAAAAAAATGTAAATAAAGCAAAGCTATATAGCTAATATATGAATTCCTCCTTCAATGTCATGTTTCAGTCAACCCTGACTTTGCATGGGGCGTGAAGCCAATCACTATACGTCATCCTGCCACTAACGTGACTCCCAAGCACAGAAACGTTGTTCCCTTTACGTTGTTGGCTATATGCTGTTCTGCTGTCCATGAAAAAAGATCGTCTGTCTGTCTGTACAGTATCAAAATATGAAAAACAGTTTAGGATACCCGTCTACCGCTAAGAACACAAGAACAGCTTTTTACAGGCTTTTACTATGTGCAAGCATGATGAAAACAAAATTACCACAACTAAATAAGGAATCTGCAGACTCCATCAGCAAACAATAAATACATATAAATAAGAAAACTGCCCATGACTAGAGCATGATAAATATTACAAAGCATGTTAGTAATTACCAAGAGGATAATTACTAATTACTAGTAGTTGTCAAATTTAGAATTAAATAAAAACGGGTTTGTATTTCTGGATTTTTACAGTGCCAATTTACAATATGCATATTTGCCAGACCAAACGAAACAGACGCTCATATGGAGAAGAGAGACGTATTATGACAAAATTAATAGCATGTCAATAACTGACATCTGGGATATAATAGACGCTGCACGGTAATGGTGAATGCCACGAAACTGAAGGCAGTAAGCACGACTGGAGTGCTGTCACTGCATCGCCAAAGCATGGCATGCAGCACAGACGTTGCTCAGCTGCTGAGTGGGACCGGCGTTGATGCAGTGACTTGTACAAACGTTGCAGAACGTGCCGAAACAGCGCTGACACTCGACCTGCAACCAGTAAGTCACACAACGTCACGTTCTGGCTGTATTGTGCGAAGAACGGCGATAGTAAACAGGATAGCACAGCAGCTGAAAGAGCAATGAAGAGATGCTGAAGGCAAAAGTATACAAGTTAGTTAGTTAGTTCGAGTTTAACGTCCCCTTTCAGCACAAATATGGCTATATCAGAGACAAAAGGTCAAGGGTGGAGAGCCATCTCTACCCAGTGAAGGAAGGCCAGCGATATATTAACCTCAACCCT
>Ga0209780_1002111_pt1 | contig 13860 bp, 5 predicted proteins | sample WorMetexBAHAMAS2_FD_187384 | JGI IMG/M metagenome (GOLD analysis project Ga0209780, IMG submission 187384) | Marine gutless worms symbiont microbial communities from Max Planck institute for Marine Microbiology, Germany - Inanidrilus exumae... | ecosystem: Host-associated > Annelida > Digestive... | reverse complement strand
CGCTTGAACTGCGGCCGGGATATGGTGATTTTTCGATTTTTTAAGGTGGCGGCCCCCGCCATCTTGGATTTTAAAAATTTCAAATTTTTAAGTTCGGAACGGTCAAGAGGGTCAAACTACGTCACCGCGCCAAATTTAGTTGAAATCGGTCAAAACGCGGCCAAGATATCGCGATTATTCGATTTTTCAAGATGGCGGCGGCCACCATCTTGAAAAATTCAGGGTTCCCATGGATCCTGAAAAATCCAAGATGGCGGCGGCCGCCATATTGCAACATCGAAAAATCGTGATATCTCGGCCACGGTTGAAACAATTTCGACAAAATTGGGCAGAGTGATGCAGTTGCTCCCTCTTGACCATTCTGACTGTTGAAAAATTAAAATTTTGAAAATCCAAGCTGAAATTTGGTATGTGAATTGATATGCATAGGAGCTTTAACATTGATGAAAATTTTCTCCGCTAGGTGGCACTTTTACAACGCCACGACGCAATCTTGGATTTTTGGGACACCTCATACATCACGAAGTAATTAAGATAGAAAGCTCAAATTTGGTATGTGAATGGATATGCATAGTAGCTTTACTACTGTGGAAAATTTTATCCGCTAGTGAGCGTATTTGCGCCACCCCGTAATGTTGAAACGATGGGAAATTGAGGACTCCATAGTTATTAGTAGGTAAGCAAGTAACAAGGCAGGTTTTGGTGTGCTCCATGCAACTCAGTTAATCGGACATGCAGCACGTCTACTTTATTGATGTTCAGAACAGCAAATCAGTATTAACAGTTTTAAAAGATTCCTGAACGTTGTACACTAATGATCAGAGAGATATGTACTAATAAATACTTCTCTTGCATACTTACTTACACGAGTCTTGGTCTGTTGCATTTCAGTATGACTGTGATGAGGCAACTCGGTCATCTCTTGGTAGAGTTGCAGCTGGTGCTAAAGAACACGTTGAATGATTGTGATCTTCACCTGATCTCGTAGCTGTTAATTGCAGTTCCACGGGCTGAGAAAGTTTGTCATCACATGAGCACTGTGATAATGTGAGATATTGCAATTTCCAGCAGATGCAGTGCTGTCTTTGTGTACTTGCCATAGGTTTACTGCTGCTTTGAAAAGTTGCTGATACTGTCCACTTCCAGTTTTACAAGTCACGTTACATTTTTAGTGTGGAATGCATATCCAGCACATGCCAAGCACGGTATAGCCTGATGCTACAGCCTGATGTATCATAATGACTGGAAGGATTGAGCTGTTTTTTGCAGGGTGACCACTTGTCTGGAAAAATTGGAAACGTCGGGGAATTTGGAATATTAAAGCAGTTAGATAAATGTCAGGGAAATGGCGGCAAAAAATCTTCTTGGGGAACCGTTTATTGCTAACTTCGTGCTTGGAGTTACAGCAGTGTTGTGGTTCTTGTGTCATATGTTTTAATGATCTGGCTGCTTATTGAATCATCGAACGTTTTTAAAAATATGCACCGACATTTATAATGTAGGCCTAATGATTGCACTCAGAATAATATTAGCTTGAGGTGGGTGATATAACATGGGTAGGAGTGCTGCAAAGTTGAGGAAATGTCGGGAAATTTCATAGTGCCTGGAAAGTGTTTACCCTGTTTTCAGCACTGAGACTGTGAATTTAAGGAGACTGACCTCCGGATTTTTTCTGATGTTTTGCCACAACAAACCATCGCAAGTGTTGTTAACTTAGTTCAGTTGTTACATGTGTGTCATAGCGAGCATCCACCTTTTGTTTACAACACGACTCAGAATGTCGCATGGTTCATCCGTGACAGCTGAGACTTGTGGTGCATAATGTCTGTGTATATGTCAATAGTTCGGAGTTTGTGTTTGTTGACTAGGGCGGCCGTGGGTACCTAGGTACCCAACGGCTACCCGGGTAATTTTTTACTACCCGATGCTACCCAAGCCCGTATATATGACCAACACTAAGTTGCTGTGTGTCTTCGCTGGTATAAGTTGTGCTTCTGTACGTACAAGATTTCTGTTATCCTCACGTAATGCATGATGCAGTTACCACTGCCTGTCCATGGACCACCCACAGGGACAGCCTAAACTCAAAGCCGGAGGTCACTCACTCCTATAGGTTCATTTGAGTTAAGTACAAAGTGAGTTGTACTAGCAGAAATTATGTGTGAATCAGACTTATATGGGGCGACCCTCTATTTAGCCTAGTAGTGTGTCTCGTCTGCTTAGCCGCAGAACTGAGTATCAGTTACAGTTGAATGCTTTAACTACCCTATACTGCACCCACTGTAGCAGCACCACTAAAAGCCCACGATGCTTTCTCCCTACCGCCTTTTTTATTCACCCTTTGCTCACTTTTGAGATGCTTTTGCCACCTGTGCAGTTTATAAATATAGAAAATTTGGAAATCCGGAATTTCTGTATAGGCCTGTGTTTGAAACCATGCAGTAAGACACAAGCAGATACAACTAGTACCTACATTCCAACCACGGCGTGAATACCCCCACGCTTCCTCAGAGCACCACCCCTGCACTCGCCACCCGTGTACTTCGCTTATGCTAAGGGCCGTGTACCCACTGATAAACTACCCGAACGGGTACCCAGGTAGTAAACTGCCCATTTATGGCAGCCGTATTGTTCACTGTCCACATTGCAGCTGGTATCTGATCGTCATTTTCTGGATTGTTCAGCTGTGTGGTGCTAGGTAGCAGAAAATATTTGCTGACATACAATGTCAAGTTGCAGTTCTGTACTGGCTTGGTGTGAAGTAAGTGACGTGAGAACCACAATATGGTCAGTAGATAGTAATGGCTTTAAAGCTTTATCTGTGCAGCTGGGCAGCTTCAAGCATTGTGTGTAGTGTACATTGTATCAATTCCTATATGAATGGCAGTTTGGCACTGCATGCTTTTAACGGTTATTTTGATTTTTGCTGTCTATATGGTGGTTTCCTTTAGTGTACATTATTATGATGCGTGTGTCCTGCAGATGCTATCTTCCACGTGTTTAGTCTTACTCAGCTGTTTTCATCTGACTGTAAATTTAGTCAACATTGGCAATGTACACTGATCTGTATAATGTACTGTTTTGACTGGTCATCGAATCTCTAGTGTCACGTACACATCTACCATGTACAGTGTACTGGTACATTATGTGCTTGGTAACAGTTTCAGTGGTTGCTGCCTTTTACCGTATATGTCTTTATATATTACCCCATGATATAGAACTCCATAACTGGGCGTCATTGCAAAGTGCAAACTTTTGTCATCATTGCCCACACCGGCTGTACTGTACAGCTGCCGGCGTGGGTAGGGCGTTCAGTCGTGTCTGTCTGTTTGGTGATGATAGCTCAAGCCATTTTTTTAGAGCACAGACAAAGTCGGTAGACATATAGTCCATGGCAGCACCTCGGCATGGACTAATCGTGAGGTCGAAAGGTCAAATCCTAACCCTGAGTCTCCGGTTAGGGTTTTCTTAGTGATGAGGATGGGATGAGATGCACAGCAATGTGAGTGTGCATGTCGATACCACTGCACATTTTCTACTTACTCAGTATTTTTATCACATGGCAACAAGTGCAATCAATATTTACATTTGCCCGGCGTGGTTCTGCATGTCGATAAGACTGCACATTTGCCATGTGTTGACACTGGGAACTAATATTTTGTTTTTAGCATAGATTACTCCATTTACTAGCACAGTGTAGTAAGAGGCAAACACATTACAGTTAATTGGTTTAGTTTACTTGGCATTTATTTGGTTGTTTATGTCTATATTATCGGTATAATAGCTAAGCATTTGGATAGAAAACCTCCCAGAAAGACTCATTTTATGTCAAGTAAGTTATCTCCACAAAGATACTTGGGGATTTGATGTTATACAGCGTGAGTCAAAAAAACAATACACTTGACTTTTGATCATTACTTCGGCAAATATAGGCTGATTTACAAAAATCTTTCACTATCTGATTCCTGAGGAAATTTTGTACATTTCATGAAGATTCTCCAGCTCACCTTAAATATATTTCTACACTACCTTGTGAAATTTGAAAATTAGAATTGCTGCTGATTTCAATGGTATATTGCATGTGAGACCTCTGAATTCATCTTGCGAGATATGAGGCTGCCTTAATAGCTCAGGTCTGAATCTGTGGCTGTAAAATCTGGAAAACAATGCAACACTGCTCAGAAGAGGATCCGTGATGTCAGTGAAATGAACAGTGGATTACTGACATGTAACATGGGCTGCAGCGGACATCATTGATGAAGCCCGCACCAGTGAATGGCATAAATGTCTGTTAGCTTGTGTTTGTATCCGAGATGGACATTCTCAGCACTTGCTTTAACTTTTGGACTATTTGTTAAGTAGGTGGACTGCAGTAAGTATTAGTAACAAACACTACTGTCACCTTGTTGTTAAACCATATTGCCAAAGTTGTTGCACTATCTGCATTCTGTGCTTCATATATTGCACAGAAATTAAGTAAATCATCACTGTGACATTTTTTTGTTTTTTTTCCGAAATATTGTTATTGTTCAGTTTTGTTAATTTTCAAGTAAAACTGATTATTTGTTGATGGTATGAGTAAAAGTTCAGTTGTCATTTTCGATTTTTGCATTTTTCAAGGGAGTGTAACAACACAGTTAAGGTGAGGCGGAAGACCCTATAATAATTATATGGAGTTTCCTTGAGAATACGTCAGTGAAAGAATTATGAACATCTGTCTACATTTGTCGAAGTTACCATCAAAAGTCAAGTGTATCGTTTTCTTCAACTCAGTGTAGATAGGTTGAAGTGATGTCACAGTAATCTATGATCTCTTTAAGTTGTAGGGCAATTTGTCATACTTTGAGAAGTTAACTGGTGAAGATTTGTCACATTATTGAAATACAATTGAATCTTTAGGTTTAAAAATCTTACTGCTACCTCAAGATCGGCGATCTCACTGCAAGTGCTGCAAAATGTTTACATTTTCTTGCCCTACATGGCGGCCAGAACAGCTGGCATAGCTAAAATGTCGAAATTACGTCACTGTCAACCCATCTATTGCATGGTGTTAGTTTTAATTCTCTGACTCTCATCAGTTTCTGTCTTTGTGTAAAATATAGCCCGTTTGTCTTGAAAGTGTCATTAAAGGTGAACCAACAAACCCTTTTAACGTTGTGCATTTCTGGGGAATTATAATTATTAGTCTTATGGTTACCAAATTTCTTCTTCCGGCCTCAGTTTTAATCGCGATGTGTCCTTTTGAGTCTTACCATCAACATCATCATTCACCATGATGCAATTTTATACACTACATAAGAGTGTTACGTAGAGTATAAAATTACATCAAGGTGAATAAATTTAGTTAGTGTCGTCTCACTGGATGGGATACGCTCACGGCGACTATTCATGCCACTTTGAGCAGATTACATTCCCACAGACTTAGTTTTGCAGTTCTTTTAGTACACTGTCTACATCAGCTGCAATCCATGGCATATCCGAAATATTATACACCGTGTCCCAAAAAAGGAAGACACCAAACTCATGGCCGTAACTTTGTCATTTCTTAACCGATTTTCAAAATTCTTTCACTGACATACTCAGCGGTAAATTTGCAGCACAGTGATAATTAAAGATCCCACCACACCTTAAACGTGGCGCTACACTACCGGTGAAAGAATTTTGAAAATCAGTTAAGAAATGACTAAAAAGTTACGGCCATGAGTTTGGTGTCTTCCTTTTTTGGGGACACAGTGTATATCTAAATTTTTATTAAACCTCTGACACTCTAAACTCAACCTGTGTACTGTCCACCTGTGCATATTGTACCAGGTGTCCGCGATTGTACAGTAATTCTAAATATGAGATGGAGCATTTGCAGCAGCTCTTAAATGTGTGTGTGTGTTGTGTAAGCCAACATTTGGGTTTAGACTGAGGTGATGTACATAAAAAATTATATGCATGCTCAGTTTTGTTTGACAGGAACAGGGTGTGAATGTATGATTTGCATAATGATGTTGTATCTTGTAGCAGCATGTTTTGTTGACAGTATCAGTGCAGGATGATTACAGTTCACTGTTATGATGATGGTTATTCATAGTTGGTTATAAATGTTGAACAGAAATGGGTTTTTAATTATTGCACTGTCAGTCACATGGAAATAGTCACGTGAAAAGTGCAAGTTATAGCCAGCCACAAGATTTACAGGTATACACACATTACCTTTTTAAACTATTTAACTAGAAGTAGAATATCCAGCTACACACACTAAATTTTTTACTTTGGGGGCTCCTTGATCACTCACAGACTAGGTATGCTCTTCTGTGCCAAACCTCACAGGGCGAGAAATGCTATTCATGATCACGAACAGCATAACATGCTGTACTGGCAATACTGAGAACCGACATCAATATTTTGTCTTTCTTACTGAATGTTGACGTTCTAAAGTCTGATTTACAACTAAGATTTAGTTAGGATAAGCCTCCCCAGATATCCCAAATGCCAATGCATAGAGGAAAAACGGTCTAAGAATAACAACTGGATAAGACACTGTGTAGGGGTCCAACAGTATACCCACATCACACGTAATCAGCATTAACAGTAGAAGTGATCGATGGCTTTGCAGAATATTGACTACTGCTGCCGCAGTGAGCAGTTCTATTTGTCTTCATCAGTCACTTATTGGCCAAGTCAGTCGGTTACAGCTTAGTGACTGACTCCGGGGACTATCCCACCTCTCCAGCACCCACTGATCCACAATTAGCATGTCACAGTGAACCTGTAGCATGCTGTTCCATGACGTATTTCAGCTCTGTCGCTATTATTTGTTGCCCACATGGGGCAAAAACGCATATTTTGAACATCAGAGGCTCCTCTACCAACACCCTTTCACCAGTCAGAGCCAGATTTGGTACAGGAGAAAACCCTTTTTGTGCTGTATATATTATACTACACTGTCTAGTGTCTAAAAAAAAACAGTACACTTGACTTTTGAACATCAGCCGCAAATGGCAAATGCAGACCAATTTTCAATAATTTTGTTACTGACAGATTCTGAAGAAACTCTGTGTAAGTATTGCAGAGCCTTCCACCTCACCTTAACTATGTTGTTATACTACCTTGTGAAACTTGAAAATCAGTTGCTGCCGATTTCAATGGCGTGTTGCATGTGAGACCTCATAATTCATCTGGCTAGACATGAGGCCACCTTAACAGCTCAGGTCTGAATCCTATGACTATAAAATCTTGAAAACAATGCAGCAGTGCTCAGAAAAGGACCTGTGGTGTCAGCGAATTGAAGAAGTGGATGATTAAAGTGTAACATGGGCTGCGGCAGACAGTCATTGATGTCAGTGAATGGCATAAACCCGCAAGCTTGTGTTTGTACCAGAGACAGACTTTTTCAACGCTTGTTAAGTATAAACACTTCTGTCACCTTCTGACAGTGATGAACTCTGAACGTTCTTGCATTATCTGCATTCTGTGGTTCATATGTTGCACATAAATGAAGTACATCATCACCATGATATCTTTTGTAACATTTGTCATCTAAAATTGTTAAGTTTTGTTAACTTTCAAGTAAAACTGATTGTTTTGATAATATGAATATAATTTAAAATAGCGGCTGAACTTTTGTTCAGCCGCTATTTTAAATTTTTGATTTTTCGCAAGGTAGTGTAGCAAGACAGTCAAGGTGAGGTTGAAGGCCCTGCAATAGTTACCTAGGGAGTTTCCTTGGAATCCGTCAGTGAAAGAATTTTGAAAATCAGTCTGCATCTGCTGAAGTTATGAAATTATGATCAACACTCGAGTGTATTGTTTTTTAGGGACACTGTACATTATATTACACTATACTTCGGTGAATAATGTTAGAAAAACCACAAATTTTGAGGACTCGGGCTGCTTACCCACCCCTCACTGACTATGGCCAAATTTCGCATGCCAGGGTAGACTGAGTGCTCTTCTGTGCCATATTTCGCCTCGAATGGTTCATCATGTCACCCTTGAGCAAAAAATGTGAGCATATCAGCGTATTTTCAACTTTTTGTATTGATGCAACATAAGGGTGCAGAGACAAAAGTTGATGCGGGAATATTTTGGATCCATCATGAATCTTCACCGCTAGGAGGTGCTGAATATATGGCAGAAAGCACACCATGAGTTTAAACCCTATAACTCTAGAAATCTTAAGCAAATATACCATCACGTTTCAAACGTAGATTGGCCATGGAACTGCCCACAAACCCGGAAAATTTTGTAAGAATAGCACAACAGATACTTTGGGGAGTTTATATTCCCAAATTTCATAAAATGTACAGTTTTGGGGGTCCCATACTCCCACCCTGCATTGATGGCATGGAGGAATTGACCTGTGTAACCTCATCAGTGCAGTGTGTCACCATTACAACGCAAAAATCCCAAAACCGACCTGTGCGAAATCTAAATACCGGTATTTGCCATATGTGCTTCATATGCATCATATTGATCTTACTGCTCGACTGGGTTTTCTTAGTGAAACTAAAGTAAGCTGCCATTAACTGCACAAAATACAGCATACACGACATCGATGTCACCTCGATAAGATTGGTATATAACAGCCAGCTGCATAAAATACAACACACTTCTGAGACTGAACAAGATAACAAGATAAAATCAAACATGTGAGATCATTTTAAAGACTTTTATATAAAAACCGACAGATATATTACAGCAACACTCAAAAAAAACCTATATTATAGAACATGAGCACACAATTTACGCTTTACGCTATTTATTCTAGCTGCCATTTCTTTTAGGCAGACTCACAGTCCAAGTTGGTTGGCTTGGTCTGAGGGCTGGCAGCCACCTCGGCGCTAAGTCTGCATTTATCAAATTAACCGGGTGAACTCGTGCAGTGGCTTTGCCATGATGACAGCACCATAAATATCATACTGGTTTATTATTAGCAACCTGTGCAGTTGGTTTCAACAACTGGTGGTCATCTTGAACTTCAAGATTTTTATAAATTATAGGCCTATTTAGTTCGTCGTACATAAATATCTGCTACAGGCCCTAAGCTTAATTGATTTCTTTTATGTAACAGTAAATTTACATTCGACGTCAAAGATAACTCCCAATTTTTACCTACACAACGCTATGCTTGCACTAGTATTAGCCGTCATCTTGTGTCCGTCAGTCTGTCACATGCCAGTATTGTGTCAAAACAGCTAAACGTAGGATCACGCAAACAACGCAAAGCGATAGGCTAGGGACACTAGTTTTCTGACGCCAACAGTCGGTGGGCGACGCCCCATTCCCTCTGAAATTTGTGCTCAAAGTAACCCACCCCTTTCAAACAACTAATGCTGTGCGGTTCTGGATTTTCATCAATCGGTTCGGTTTCGGTTCAGTTTTGGATTAAAACCGCGGTTTCGGTTTCAAAACCGTCACAGCACTACTTTTAATAAAAAGTACAATCAGCCTTTAACTTGACTATGAAGCGCAAATAATCCTACGTCCCTTCAGTAAAGCTCAACACAGCACAGCAGGTGGGCAATTAAGGCCAATTAGCGTTAATCAGCAGACCCGCCGGGCACGACGCATTGAACGCTGTTGCGCCTTTTAATTGGCGCAGTAGATCTGCCTTAACACAACCAAATTTTAGTCCGTGGAGTATCTGAAATAAAATCGTTAGTTAAACTGCAAAATTTGGAGGTTTCGGTTCGGTTTTGGACTAAAACCGCGGTTTCGATTTCAAAACCGTCACAGCACTACAAACAACGATTTCGACCGATATCTGCTCATAGTGCCTCAACCGTGAGAGCTAGCAAAAAATGTTCAATTGGCACTAATTTTGGCGATCATGCATTTTCCATTTTCCAACGAGCCATAGATGAACAGTGAATGTTATCCCTATGTCCCCGAAAGGGTGGCACAAAATGCAGATTTTGCTGTTTTTTCCAGTAAAATTCAACTTCTGTCAAAAGCAGTCTGCTGCAAAGTTGTAGCTACATCATTCCCCCATCTAACGGTTCAGAGAAGGATTGTGGGCAACGTTCCCATCTACCTCGAATTTGTGAGGAAAGTGACCCACCCCTGCAGAAAACGTCGATTTTGACAAATTTCGATTAATAGTGCCTCAGCCATGAGAGCTAGCAAAAAAGTTCAATTATCACTAATAGGAAGTCAACAATGCACTTTATGTCGAGCCATAGGTGAACCCTGTGCGTTATGCCAAAGTCACCAAAAGGGTGGCTCAAAACGAGAATTTTTACATTTGGTGTAACCTGACATATATTCGTTGCAGGTAATACACTTCAAATATGATATGTGACTTGAACATAGCAAGCCCAGCCTACAGACGACAAACCATCCCTGAAATTGGCGTGGTCATGTCACGTCACATGACCCATTTTAAATTTTTAGTCCCCCTAAGATATCTCCAAAACGGCTTAAGCTAGACTTCAAATTTGATGTGCATGTTGATCATAGCAAGTCCCAGAAATGGGGCATGGTGACTGTCACAATACCTCTTTAACTTTTTGGAAAATAAGTGATAATATATTGAAACTGTACAGATAGCCTGTTAGTTTCTATTAAATCTGAATAGGAAGTTGAATGTGCTCTGTCGAATGGTTATGTTGCTGATGACCTTGGGTGACGCCTAACCACCTCAATTTTGACTTTACAGACAGTGGGAAGTGGGAACTATGCACTCATACTCTTGCCTTTGAACTCCAATGTACAAATTTACACAGCGATGTTGACAAACTATGTACAGTTATGCAGTTGTGATTATTGTACATGCACAACAAAAATATCATGCCAACAAATTCACATTCAAGAACACACGGCGACGAACTTCGCAAGAATCTAAATGTCTCCGTCTATCATTCAGGACCAAGCCCGTTGACGAGAAAATGTGTTCACTGGAGACAGATGTGGCAACAAGACACAATCTCTGTCTCACAACAGGCACTAAACATGGATACACTGGCATCCTGCTACGCCACCATTCCAAGCTACTTTCCTGGCGAGAAAGCAGTGGCTCATCTAAAAACCGCTGAACTTGTTTAGTTACATCTGTGTCTATGTTCACAGCAGATACAATGTCAGAAACCTTCTGGTCGTAGTCTGACCAAACTGAACACTTTGCAACTGGCTGAATGCTGCCAACCTCTGGTGTGCAAAGTCTATTATCTGGAACAGAAATGCCTGGTTTGGATGTTAGAGCAGACTCTATTACAATATGCGATACTTTTTGATCATAATCATCCCATACCGACGAAGAAAATGTTCTTGTCTGACTCTTTGACACCATCTGGATGCAAACATTCTCAGCAAAACTGGTCTGTTGAAATTTTTCACCCAAACCTTGGTTAGCAGCTTCAGTGATGCCACGCAAAGCCTGATCAGCAGCACTGCTGTCAGAAAATCCGCTTTGCTTAAACCTTGGATCAAGCATCGTTGCCTCTGCAAATAAAGGTTTCAACTCTAGATTTCCAAACCAAGTGCTCATTGATGACATCATGATGTTGGCCATTCTCTCAATGGTTGGTGGCTGATCAGGAATGTCGAGCTGATCACTACAGAGCCGCAAGAGTCCTTTTATCATTACCATAGCCTTTGATGCTGATATATATTTTTCTGCACTGATTTCAATTGCTGCTTCATACAGTGCCATTAGAAGCTGACATGCTCTTGCAATGACATCCCAATCAGCCCATGACAGCACTTGTACAACAGGATCAAGCAACAAACTTAGGGTATTAATTACTGGATCACGGACTTCGAGGAAGCGATGCATCATGTGATATGTAGATGTCCAGTATGGTGCAACATCCTGCACTAGATCCATCTCTGGCAACTCCATGTGCCGCATAACAGACCGCAGCATTGCAGATGCAGTTGTGTTGTAACGGAAGTATTCAACAATGGAGCGAATTCTTATCAAAATTTCATCAATTTCTGCAAGTGCATCGTTGGCAATGGAATTCAACGTGTGAGTCAAACATGGCAACCGAGTCCAACCAATCAAATCAATGGCTGTCAGTACTTCGCCAATGTTATCTGTCACCACTGCTACAACTTTTTCTTGCACAGACCACTCTTCCATGACACGCATCAGTTCATCCTTCAGGTAAGTGATCGTGTGTTGATTGGTATAAACTAAACAGTCCAACAAGTATGACTTCATCTCCAGCTGATCACTAATGAAATGACCAGTCACAGCAAAGTATCTATGTGATGATTCATCAGTTGACCATCCTTCTACCGTCAAGCACACTGCAGTGACATTCAACATTTCAACTTTCCGCCTATTCAGCAAACGATCAAATCGTTGTGGAAGCATAATATTGTTGACTGTGCGATCACGTGGCATTAGGTAAGCAGGTTGCAGTTGACTGACAAAATCTCGAAATCCGACATCATTGACCATACACACTGGCTGGTAGTCCAGAGTAATCATCTCGAGTAATGCTTCATTGAACATGCGTTGTTTTGTACCAGATAGTGTGGGTTTATGTTCCACAAATTCAACATCATTGTCATCATCAGAAAATGTACTGTTAGTAACAGCATTTGTCTCACATGCATTCGTGTTATTTCCCAGTGCAACTGTGATTGCAGAACACAAAACGACTGCTGATGACTTTTTCTCGCTCTTTGTGACACTGGCATTGACTGCACTATTCCTATTGTTCTTATTCAACTCGTCAGCATTATGAACATTTTGGAGATGTCGCTTCAAGTTGTGTGTCGAAGCATTTAGGTACACAAGTTCAACTCCACAAACGTCACACTTTACTTTGTGATCACTGATAATTGTGAAATTATTCCACACTAAACTATGTCTCTGATTTTGCCTTTTCACAGCATTTCGCTTTTTCTTGTTAAAGCCCAAAGTTGGGTGTTTCAATCGAAGGTGACGTTTAAGGTTATACGTAGACGTACTTAAATGACTGTGGTATGCAAGTCCCGTATTGCATATATTACACAGCGCCTTTCCGTTCTGCAGATCGGTGCAGTGAAGCCAAACAGAGCTCCACTTTGGACGAGGCTTGCACTTCTTATCGTCATTCAACGAATCCACCATTTCCTCACAAATCTACCAACTTTTTGCTATCTCGTGTTTTACTAGCACTTAAACACAAATGCAGTTGTTCACAATAATATTAATTTCATAATCAAATAAACAAAGCTTTTGAGCTAACCGGAAATATGAAATTATGAATAAGTAACAACGATACAAATTTACAACGATGCTACAGTCAGTTTGGGCGCAGGCAACTTATTGCTCGACAACACGAACACGGTGTAAAATAAGACCACGAGTCCACTCCACGACGCAGTCTTATCGAGAGCTCAAAGGCTTATATCATAATTACGGAAGCCGGGAACCGCCAGTGTATTTACACTATAGTTATCGATAACTTGTCCGTTCGACTTATCAATCAATCAGTCAATCAATCAGTCAATCAATCATCTGGTCTGGCATTTCAGCACAGTGTCAAAGCTGGGGAGTCCAGTACTCCAGTTTCAAGTAGGATCTCATTAACAGTCGTACTTTTTGTACCCCCAAAAATAATTTTAAACACTTGTTATAACACAAACGAAATTTACACAAGAGTACTGGCAGTATACGATGACCACACGACCACGCCTCTTGCAAATAAATAAATTTATAGGCTTTGGTATACAGGCTGCAGTAGCAGATTGTACGTTGGAACTCTAAAAGACTGGCCTGTCAGTGACCTACAGTCACAGCAGACAACTAACAGCTCCCCAAACCTCGAGCCTAGCTGCAAAGGAGAAGAAAAAGCCCCAGGGAGGGAGGAAAAGTGTGACGGAGGAGAAGGGAAGGAGAGGTGGGACGGGGCAGTGGAAGTATAAGGAAGGGAG
>Ga0209780_1002110_pt1 | contig 13865 bp, 6 predicted proteins | sample WorMetexBAHAMAS2_FD_187384 | JGI IMG/M metagenome (GOLD analysis project Ga0209780, IMG submission 187384) | Marine gutless worms symbiont microbial communities from Max Planck institute for Marine Microbiology, Germany - Inanidrilus exumae... | ecosystem: Host-associated > Annelida > Digestive... | reverse complement strand
CTTATATGCAAAATTAAGTTCTTCATTGCATTCAGAAATGGCTGGTTAATACTATTATGGTTTTGTTGTCTCAATCGGTCATTTGGCTGATTTTTAAGCGCGTCACGTAAACTTTGTTTTTCGATTTTCTCCGCTTCGTCTAAAATGCATCTGGTGCGTTCTTGCTCCGAGGGGACGATGTGTAGTGTTGAGTTATAGGTATCGTTATAAAACTTTAATAATTGGACTACACATTTGGTTAGTGCAAAATGTATATTGATAATGTGCATAATTTTTGCACAGTTTTTGTCTAATGAGTCTGATGAACTTGATTTGGATTTGTTATGCTGCATTACTATGTCTGTGTGAGCAGTTTTCCCATCAGTTTAATGCAGTACATTCTTCAACAGCGAATTTATGTTGCTAATTGGAAGATCTTGTCATATCGTGGCAAAATGAATGTCTCACCTGTTGGCATTGTCTAGTTTTCTACTGCACTAAATGTCTCAGTTGATGAATGAGTAATGATGATGTGTAGTTCATGAACTGTATGCGTGTACTTGTAAAAGTGATTACATCCGACATCTTTACTGAGGGAAACTGCAGCGTAGAAGTTTTATTCAGAAGTTTTCCGATTATGAACAGGATGGTAAACTTTACCACGGTGATCTGGGAAAGATCTGGAATGACTACCCAGAAGAGCTGCGGCTTTGGCTTCTGCGCTTGACAGAAGAGTTTGACTTGACGTTTCCATCCAAAGAGGAACCGGCGAACATCGTGCCGTGTTTGCTGCCAGCAGCTGAACCTGAGGTCTGCTTGTGATGAAACACTTGAGTTTTCACATGTTTACCTGTTTCTTTCTGGTTTGCTTTCTCTTATCCATTAAGTCATGTGGTGTAGTAGTGACTGATAGTAGCTTGAAGGTGTGGCGTCGGTAAAGTCAGTAAATAGAATTAATGAAACGGCCAACTTAAAGTTGTTTAATTCTTGCATTTTACGTCATTAGATGCGTCTGCATTATAGACAGTTTGTTGATTTTTACCACGCGATGCTATGCTAGCACGGTATGTGCTGTCATCGTGTGTCTGTCTGTTTGTCTGTCCATCCATCTGTCAGTCCGTCTTTCACAAGTGGAAGTTCTACGAAGATGGTTAAACCTAGGAACATGCTGAAATGCCGTACAATAGCCCTGGGACTCTAGTTTGCCGATGCCAAAGATCTCGGCGAAATTCCAACGGGGTCACCCCCAACGGAGTCCCCAAATATAGGTGGGGTAGGTTCAGGTGGGCGATTTTCGACCAATATCTCGCTATATCTCAGAAACGGTGCAAGACAGGGACATAGTTACTATGGAAGGCTAATAGGAACTTGTATGCGCATTGTCAAATGGCACTATTTTCAGTGACCTTGAGTGACCCCTACCTACCAAACCACCCTATTTTCCAAATTTTGTATCCTTTTTTCATATCTTTGTAGTGGGCACAGATAGAGACTTTCAATTTGGTAGGCAGGTTGATAGTAGCAAGTTCTAGTCCACGAATGACAAATCATCCCTGAAAGGGGCATGGTCAGGTCATATGAACTACTTAAATTTTGGTGGGCACCAACCATATCTCTGGAACGGCTGAAGCTAGAGTGATCAAATTTTGTACCAATAGGCTACATCAAGTTCCAGCATACGGAGGACAAATCTCCCTTAAATGGGGTGTGGTCAGGATCACGTGACCTATTTTAAATTTTCGGGCCCCCAATGATATCTCTGGAATGGCTAAAGCTAGAGTCGTCAAATGTTGTACACTGTACGGTAGACTGTATAATATCCTAGCCTAAATAAGGATGACAGACCACCCCTAAAGAAGTGTGGTCAGGGTCATGTACCCATTTTTAAATTTTGACACCAGCAATCATAATCAAGTTGTGTCTTGACAGCTTTCTTAATAAAATAATATTGTATGTTGTATTGTATCATATCTCCGAAACGACTGAAGCGAAAGTCGCCAAATGAATGCAGGTAGAATATATTAAGTGCTTGGCTTTCGATGACGGACTACTCTCTAATGGGTGTGGTTTTTAATTTTGCCCCAATCATATCTTTGGAATCAGTGAAGCTACGCACTCCAAATATCGTGTGCTGATTGATACATGGGAGTACTAGTGCGAGCATGATATACTACCCCCAAAAGGATGTGTGCTGTGTCACGTGACCTCCATAACTGTTGGGAAACAGGCGATAATATCTCGTTAACGGTGCAAGATAGAGACATAGTTGCAAGGGAACACTAATAGGAAATCGTATGTGGCCTATCGAATGACACCATTGCCAATGCCCTTGAATGACCTTGAAAGTCAGTTTTGCTGTTTGAAACCTATCTAACTCCTATATGGTCATACATCGTGAAACATAGCACAAATTACTATCGTAGTGCGTCGCATGGTTTCTCTGCGGTAGCAGAGCTTCTTGTGTAAGTGTAGCTTGCTCAGAGATGATCTGTTACATTTCACTGTAACGACTGTAATCGTCTACATTTTCCAAGAAAATTATATAGTGCTTATTGTTTTATGTCCGTGGTGGAGATTCAGTAGATTCAATATTTGCAGTGTTATAAAATTAATCTTGTTATCTGCTGATACTTGTGTTTGCAGTATTCATGGCCGACGTCAGATTCGCTGTCAAATAAGGAGTTGAAGATGCTGTATCATTTTGACTACCTGCCTGCTGGCTTGTTCAACAGAGTTCAGGTATGACTGACAATCTTTCCTGTTAGTATTTACCATGTGACATCATGCAAGGCAACCAAACTTGGCTTTGGTGTTTACATTCATTTTGTGCTCTATTTGCCTTTGGTGTATTAGTCCATGCATGCTTTTGTTTATTAGGTTTTGTTATTTCCATACTCAATATTTCCACATTTTCAATTGTTTATTCTAATGTTACAGACTGTTAGTAAGTGTCGCAGTGTTTATATGTCTTGTGTCCTGTTTGAACATTGTTTTATTATTGAGCTATTCGGTCTCATGACCACCAGTTTCAAATAAACACTTACTTACTTACTTACTTACTAATATTTGTAGTTACTATTTTGTTGGATATCATGGGTGGCCAGCATTGATGGGCATACGCCTCCTCTGGCAGCTTGCCATTGTAGTTATTGTAACACCTGATGTCTGTGTTGTTGTTTACTTGGCAAATAAATTCTCTCTCTCCATGCTAAGTAATTGGCTGGGAAGAACGTCTCAGAAGTGATCTGCATTAGTGTTGAATTGGATGTAAAACCGTAACTCAGTCAATCCCGTCACATTTTCCTATGCTCACTTTCAGTCTGCTTGTTCTGCAGTTCACATACGTCTGAATAACAGTCATGTAAATGAAAGTATAATACCAGAAATATTGAGATGTATAATGTTTGTGACTTTTTAATGTGACAGTAAGGTGTATTGTTATGGTAAGTGGCATGTCATGAATTTGACCAGGTTCGACTGTATCAGTTCTCAGACAGCTCCTTGATCTGGAAGAAGGGCTCATACTTGCACAAGAACGGACACATAGCAGTACTCACAGTTGAGGAGTATGTCATGAGATTCATATGTGTTTATAGTTACTGGTTGACTCTTTGTATATGTTGGCGTACATCTTTTTTGTGTATGTATCAGCAAATATATTTTTTATATTTCATAGATATTGTGCTTGTATTTAATGTCCTGGTTGGAGTCGGTGCTGTTGAGTTCCCTTAGTGTTTCGACATGCCATTTTTTCTCAGAGGTTTTTTGTGGACTCTACTCAGCCTGGATTACCTCTGGAAAAGAAAGCAGGTGAAACAAAACTTTGAGTGTGTTTATGTTCTATAAATATATGTGGGCATTAAACAAGATGCAGTTGGATATGGCAGACTTTGCCCCGATGCAGCCACCTCTCAAACTGCACGAAACATATGCGTCGTCTTTGATTCTCGCCTATTTGGTCATCCGCAAAACTGGAGATACATAGCGTATTGCATTGCCATCAGAAGAGGACTGAGCCACAGCCATAGGTAGCATGAACAGAAAGTTTGGTGAAATTTGAATGTATAATTTTTGAGATAATGCGAGCAGACAGACACACTGGTGACAATACTGTGCACCCCCTAAGGGGGTGAAGTAAGAAGTGTTGTTAGCATAGGTTAACCTTGTTGTGTTGTTGATATAGAGATTTATGTTCTTGTTTCAAACACAACTTTGGTGTTTGTTGTGTATTCAGAAAGTCTGAAGTGTTGGTGAAAGTTTGTGGTCCGCATCCAGAAAACATGCTGTTTTTAGTACATGAAGTGTTTGAAGCTCTGATTGCTGAGTCATTTAATGGAGTTCAATATGACTATTGTATACCATGTATGGACTGCATAAAATCTGTAAGTCACTTTTAATAGTGATTGGCTGATAAGTTTTGTCTTTTTGTAACTCCATTGGCTATTTAATTCATTGACTTTAGTCCACTTTACTTATTTTAACAAAGGTACAGTACAGCCTACATAAGACATCTGTATACCTTCATAGTATAATTCTACTCGTATTTATACAGACATTGTATTAATTCACTTTTGTTAGACTGTTTGAGCTACTTTAGCCCATCTTATAAGTAACATCTTCAAGCAGTAGCATAACATCTGTTGAAGTCGCTGGCACACCTGTTCATCATCTTCATCATCATCATCATCACCTGTTCAGTGGGTAAATAACATTAAACTTCTTGTTGTTATTCTTGATACCAATCTTACAATGTGGCAGCATACCAAGCGTGTCTCTCAGTCATGTCTTTACCATATCCGTGCATTTTGCCACATACGTGCTGTCTTAGACAAGTCCACCGCAGCAGACATCGCTGCAGCTTTGGTTTACAGTCAACTTGATTATGCCAACTCAGTTCTTTATGGCTCGCCGTCGAGGTGCTTGAAACGTTTGCAGCGCATTCAAAATTCATTTGCAAGGTCTGTATTAGAGCGACCGTCACTGTCCTCACGGGACACACTTCAGCAACTTTATTGGCTTCCTGTCAAATGGCGGATACAGTTTAAATTGGCTTCCCTTACCTACAAAGTCTTACACACGGTACTCCATCATATCTGAACGCCTCCATCCCTACGTTCCTTCTCACACCTTGCGATCATCATCTTCTGCTAACTTGCACATCCCTCGCACTAATCTTCATTTTGGTTCACTCTCGTTTCATATTGCAGCTCCAACAGTCTGGAATTCTCTCCCTTCTACTCTTCGTTCGTCTCAAACCTAAAACACTTTCCAAAAACATCTTAAAACCCATCTTTTCCAGTCTGCATTTAATAGCCCCTAGCGACTTGTCCAGCGCCTCTGATTCATTTTCTGAATGATTATGACGCTTAATCAAGTTAAGTTTTTTACTTACTTACTTACTTACTTACGTACTTACACTTCTTTTGTTTTTTTGTAAGTTTATTTCTTGATGTGATTAAACGGGCATACCTGTAAGAGAACATTGTGTTGCAGGCGATCTATGATCCGTGCATGTTTGCGGCATCCAAGATACGACGCGCAGTCGATCTGAAAGCTTCATTTCTACAGTGCGACTTGTACTTTCATACAATTTCACTCACCGAGTTGCAGAGTTAGTTTTGTCTGCTTCATCAAATTCGGTGCAGTGTTTCACATATTGTGACTGATGAGCAAATATGTTTGAATCTCTGTAGCTTTCGACTATCGATCTCAGAATGCCAGGTATGGGCACGAGACGTTAAAGCCCGAGACCGAGACGAGACCGAGACGTTGGCCTACCAGCCGAGATGAGACCGAGACGAGACGTTCAAATTTCGAGACAAGACCGAGACAAAACGTTTGTGGTCATGAGACGTCACCAAGATGTTAAAATAGGCCTAATTTCACTTGCAATTGCAAACGAACACGCCAGAATCATGACGTCACTTCATTAATGTGAAATTTCCGTCAGTAAGTAATACATTGGCCTATTCCTTATTCGTGTTAACACTGCCATAATAGCGATGCTGATTTGGCTCATTTTATTGATGTGGCTTGCAAAATTTGGGAAAAATAACGTCTTGGGCACGAGACGCAAATTGCCGAGACGAGACCGAGACGTTGTAATTTTTTGGTTGAGACAAGACCAAGACGAGACGTTAGTGCGTCTCTTGACCGTCTCAAACCGCGACCACATCCCTGCAGAATGCAGAGGAATTCAGCTATAATTTATCTACAGTTATTGTATAAAACACTGGTACTGGAGTTGGAGAGCTGACTCTTCCTTCAGGAGTCCGGTGGTAGGTGAAGAAAGAATGAGACCAGGTCACTGATTGAGGTCAGTGCTTTGAGTTTCTTCAGTGCTTTGACACGGCTGATTGTGTGCCAGGTAGGAGGTAGGACATCTGGTAAAACAGTTAGCCCTAAAGGTTCTTTCCTGGAGCAAGTGGAAGAAAACTGACGGACTAGCTAGTGCAGGTTTACCTGGTAAATTATCGTTAAAACAGGTCAATTGAGAGGATATTTTTGGTTTAAAATGAGCATTAACTTGGTTTGTGTAGCTCTGATGCCGCCAGACAATGGCGTGGACTTCGACATGCACCTTGAAAGAACTCTACACAACCTGGACTCCCTTCGCTCCGAGATGATCTACGATGTGTTCATGCTGTACTGCTCCAGCAACGTTCCACAGATCGGCGAAGAGAACAAGAAAGTCAGTCCACGAAGAATATATGACGACCTGAAAAAGAGTGGCTTCAAAGTGTCAGTTTGTGTTGTACATATAAACGTGTATAAATATTTGACAAGTGGTTGACGCCGGCGTCTCAGCCGGCAGCGAGATGTGGCATGCATACGGTGTGAAATCAGCAGATGAGAGTGGGCTTTGTGTGTATTGTTGATGTTTTCAGAGACAAGTTATGAACAACAATAAGTACAACAACAACAATTTTGCGGCCGTTATGCAGGTCAACTTGCATTAGACGGCACCCAGTTAAGAACTGTAGCAACGTTTTACTGCCTGTGTGCCATTGCGGGTGGCAACTCGTGCATTCTGATTACGGAGAAGACACCTAGACGGTATTACGTATGCCGTTTCAAATCCTACCCCCGTAGTTTCACTTCTTCCTCTCAGACTGCCTCCACGGACTATTACACGGACCATCTCTTCTGAGCTACTCGGTTTTTGTTTTGAGTTTCTCCTTATTTTTCGTTCCTGTGCCGTGCGCTAGATTAGGCTCATCTCGTCAGCTGTAGACTGCTCGTTAATCTACTGTATCGTATCGTATTGTATCGTATCATCTCCATACTGTACTTTTCTGAGAGAAGGTACGTAAGGAAAATAATTTGACAACTAGAATCTGTATTTGGTTCCAAGACAGTTAAGCAGCTTGCACGGTCATGTAAGTAAGGGTCGGTGAACGCGGATGTCATTTTGGACACTCGTTGGGTGCCAGTTCACACTACCCGTGAACGTGGGCTGTCTTTACAATTCGTGTTTACGAGTAGTATGTATCGATTCTAAGTCAAATACAGTTTATCCGTTCAGTTGCCTATGTGGGCTTGGAGTAGCAGTAGCTGTGGTGACGTCAGAGGCAGTCAACGCCGCATAGCACCAATCCATAGTGGGTGTGTATGTGTGTGCAAACCCAACTCCTACTATGCATCTATGATGGAAGGAAGAGTAGGAAGGAGAGGGGTAAAACATACAACAAAAATTTCTTTAGCATTTGACATGGACTTTATTGTCATTTTTTAATGAAAAGTGCAATGTGTTAACTGCATATTTGTCATTATGTTGTCATTATGTACAGTACAGTGTTTCTGTATAAATTTGATTGTTTGTCATAACAGTTCACTGGCTAATTATTAATTTGCAGTCGTATAGATATGGGTGAATGTATCAGATGATAAGTTTGATGTGGATGAATTACTGGTCGACTGTGCTGATGTGCAGATGGTTCACTGCTGATCCAGCAAGTATCAACATTGAGCAGGTTGCATTGACTGTGAGAGAAGCCAAAGTTTGTGTTCACATTCTTTCATTTCATTTTGTGTTTACTGATGTAAAAATTTGTTCTTGAAATCGACCGTCTTCATAGTGTAATTGCACTTGACGAAAACAAGGTGTCGCCCAGATGGGAGGTAACACTACTGGCCCGCCGCGTGCCGCTTTTTGGTGAGTTATATTGCGCCTTGGAGCGTTATAGACGCCGACAGACGACGACAGACACCAGAGACCGTTACTAGACTGGCCCCCTACACTGTGTGCAGGCGGGCCAGTCATGACATAGATACGTTAATGGTGACGATGTGTTTCAGGTTGTGCTTGCGTGTCTGTCAAGCGAGTTTGTCACTGATGATTGCTGTGCTAAGTTGTTCTACTTGGCAAAGAGCAGCATGCAGAAAGTCATTCAGGTCGTGTTGCTCGGAGCAAACCACAAGTGGATGAAAACAACGGATATTGGAATGCAGGTTTCGACCGAGGTGTGTCAGTGAACTTAAGGTCTTGTTACACTCATTAAATTATTATATATTATTATCCATGCCGGCTGTATAGCCGCCGGTGTGGGGTAGGACCTTCAGTTGCGTCTGTCTGTCTGTTCATTCGCACTGTAAAAGGAAAACGGCTTGAGCTATCAGCACCCAGTTCATGGCAGTACCTCAGCATGCACTGACCTTCAGGTCAAAAAAGGTCAAAGGTCGAATCCTAACCCTCACCCTCAGGAACTCACATTCACCTGGCATGGGTCGGGCATGTCGATACGACTGCACGTTTGTCTAGTTTGACTGAGTCTATTTCGTATACACTGAAAACATTTTTTCTCGTGGAAAGCCAGCTGCTGATAGCACCATTGAAGTATTTTGATAGCAATAATATTATATGATATAAACTGAATAAACATGAATACAATATAATTGTGGGTAGCCTAGAAAGTTGTGTCATATTACAAGTTATATGCAGACATTGCTTGTTATGGAATCGTGTGTTTTAGGTTTATGTCAGCATGTTGAATTCAGAAGCAGCAATATATACACAGAAATCACAGGAGCTTGTGGAATCAGTTAAGAGCAAGATGACTGCAATGCAGGTCAGTAACACCAAAAATGGCTAAATTTTGTGATTGACTTTTTATTCTGCTTTATTTATAGGATGAAATGTTTGTTTTGATCTTTTTAGTGCTTTGGCAGGTTGGTTGGGTGACAGAAATGCCATCCTGTCTAATTACCACCAACTGTTCTCTTTTGGGGAGCCGAGAGAGGAAAGCGAGTTAAAGAACAAGACTGTGTTTATTGATTTTGACAAGTTTGTCTGTATATTCCTGCTTCAGTCCTCCTGACGGTGTGGCGTAGTGGTAACAGCGTCGGTCATATCAACAAAGTTAACATTTTCTAACTGTCAAGTTCAGTTAGTACTGGGATGAGTATTGGTGACCGTGTCCGGGTTCGACTCCCGGAGGCAGCACTTTATTTCGGTATGTAACCAGCCACCCAGGTCAACTCAGCCTTCTACCCTCCGTGGGATGGTAAAATCAGTACCAACCAGTGGGCGGTGATGCTCTGCGGCTGGGGAATAAAGGCAGGCATGGTGTTGTTTGCAGGTAAAACTGTGTGATCCATGTCTGAGCGCCCCGTGTGTAATAATAAAGACATGGTGTTATATAATCCATGTATATATCTATTTTATAGTGCTGTCCTGCATGGCAGTCTCCTTGCTGTGTTAATGTGTTTTATTGCGTTCTGTCAGTGATTTAATAAATGAATATTCTTCTACTCTTCTTCTCCAAGGTTGCCGTTTCAACCATCTGAGTAACTAACGAAGCCAAACTCCGAGCAGCTTCCAAGAAGCCAGTTAGCTAAAATGAAAGTAACACTACCACTGGTTATGGAAAGAAATATTAACATTTTCTATTTCTTTGGTTTCAGTCAGCGTGCATCACTCCGAAAGTGTTCATCAGTTACTGTTGGACAAACTCGCATGATGCTGTCAATAAAGGAACGAAAGAAGTTAAGGGAGCGCTCGGATTTTATGATCCACGCCAGCTGAAGGATCGTCTGGAAGAGAAGGGAATCTCATGTTGGATGGATATCAACCGCGTTGCACAAGTACATTTTATTCTTGCGTCGGCCGTCTGCAGCTACAGATAATGTGATTAAAGTGAATGTAACTGATTTTATTGCCCACACTGACGGCAGTTGTGGGGGTTGGATGTTCACTGATATTTGTCTGTGATCTTGATTAAGGGCTTCTAGTAACTTTTAATCTTGATAACCTGTGTAGGACCTGTGTAACGTGTACGAAGCTAAAAGCTAAGTCAAGTCATTCTGGTGACTGAAGTGTTTTGGTTGCACTTGTTCAGGGCAAGTTATTTGAAGAGATTGCGGATGGCTTGAAGCGAGCCAAAGTCGTAATTGTCTGTGCTTCTGATGAGGTCTGCATTGTATTTTTTACGTTTTGTGTTGTATAAATTAAAATATAAAGTTATTAGTTTGTTTAGTGGTATTGAAGAACCTGTTCATATATTCTGCATTAACTGTGCATTGCTGCGTAGCTTGATTGCATTTGTACTGTTGTTTGATCGTTTTCAGTATGTCAAGTCACACAATTGTCTGATGGAGTTTCGTTTCGCTGCGATTCAGCTGCGACTGCCAGTTATCATTGCTGTTGTGGGCACTGGTAACGCATGGGAAACCACCGAGGTTGAGTTCCTGTATTACTTACTGTATTTTACATGAAGCGTTGTGTTAAAGGTACTGGTACGTCCATAATACCGAGGACTGTAGGTGCTGATCTCCAATTTCTGAAGCAGACAGTTCAAAGAGAACGTTAATCAGAAATCCAGTAGCAGTCTGCTGTTACTTTATGTGGTCACTTTCCCAGCTGACTGCCGGTACCAGTTTCTACATGCACACCATGTTAACGACTTGCCTACGGTCGCTGCATGATAGCAGAATGACCAGGGATTGAACTGGTGACTTCTAGATTGCTAGTTTAATGCCCTGCCTATTGTCCACCATGCCTTGTATTAGCAGTTCCATGTTGAGGTGTTGTTAGCTGATCCTTCAATATGAGGTATTCTAGATTTTACACCTATGGTTACGTCAGTGGACATTAATCAAATCCAGCCTGCTGCTGATTGCAACAATGAAAAATGCTCATGGATAGGTTGAAATTTAGGTGTGCAAAAGCAAAGCAGGATTGCTACTGTATATACCTTTGAATAAACTAACTTCACTGATACTACAGACATTTGAAACATTTTTGTCATACCACAAAGTAAAGTAACCCGTACCAGTACTTTTCACATAATTACTCTGTTACGATAATGTCGTAACGTGTGGAATATAGAGAATGCAGAAAACAAACATTTGGGAGTATTTAACCGGGCCATAGTAATTTTTGATGTTGGTCTTTTTTGATGTTGATCAGATCTTGCTAAGATGTAGCGCAGATAAGTCTAGCAAACAGAGTTAGAAAAAGTTAGAGGTCGACAAATTGTTAACTGGTTATCATTTTCTACTGATTTGCTGGGAGAGTGTAGTTAATTTTATGGATTTTGACAGGTTGGAATGATCTCACTTGGTGGAACAAAGATCAATTTCCAGAACGACAATCCTGAGGGATTTGCTAAATTACTGACTGCAGTTGAGCCATATGTAGCAGAAGAAGATGCGGAAAGACACAAGGAATCATCCACTTCAGGGGAAACTGACAGCAACCAGCTTGCATTCCAGGTTTATTTTAAAACTTGCAAACGTATATACATACAGAGATTGATTTTCCTTTCTCAGTTATTTGGTTGGCTGCGTGGCACAGTGGTAGAACGTCGATCTGTGACTGGCAAACTTTGTGTCCTATGCTTGACCTGAGGCTGATGGGTGACCACTTATGTCGGTAAACCGTCCGCTACAAGGTCAGCCAACTGGGCCAACTCAGCCTTTCATCTTTTCGAGGTCGATAAATGAGTAGTGAGCTGTAATTGTCTGTGCGCTACATTGCTTGGGTGATGCCATCTGGTGAATGCTTATGGAGTAAGGGCAGGATGGTTCATTCCATTTGTGGATAAACGTGTGGGTGGCAGGTAAAACTGTATGATCCCTCTAACACGTGCCATTCCTGATCGAGCGCATTAGAAAATGACGATGCACTATACAAATTGACGTTTACTTTACTTTTCTTTACTTTTCTTTACTTTATTATTATGTTGCATTGCATGCATTGCATAGATGCAGCCTATTGCTGCACATGTCACACGAAGCTTTCTCTGTGTGTCTGTCTGTGTGTCTGTATGTTGGTCACATGGATGTGCTGTGCAAAAACAGCTGAAATGATCGATAGCCTGCTTAGGGGGTGATTCATGTGGGCCCAAGGAACCATGTATTAGATGGGGATCGAGATCCCCGATGGGAAGGTGCATTGTTAGGCCCATTGAAAAACATTGGGAGTTTCTGCTGCAGTGTATGCAGCCAAATGGATCATTCAGCCCTTAATAACGACTGCTGGTAAATTGCAGGAGCTGCTGGAGCTGGCGCAGCGAAAGTTTCTGTGGCAGGTGATACAGTATGCTGACGCCATGGAAAGCAGCCCGTTTCCTCGTCTGTTCGTGCTCGACTTTCTGTCAGATAAAGAGATGGAGTCAATGAAAGCTACAGATCAGGAAGCAGGTGAGCTGGCCAATGAGCCAGCTCATCAGTGTCAGCTGGCTGCTGCGGAAGCTGCAAACGATGCTGCTGAGGCTGCTAATACTACTTGTGCTGAGGTCGTTTTGATTTTCCTGCTACTAATACTTAAGTGCGAAATTATTGTACTTGAGTGTGAATTATTGATCATACTACCTAAATTTGCAACTTTTAGGCCGCGTTGCGTGCATTAGTGCATAAGATAGACGGAGTTGCGTGGTCTGTCTGTCTGTGTGTTAGTGTGAGTCTGTTGTTCACGTTTGTGAGCCCTGCAGAAACGGCTGAACTGATTGAAATGCCGTTTGGGTGGGTGACTCAAGTGGGCCCAAGGAACCATGTATTAGATGGGGTTGAGATCCCCCATGGGAAGGGGCAATTTTGGACATTGTCCGGCCCATTGAAAAGCATTTAAAAGCATAGGATTATGCAGGTTTTGGTAAAAGGGTGAGCCCTGAAAAAACGGCTGAACCAGTGGAGGTGCCATTTTGGGGACTGACTTGTGTGAACTTTAGTGTTTTCTCTGCAACGTTATGTGTGCAGTAAAACTTTACTACAACAAAGTCCTGTAGCTTTTAACTGGGGGAGATGGCTAGCACAGTTTTACCTGTATAATGGCTGTAAGACAGTTATGTCTGCTAATTAGTTTGATTGTTTGGGTTAGAGTCGGCATAAAAAGTGTAATGACCATCAGTGTGTATCATTAGTGGATGAAGAAAATATGGGATCCATTTGATGATATTTCGTGCATGGCGTCGGTGTTTCGACTTTCCTTCAAGGCTTTGACGCTGTCGGTTGGGTTACAAATGGCATCTAACGTGTGCAAACAGTATCTCCAAAAGTTATATTTTATGGGATGTGGCACATCCTAGAATATTACCGTTAGTTTGATTATTAACTTCGTAGCTGATGTATGTTTTATTAATATGATATGCTATTGCATGATGTAATGCTTAATTGCTGGCAGTTAGCACATTTAGGGCCAGTTTTCCACCACAAATTAGTCTTCCATTAACGTTAATGGGAGATTAACTCCCATCGATTAATATGAGTAATTAATGTAAAAAAACTTAACAGTTTAAAACGACTTGTAAGGACGACAGTAGCTATGTCGCACAACTAAAACAGCAAAAATCAAAAAGAAAAGGTGATATTACTTATCAGCACATCGCCATAGAGTCAATGTGCTAACAAGTAATATCACCTTTTCTTTTTGATTTTTGCTGTTTTAG
>Ga0209780_1002109_pt1 | contig 13868 bp, 10 predicted proteins | sample WorMetexBAHAMAS2_FD_187384 | JGI IMG/M metagenome (GOLD analysis project Ga0209780, IMG submission 187384) | Marine gutless worms symbiont microbial communities from Max Planck institute for Marine Microbiology, Germany - Inanidrilus exumae... | ecosystem: Host-associated > Annelida > Digestive... | reverse complement strand
GTATCAATACATTCACGTCGAGATTGTGCTATATCAGGGACAACCGGATGGGCTTTTTCATGGACTAGTCCGCTGAACCCTAGGCCTTGCTGGTTGCATCGGCTGCCGGTGAGGCTACGCAAGGTAAATCACAAATCACAAGATAAATCATATTGTTAACTAAATTCGCTGCTCTTTTTTAAGGGGGAGGGCGGCTAATTGCTCATTTGGGGGCTAAGCCCCCAAGCCCCCGCTTAACCTCTTCCCTGCGTTCATATCAATGAACTGACTGTCACTAACGCGACATGACATCATCGATGCCGACGTTTCATCAGCAGAACATCAAAAACTTGCACGTAACGAACACACGGTAACGCGTAACGCAAACAGTTGCAACAGTTCAACTTCTCTCACGACAATGTGCATCTCACTACACAACTTTGCTTGCAACAGTTCATTACAAATCACTGTCATCAGTCAATTCAGTTGTAAACGCATACAAAAACAGTTTGCAACGGTATAACACGCAATGTAACTGCGGCGGGCTGCATGATGTTCTGTGACATGACAATCACCAGTAAACTGAAGTAATCACAAGCTGATTTAACACCACTCACTTCACTCACGAACTGCCTTCAAGGACTTTTGCCCGCACCGTTTCTTCTGAGCTAATCGTTTTTTGTTTCTAGTTTTTCCTTTTTTTGTTTCTGTGCCGTGCGCTAGACTAAGCTGGCCATTTCATCAGCTTTTGAGCGCACGTAAATATATCGTATCGTATCATCATACTATACATGTGACTGATAAACAGCGTACAATGTCGCACAGTGGCATACGAACATTCTGTGTCAGTATGAAACAACCGATTAATCATCCACATAATGAATCTATTAACCCATCTCAGAACTGCAACTAAACACTACTGAATAAAATGTTTACTATTGTCAACACTGCATAGTACATTAGCATACATCATGTGGAACGGTTGATTAGTGGTCACCAAAACAGGTACATTAATAGGTATCGTAAAATGGAAATTTTTCTGTGTCAAGTGTTGTGCTAGTTTAACTTAGTCTGTCCATTCGTGTTTTGAGCTCGTGTTCTTGTTTGTTTGTATTATTTTTCTTATTTTGTGCTACCACGCGAGCCCCGTACAGGCTCCGGGGCTGATTCACTTGTTGATTCCGGCGCTAGATAAATCATTTGCTTGCTTGCTTAACTTCCTCATTTTCGTCCTTCCTTATTTACTTCCCATTCTTCCAGAATAGGCCCGTTCCATTTCCAGGTCGGAGGTCATAGGAGGCGACCAAACCTGGCTTTAGTTTTTTAATTTCATTTTGTGTTGTAGCATATTTTGTTACGGACACATGCTAGCTTTTGTTGTTTGATTTAGTTTAGTAAGCCTCTGAAATGGCCCATTTTGTGTCGGGTGGGAAACCAACCTTAGCTCAATCAATCAAGCTACCATGTGATGGTGAAAGAAAGTTGTGCATATAATATCTGTATATAACCAATCATTAAACAAGTACGTCAGTGGGACTCACCTTTGTCCACACATGCCAATCCTACGCGTGGCCAACGCGGGCCACGTGCGCTGGCTGATTCGGCCTATTTTGGGTTTCTGGGGCAGCAAAGTTCCCCAAAATGTGCGATTCCCTGCCTTCGATGCTGATGAACCGCCGTGCAAAATTTGACGCCGCTAGCTTTATCCTCAGCGGAGAAACTGGTAACCATACAAAATCACACACACACACAAAATTACAAAAAAACAAACAAACAAACAGTAAACGATATATCCACTTCACACCTTGCCTATTGGCATGTGTGGATAACAAGACCTCGGGAAGTGCTTAGATAAGCGACCAGGTCAAATTAAAGAAAAGGTAAAAGGTAAAGGTCAGATTCTTCTATAGCGATGCCGCGACCAATACAATCGCAGGAAGTGGCAGTTGATTGGCAAGAGCCAATGGTGCGGGAGCGCAATGCTGCAGCTACAACACACACCACCGCCCCAATCAACCACACCAGGCCTTCACCCAGTAAGCATTCACCAGATGGCGCCGCCCGTGCGAGGAAGCAAACATCTGATTACAGCTTACTACTCAGTTTATCAACCTTGAAAGGATAAAAGGCTGAGTCGACCTGGGTGGCTGGTTACATAGCGAAGTAAAGTGCCGCCTCCGGGAGTCGAACCCTGACACGTCACCCATCCCAGTACAAACCGGGCTCGACGTAGAGTAACTTCGTTGATACGACCAACGCTGTTACCACTACGCCAAGCCGCCACCTACAAATTACAGTGAATTCAGAGGACTCAATAATTTGGGCTACGTTTGGGCTAGTCTGCGGACGCCGTTGGGTGAGAATTTCGGCCTTGCAACCAGGCGATGCACGTCCGAGCGACCGCATACATTTGGTATAATACTCGGTCGCCAAAAACGGAACACGGCTGAGTGAAGCAATTCATAACTATTTTATGCAGTGCACAGCACAATATCAATAAACACACAACAATGTAACACAATTCTAGCATGCACACACACACACACACACACACACACACACTGGCTGCATATGATGGTACAACGGACTGCTAATAATAACAACTATCACATCATAGCCGCTCAGCAGCCGCATCAATGTGTTCAAGTGAAGATGTCAGTCGTAAACAGTCAGACCGCCACTGCTATCACCGGACGCCACTTTCACCAGCACAGAATTGACGTAGTCGGCTGTGTGTCCTGCCATTACCACCGCTAACACATACACACACCAAAATACAAACACATCAAAATTATCCTTTCCCATCCGAGTTAATGGAAAGCCATGCAATAGATATCACTGTTGTCATTTATTACAACTTTTGACACAATCAGTTTTTGCCTGTCATGTTTGTCTATTTGCGATGCAGCAATCAAGCTTACAAGCAATAGCAATCAACACAATACTATTCGCACACCACTGCGTTGTTTATGTATTTTGTTTGTTGTGTAATTAGTCTGTTAGTCTCTTTAGCCTAACCGTCTTTTAGACCAATCTCTATCTAGATTGTTTTCATCCACAAATCCAATGCACAGTTGCGTGGTGCGATTGGTCATTAACAGCTGTAAGTTATTGCTGCTGTGTTGTGTTTGACAAAGTCAATCATGTGAAGGAACGGCCTAGCAAAACCGTGATCAGTCCCTGAGCTTAGGAACTGTTACCATGTTGCACATAGGTTTTATAAATGGTAAAAACTGGCCAGTTTACAACCAAGTGTAAGGGCGACAGAGTCATGGCTCTAAAACGGGCAAATAGCACTTTGGTAGGACTCCACCTAGAACGTTAAGCACGCCCTTACCAGCGAAGTCATATGGCAGTTGATGGCTCTGAGCTCTACTGGTAATGTTACAATGGCCATTTACTCCATGCTACAGTCAAATTCGTAGTGAGTTATTATTTTTGACATGCTTTGATGGTAAGGACGTGCTAAACGTTCTAGCTGGAGTCCTACAAAAGTAAAAGGTAAAGGCTTACCATACTCGTTACCGATCGTTGGGCCCGGAGCTGATTCCGGTGTACAGGCAGTCAGCCCGCAGGTCATCCATCCAGCGGTAGGCTGCCATTACTTTCCGCCAGGCCTGCGGTTACCTTCCCAGCCACAGAGCATCACCGTCCCTTGGCCGGTACCAAGTTATACCGCTTGGTGACAGAGGCACACAGGTGTAAACAACTTGCCCAAGGTTGTTACGCAGCTTTTGCCCCGAGTAGGATTTGAACCCACGACCTGTTGATTGTAAGTCCAACGCTCTACCTGCTGCGTTACTGCGCCACGTGGTGGAGTCCTACCAAAGTGATATTTGCCATGATATGACTCTGTCGCCCTTACACTTGGTTGTAAACTGGCCAGTTTTTACCATCTACATTTGCAGTTTTATTACTAAGATGTAATATCAAATGTCTATATTTGCCTGTTTAAAAGATTTTAAAATTTTGCAAGGGTCAGTGGGCATTGCGGAGATACAATTTATATTATTTAAAAATAGGTCGAACGGTCGTGTACTATCTTATATTTGAACAACTAAAATTTTCAAGCGTTGATTGTGTTCTAAGTGGGCCTATGCATCATCCAGCCAAATTTTGTTGCAACAGCTTGAATGTTTGTATGAAAATGGCGTTTTTTTCTTCAAAATTTAAACATTTTTTAGAACACGCGTCATCATATCAAATTTGGTGGTGATATGTCCAACTGTTACTGAGATATGGCCGTTTTTGAGATGGCGGCCGTCTGCTATCTCTGATATTTAAAAGTTCGAAATTTTAACAGCCGGTCCTGTTCGGAGGGCCAATATGTGTCACCGTACCAAATGTCGTATGGAATGGTCAAATCGTTTGAAGATATGGCCATTTTTCGATTATTCAAGATGGCGGCCGTCTGCCTTCATGCATTTTTAAAAGTGCGAAATTTCAACTGTCGGTATGCTTCGGGTGGTCAGTGTGCATTACCATGCCAAATTTCATGTCGATCATTGAAACTGTTGCAGAAATGTGGCCGTTTTTCGATTTTCAATCCTTTTTATGTTTTATGCGTGTTTGGACCATCCACGAAGTGTCGTTGGTGGTCTTTATCGCTGTGCAAAATTTGGTTGTAATCAGCATCGTTCTGTTGTGTTCTCTAGCCGTCCTCGATCCGAGGGCTGGCCATACCCTGGACTTACTTTCTCTATGTATCTCTGACTTCTGTCATTCTGATTGACTCTTCCACGGATAGTCCTGTCCACATACTGATGTTGTCCATCCAGGCCGTGCGTGGTCTTCCTCACCTGCGTGCACCTGGCATTGTTCCTTGCATTATCGCTTTCTCCAGGCAACTCTCTTGTTTCCTCATGGTGTGACCATAGTATGCTAGCTTCCTTGCTTTGACAGTGTCTAACAGTTCCCTCTTTAGTCCAGCTTTGTTAAGAACCCACTAATTTGTTTCCTTTGCTGTCCACGAAACCCACAGAATCTTTCTCAACCATTTCATCTCAAAGGCGTCAAGATGTGTTTCTTCATTCTTTCTGAGTGTCCAGCTTTCACAGCCGTATGTTGCTACAGGCCACACTAGCGCTTTCATTAGTCGTATTTTCGTTAAAATCGGATGCTCTGACTTTTCCATATTTTCTGTAGTGATGTCCCGATCGCCTGTCCCCTGTTTCACCTGGTACGTAATTCCATCTTACACTCACCATCTTCTGTAATCAGGGAGCGACCGACGGTTGACTCTTCGCAACTGATGTCTGTGCCAACTTCAAAGCTACATGACAAAAACTAGGCCGAATATCAAAAATCTGGCCTGATCAAATTTAGATATTGTGCCCCCTAGTTTAAGAATCCATGGTCAGTTGCCAGCTCCCATTGTAAATGGCAGAGGAGATAGCTTTTGAAAACGACTGGATTTCCAACTTTGAAGGGCTCGTGACCTTGACCTTCAGGTCATACTGCTCACCGTCGTGCATCACTCATCGACCTCTACCTACATGCCAAATTTCATTGAAATCAAAGAAACGTTTTGTGGACGGACAAACGTACGCACGTACGTACACACAGACATTTGAGACCGGCTTTATTATGTCGACTCTGTCGAAGATTCGACCTAAAAAAACTAAAAACCACGCGAGAGTGACATTTCACCATTTGCCGGGACGCCCCCACTGGGGCGATTGGTTTGAATTTTGGCATGCAGGGTCATATTGCCGATGTAATCACCCACTCCAAATTTTGTGACAATCGGTTCATGGGTTTCGGAGTTCCCCAAATTTTGCCATTCTCCATAGGAATAGCTGGTCACCGTTACTACAGTGTAAGCACTACAGTGCTACACGGTGATCACATTGAAATTGTAAGGAGATGAGCTACTAAACTCACTCAAATGATCTTTAATCAAGTTGTTCAATTTTGATGTGAGCTTCTCGCCATCTGCACTCAAAGGTTTCTTCACTCTCAGGCAGATTTCTTGCCTTATCTTTGTCAGCACCTTTGTCAGCTGACCTACAACAGCAGTTACAGCAAAGACACTCAACAGCAGTTGTCGACTACAGCAGATAACATGACTACAATGTCACATGATGTCACAATGACTAGCAGATACATTACATCCACCAACATGTGCAGACATTCTGAGAATGACAAACACCGAACATTTAAACTCTAAATGACTATCTACCTACCAACACCAAACTGCTACTTATGCTGAACAAAACTAATGCAATTATATGACAACACAATGAACTGGCTGTGAGCAGTACCAACAGGCAGCACATACAGACAGATACAGCCACGGCCACAGACACACACATACATACACACACACCGTCTCTTGCGGTATTATTTCATACCTACAGTACAAGGTGACAACGACATCCACAAATGTACAGTATCAGACTGTAGCTGACTAGGCCCTATTTTACTCCTGTACTGCGAGGCTGCACATGGTCTTGTGCTATATTAATAAAAGGTAAAGGCTTGGCTTCCCATACTCATTACCGAGCGTTGGGCCCGGAGCTGATCTTAGTATACAGGCAGTCAGCCTGCAGGTGACTATAAGTCATCCACCAGGCGTTAGGCTGCCATTACTTTCTGCCAGGACTGCGGTTACCTTCCCACCGTAGAGCATCACCGCCCCTTGGCCAGTACCAAGTTATACTGCTTGGTGACAAAGGCACGTAGGTGTGAATAACTTGCCCAAGGTTGTTACGCAGCTTTTGCCCCAAGATGGATTTGAACCCACGACATTGTTGATCGCAAGTCCAATGCTCTACCCATCGCGCCACCGTGCCACCCATATTACTAGCTCTAATTTTAGCATTTTAAATTTACTTACTTTACACTGTAATTTAGAGATACAACAAAGAAAAAAAACAAATCACTGTGTGGGAGATAAATCTTGAGTCTAGGTCTACGCAGTGCAGTATTAATTTTTAGTTATTACTACCGCACACAACCACACTAGCGTGGTATACGTTGTGGCCGTGTCCATCCGTCTGTCTGTTCTTCTGTCACAAGCCAGTTTTGTATCAAAACGACTCAACGTATTATCCCGCAAACAATGCCATACGACAGCCTGAAGGATATAACGTTTTTTCTTTAGGAAACTGTTGGTGGCTGTGAAAAGAGCCAGTTGGTCAAATGACTCTGAAAAGTCGGTTGGTTATAGCAGACAATTCAAAGGATGCTTTTTGCCTGTTTGCATGCACGCAGCCATATTCTCCACTGATCAATGGCTTCGTCGACGATGCCACACGCGATGCGTTACTTCAGTCAGTGAAGTGTTGTTCCAAGTCACTCATGTCATATCTTGTACACATGATCTTTCACCGCTATCCAAATATGGTAGTTAACTGGTTTCAGGTCGACTGTTTGGTGGCTACAGATCTGGCAAACGGTCTCACAACAGAACTGCACAGGTGCAGTATGTTTACTCCCAACCAAGCTGTCATTGGCTGACTACATGCCCAGTCATGTCGACATTGTTGCTCAAGCGAACAGTTGATGTCATGGCACCACTTACTGTCAGACTGGCAAACATGTCCTTCTGCGATGGCGTTTTTCCGTTGGTGCTGAAAGCTGAAGCAAGGCCGAGTATTATTCCCTGCTTGCAAAGCCGGTTCTCGATCAGTCTGACGTGACAAATTTCAAACAGATAACAAATCTACCTAAATTGTCTAACATACTTGAGCGGTTGGCTGTTCATTGTCTGCAACATTAAGTGATGACTACGGACAATTTCAGCAAGCATCGGCCAGCCTACTGGATGAGACACTCCACTGAAACCAAGCGTCAGTGGGTCGCTACATGTGATTTCCTGTTGTGTCGAAGATGTTTCTCAGTGGTTCCTGCTCCTCAATCTAGCCAAGATGGAAGCGACCTTATTCGGCACCAGCAGAAGAACGTTCTTACATCAGGTGGTGCTTAAGTAGCTGGCTCGGTGGTGCCGTTCCACAAGTGTGGCAAGCTGCTTGGTGTTACCCTTGATGCAGGCTTGACTTATGTCATAGAAATCATCGGTAGCTGTACATACCACACACAGGCACTGCGCCACATCCGCCCACTGCTTACAACTGAAGCTGCTAAGATGGTTATCTCATGGCAATGGCATCATTACAGCTGGAGTCGATTATTGCAACTCTTTGTTATATGGCTAAGAACCTGAACAGGCTGCAGGTTGCTCTCAGAATGAACTGGCCAGGGCAGACTGCCGTGCTTTGCGGTCCACCAGTGCCACCGTGAGACGACGGTGGCTCCACTGGTTGTCAATGTGTCAAAGGATCGACTTCAAACTGGCACTGTTGATGCACAAGACGAAGTTGACGGGCTGTAATTTCTGCTCGAGAGTTATGGACCGGCTCATATACTTCAATCTTCAAATAAAACTTGTCAACTGTAACCAAAGTTGCAATTATCTCTGTCGGTGAAAGCCTTCTCTGTTAGCATACCTACTGTCTGGAACTCACGGTCCGATTATTGCAAAGAAGACTAACTTCTCAGTACTTTTAGAAGTAGTCTAAGACTTAATTGTTTTACGTAGCCTACGGAATTCCACTCACTATAGTCATCGCCACAAAGCACCTCATATTCGCTTGCGATGCACAGTGATATACAAATTTGATTATGCATGTCGACGGCAGCCACAAGGGTTTTCGCCGCTGTTTGTCTGTGTGTTTTTTTCCGCATGGTATCAAAACCGATGCAGCTAGGATCACTAAACCTGATACACAAATGTTCCACGATCAGTCCTGGAAATGCATTTATTTGGGGGTCAAAAGGTCAAAATCACAAGTCAGAAAAACAGCGTCAGAGTGGATGTTTGCACTCTTTGAGTGCTGGCTTCTTCTAGTTTAATTTGATTAGTGCTTTTTAAAGGTACTCTTGTAGACACACAAAAAACCATTAGGTGGGCAACAGTATTGCAATCGCTATTTTATATTTTTAATATACTATGTACCAAAGGAATCAAAACTGGCTGATGTTTGTCGAAGTTACAGCAAGCCAAAGTTGGTAAATTTTTCTGAGACAGTGTATACATACGGTGTTCCTGCTCCAAGCCATAGAGCTTTATCTTGTTAGCTTCGTGTTGTGCTTTCTTCTTCAGGCGACAAATCCGAGATGCATATTTGTTCTTCTCACGCAGCGTACGTGCTCGTACAGTGGTTGGCAATTCACCTGGTGGACACATGGCATTGATCAGGCACACCAGTTTTCTCAGTTCTGTGCCAGTTGCATACAGCTTTGTAGGACTAGGCGTGACGTCGTTGCCATCTCCACGCCGTGCTTTGCCGCTGTGTCGGTAGCACGGCGCTGTAGATGCCTGTCAATGTTCAATACACAACAACAACAGCAACTACAGATGTCGCAACTTTGATGGTTGCAATGTAATGGCCGCCAAAGGGCGGGTCACAACTAGCAAACGGATCTCAGCTGTTTCTGGGTCAAAGCTGACGTAAAGTAGGTCAACTTGTAAGGGGACACATTGTAGACTAACACTAGCATTGTTGTTTGTCGATACGACGTTTCGTTCCAGAGATATGCTGTGTCGTGTGCGGAAGTCGCGGAAAAAGTTGTCCTAAATTTGATGTTTTTTGCGCCCCAAATTTAACGAGAAGGGCCCCCAAAATTTTTGGGGGCATTTGTAAATCGACACCACTTCCGACCTATGGGCCAAATTCGGTTAAGATCCCATGGCTGGTCTTTCATCTATGCAGACGAAATAAAAAATAAATAAATTAGCCCCATACGGGACTGGCGGTCGACTCCTACTTACTGCCAACTTCGAAGTCACGTGACGAAAAAAGTGGGACAAAAATCAGAAATCCGGCCCCGATAAGCTTTAGGTATTGTGCCCGAATTTAAGAATCCGTGGTCACTTGCCAGCCCCCATTATAAACGGGGGAGGAGATAGCCTTTAGAAATGGTCGAATTTTCGACTTTCAAGGGCTCGTGACCTTGACCTTGAGGTTGGATCGGGTCATACTGCATACCATCATGCATCACTCGTCGACCTCTACCTACATACCAAATGTCATTGAAATCGAAGAAACTTTTTGTGGACGGACGGACGGACGGACATCTGAGACCCACTTTATTAGGTCGACTCGGAGGAGTTGACCTAATTACAGCGTAAAATACAATGGTCTTGCCTTCGGCAGATATAATAAACTACGTGCTGATCTGAAGCACTGTCACACACACAGTTAACAGTGACTATGAAGATGTACCTACACTCTATATATCTAGCTTTTAACATCAACAGTGGCCTGTCATGGACTGGAACGTGCAAATTGGGATGTCTTTGGAGCATGGAAGCCACTCTGATCGACGGCCTTCCTGACACCAAAAACGACTTTAAACCAGTCATCACAACTGTTGGTTTATTTATATAGCTACGATAAATGCTGGTTGTGTCATGTGAACTGTGCTGGTTGACACAGCATACGTGTGCCAAGTTTTAAATATGCCAGTACTATAGCCCGACAGAAGTGCCAAATTGTACAAAAAATGTTACAATTACAATATAGGGTTTGTCTAAAAAGATGTAATATATTAATGTTATCATTTACAATAATATGCCATTGAAATTTAAAATTTAATTATAGATTAAACCACTTGGGTTTTATTTGTTTTGAAGCATTTTAACTGAAGACTTATCAGACATGGAAATTGGAGTTGATATGGAAATTGCTGTGGACGAACAAGTTGAAACTCAAGAGACTACATCAAGTTCAACAACAGCAGTTAGTCCAGTGATTTCTGTGGGGACTGGTTTCAGTCATGCATTATCTTTAGAGGACTGCGTTTGCTGCTGCGGTACATCAGTTGCACAAGAACGACGGAATGCTCCGTTAAAGAAAGCAGGTGCTGATGGTCTGAAAACAATAAAATCTGATTGTGATCTATGCCGAGACTCTGCACTTCTTGCTTTCTCGATGCAAACTCTGACAAAACAGATTTTATGCCATCACGTATGTAAGAATTACCATATAAGGAGTGCCAAAAAACAACAGTCTGATAGCAAACTGGAAACTGTGGCATCACCGATGAAGAGCCGTTTATAGTCATATTTAACAACCTTCGACTGAAGAAAAACTGTTTCTTGTGCGCCAATGAGTGCCTGGAGAGTGATGTTTATTTCAGGAGAGTGGAGAGATCCCAAGATGAGGGCCATGAGAGCACACTGATGGCTGACAGCTCCGTTAAGAGTGCAGTTATTGAACGAGGGCAGGATGCCTGGGCCAGACAGGTTAGTGGTCGCATTGGTAGCTGCAGTGACTTATTTACAGCAGGGGCTGTTTATCATTACATGTGCTTGGTCAGGTTTACCACCAAGAAGACTAAAGAGCCGGGAGAGGTCCCCCGCGGTCGTCATGTTAATGCAGCAGCTGTGGATGCTTTCCACAAACTGTGCGACTATGTGGAAACAAGTTGTAACCAAAAACTCTACACATTGACGCAGCTTCATGAACAGATGACCTATCTTGCCGGTCTGGGATCACACACTTACGAGATGAGTCACCTGGAGACAAAGCTTGAGGAACGGTATGGCTCGGACATTTTTATGGTGGGACAAGCTGGTAGACCTGGCTTGTTCTGTTTCAAAGGATTTGCTGAGCACGTCCTTAGCGATAAGTCGTATGCTGACCGATCAGATTCACAGATGGATGTGGTTGAAAAACTTGTGAAATACGCTGCTAGACTCATTGCCATACAACATCGCCGAATATCACAATCTAGACGACATCTCTGTTGACGGACAAGTTCCACCGAGCTGTTAAGGTTGTTTATCGAACAGCTAGTCCATGATGACCGGAAAGTGGCTTGTATCTCGCAGGCTATCATCCAAGCAGCCAGGCCAGGCACGTGTTTAATGCCGCTGTTGTGCGGAATTGGTGAGGAGATGCACCGCAAGTATGGTTCATCACAGATTGTTCAACAGTTGGCACGCTGTGGCTTCAGTGTCTCTTTGGATGAAGTTACACGCTATCTGCAGTCGGTCATGACGTCTTCTGAACGGTGGCATCGGAAAGACGTGGCAAGTGCTTGCTTTACCCAGTTTGTGGCTGATAATGTAGACCGTAATGTTAGAACAGTGGACGGCCATGCAACCTTTCATGGCATGGGCATAATATCGGCATCTTGCTTTGGTCCAGGAATTCAGGCAATGCAGCAGACCAGAATCCCAAGGTTGAGAGCACGGCTTATGACGAGAGAGGCTTGTATTGGGAAGAGGGTATCTGCTGTTCAGTTTTGCCGACAGTCTGGAGCTGGCCTGGAGAAGTACATCATAAAGCCTCTAAGCAACTTGCACACACTGCTGACAGCACCAATTATCAGAAGTTTGAACACACTGTGGCATGCTGCAGGAGTACTGCTCATTGGCGGAGGACAGAGACCTTTGTGGACAGGGTACATGCACAGCGTCTGCAAGGGCTCCCACCCATTAAAAAGTGAAGTGAGAATGCTTCCAATTCTTGACCTGAACCCATCAGACATGACTTGAGTCAAGTCAGTACTGGCTTTTGTCAGCAAGCAGGCACAGGCACTGAACTTACTGACAACGTGCATAACATTCTATCAGCCACTATACAGTAAAGCCGTAGACGTTGTCCTCAATGAAAACATGAATATTGTCAGAAGGTTGGGTGGGTTTTACACCTTAATGAATTTTATGAGTGCTGTTCGATACATAATGTGTGGCTCAGGGCTGAAAAGTGCACTGGAGTACATATTTGGCAAGAACACCATTGATCACATTTTGACTGGCAAGGCTTATGCCAGAGCTGTTCGAGGTCATTTACTAGTTCAGAGTGCTCTTGTGAACATTCTGCTTCGCAGCATAGTACCAGATCCAGAAATGTCAAAAATGCAGTCACAGGTAGTAAGCTTTGCGGATGACAGTGACATCTTACATTTTTGTTGTTAAAATTCCGATCATTTTATTTGATGTTGTTGCTAAATAAGCTTTAACAGTCAGAGAATTATCAACTTTCTTAAAACCCAAGATGATGGCTGCTGCAATCTGGGATTTTTCAAAACTGTGATGCAATATTCTTGTGATCACGCTGGATTCTTATTCAGCTCACTTTGCTGTTTCTAATGAGGTATTACACATGATTGTAACATTTTTTAAAGATTTTCAAAAATTTCTTACAGACTACTATGTGAAGGCAACAGATTATGAGCCTACCAGTAACTCAGTGTCAAATACAGGATCCTCAAAGTCGTGTAGAACGTATGGGTTGTCATCGTGCACCACCCGACACAAACGCTTGCCTTTCGGTCCCTTAGACTGCATGTTGTACTGCCAGAAGTAGGTCTTCTCTTTGCGACTGCCAGATGAAACGTCCGTCAAGAAATCATTCAGATCATTAAAACAACCTACGACACAAACACATGGAGAAAATACTACAAATAACAAGCAGTTCAGCTGTTGCAGAGGACCACGGGATCCTCTATGTCAGTTGAAATTTTGCCAACTGCAGTTCGCGAGATCAACTGAAATCTTGCCAAGTGCTGCATAAATGCCTGAAGAAATTTGTAGGCTTACAATATGTGATTAACCTTGAACGTCATAAGAAATGGCGGCATTTGATAGGCCATATATCACTTACAGTGGTCCGTAGTAACAACGCCTCTATCATGCAGTGAAATATTACCACTTTTACATTGTATGTCACTGCCTGTGACCTAGAGAAGTCCTTCATTTTTGATATGACAGTGGAAATTGTAGATCATGTACACTTTCCATTCATGTGCAAACATTAGAACATATCGTAGACGTAGACGTAGTGAAGTTACGAGCGCAGGCCAATGCCTCTATGCCCGCATCTTACAATTCCAACATACAATTACTAATACTAATACTAATATCTAATAACAAC
>Ga0209780_1002108_pt1 | contig 13869 bp, 8 predicted proteins | sample WorMetexBAHAMAS2_FD_187384 | JGI IMG/M metagenome (GOLD analysis project Ga0209780, IMG submission 187384) | Marine gutless worms symbiont microbial communities from Max Planck institute for Marine Microbiology, Germany - Inanidrilus exumae... | ecosystem: Host-associated > Annelida > Digestive... | reverse complement strand
CAATTGCAAAGATACGACGAGCCCCATAGAGCCCCTCATTTTTTAAATGGATCACATGTCCCTGACTGTTTATATCTTAGGTATGAAAGGCGGTACAAAATGTGGAAAATGGGGTAGTTTGGAGTTACTCAAGGTCACTGAAAACAGCACCATTCGATAGAGTGCATACGATTTTTTATTAGCATTCAGTAGTAACTATGTCCTTTTCTTGCACCATTTCAGAGATATAGCAAGATATTCGTCAAAAATTGCCAGTTTTTACCTACCCCACCTGTATTTGGCGCTCTTGTTGGGGGTGACGCCATTGGAGATTTACTGAGATCTTTGGCAGCAGAAAACTAAAGAGTCCCTGGGCCATCATATAACGGTGTTGTTTCCGTGATTCTAAGTTATAGCCATTTTGGTACAATACTGGCTTGTTGTCACAAGCAACTTGTTGACAGACAGATGGACACACGATGACAGCATAGCGTCGCACAGTAGAAATTGAAGTAGAAAGTAAAACTTGGTGAGTTGGTTCCACTTAGCATTAGGTAAGCAGATTATGAGGGGTTATAACTGCGACGCTTTGCTAGTGTGGTATATGCTGTGGCCCTGTGTATGTATGTCTGTCCGTCACAAGCGGGTGTTGTATGAAGTTGCAGCAGCTGTAAGCAGCAACATTGCAACACCTCTGCTGGGTCAACGGCGGCCGTGGGCCGTTTACTGTTGCTTTAAGTCAGCTGTCCACCACAGCTGGGGGTAGAGGGCCACCACCCGCAACAGGGGGGCGGCCCCCCAATGCTTTCCCTGACGACGCGCGTGGATCTAAGCCTTGAGGTAATTGCCGTGGATCTGGGTTAAGAAAGTAGAGTGTGGAGACAGGAGGCAGGATCCATAATATCACAGAAAAAAACCATGAGAGATATCTTTTCTACGAGAAGCCAGCGAATTCGGATTTGCATAGAACAGCATGGATGAATATGGCATTCCACGGGTTGGGTTGTAAATAATATGGATGGCACGCTTTTTTTACAGCCTCTAGGCACTCAGGCTGAGGTTTCATTAGTACATAGTGGCACACTGGTGCACAGCATTCAACTACCGATATAATAACAATTATATAGAAATGAAGTGAGTGACTGTTGGGCAGACCAGCTCTCTTGTGCAGGTAGTCGAATAAAAAGTGACTGTTGCAGAAAGTGGTCCTCAGGCTGATATGGGATTTGCTTGCGTTATTTGTACAACATTTCACTGGCATGGAGCGACGCGCGATAGCTGAGCCTCTTATATTTGCATAGTTCCACTATAATACGTTTCACTGTTGCGTCATGCAGGATGGGTGTGTTGAATGTCATATACCGTACGTCAGAAGAAGGTTGTGTAGGCAGCAAGAGTCCCTGTGTTTTTCATCCCTATAATGTACTTTAAGCCAGCGAGGTTGTGTAAGAACCAGTGTTTTTTTTCGTCAACGACGACGAAAACGATGACGAAAATGACAAAAACATTTTTGAATTATCGTTGACGAGACTAAAACTAAAACGAAAATTAAGACAAAAGACGAGAACGATATAAAAATTAACAGTATTTTAGTCTTGACGACATTGACGAAAATATCTAAAGCAACTTTTGGCACTTAACGCTAGCATTCTTATCGTGAATAAGGAGTGCATTTATGCACAATAATCGGCATTTATTTCTGTTTTGGTTGTCGTTATTATATAGTAGGTGTTACTCGCAGCTCGTTTGCACCTGACGTAATACATTAAGAAGTGTGTACATGAATAGTTGTGATATCTTAAACAAGACAATGACTAAAATATGAACGACATATTTTTGTCGACTAAAACTAAAACTATGACTAAAATTAACATTCTCAACTAAAATAAAAAAAAATGACAGCAAATATTAGTCGACTATATAAAAACTGACTAAAATGAAATGGCCGACTAAAAACACTGGTAAGAACCACATTGGCTGACTTGATTGCTCAGCAGCCAATCCCTTTAGCAGTTAGTTGAAGTTTAACGACCCTTTTGAGCACAGATGAAAGGTCATGGGTGGAGAGCTATCCCTACCATTTAAAGGAAGGCCATTGATATATTAACATCAACCCGTGCCGCCTTTTTGTTCAGCAGCCACCCAAAAAGGGAAAGGGAATAAAGGGATCAAGAGGCTCATTTAAATTATTATGCTAGCATCTAGAACAGGGGAGACAACTATCACATTGCAAGACAAAACTAAATCAAATACGACAGAAACAAGCATGCATCCTTAACTAAAAATACATATAACATAAAATAAACACAAAAAAAAACTAAAGACAGGTTAGGTAATCTCCTATGACATCCCGCCTGGAAACGAAGTGGGACTATTCTGGTAGAATGGGAAGGGATGGAAAAGCAAGAAAATAGATGAAGCAAGTAAGAAAGGGAAAAGGGCCAGACAATTGAAAGATACTAAAAGATAGTGTAGAAGGTGGGGAAGTGAATGGTGCAGGGGATTGCCGGGGCAATTGCCACACTGGGCAGCCAATCCCTTTAACCCTTTGTGCCAATGTGCATGTATGGACAAGTTAGTTTGCCCACTGGAAGACAGTTACCGATGCCTGCCGCTGTTGGCTGTGCTCGTCGTCACCTATGTTAACTTCCTTGATCAAGACAGCACGTTACCGCTAAGCTAGACCGTCGAGCAATTGAAGACATTAAATGTTATTGTCATGGCCGACGTGCGCTGGATAGGCCGAGTGACAGTGATAGTATCACTGACAATAATTCTATTCATTGTCGTGATCGTCAGCCGCCGTACGTCACGTGATCGATTTAGATAAGTGTGTCACGTGTGTTAGCTGTTTGCAGAGCACGAGCGAGAGAGTGCGACTGACGTCAGAGATAGCCAGGTGACCGGCGTATTATTATGATCGTGCCGGTTTATGAGTTTCGCATGTGATATTTAACAGACCGTCCGTCGTTAATAGTTGAATGTCAGTGAAATAGTAGTGGCGTTGTGGCTGCCCGTCTAGGTGTTTCTAGGTCACCTGTGCTTGTCACTACGCACCGCGAAGACTCAGGTTGCAGATGTAGTAATAGTGACCTGCTGTTGTCTCATTTTTGCACTGCAGTGTGTGGCATTATCCGGATGACGAAGTGTGTGCGTGCGTGCAGGTGGTGAGGCGGTGACGTAACGATGACGTCAGAGCGCCGTGTAAGTCTAGACGACTCGACGTCGTGTGAGTCGGTGTCTACAGCGACGCCGATGCTTGCCGTTGTACACGCTGACAGACGCAGTCGTTCGGTGGACAGCGGTCTGGTGACGGACGTGGACCTACCGCAGCGCGCACTGACTGCTGTGCCGGTGTCGTGGTCGGCGCCACTCGGCAGTTGTGACTCGGGTCTGCCGCAGCACGTGGAGCACGACGGCGATACACGGGACTTGCTGCAAGACCGGCTGAGCGACGTCGACTGTGACTGTAGCGCTGCTGTGTCGTCGCCACAGCATCCACAACATGTGGATGACGGTGGTACGAGCAGAACGTCACCGCCCGTCTCTGTAACTCTGACTCGTAACAGACAGTCGTGGTTGCTGCGGCTGTTCGAGTCCAGACTGTTTGATATGTCCATCGCCATTCAGTATTTGTTTAACTCCAAAGAGAGTGGCGTACAGACATACATCGGTGAGTCTTCTGGCTGTAATGTACTGCTACCGCTACTTCCGTTTAGCGTTTGTTTTTCCAGGCGAACGGTTTCCCTCTGGTCCTCCTCCTCCACCTCTCCGAGAAACAAACCTCTGGGGATTACTATATTGGCTTTTAACGGGCCAGATGAAGCACTACAGGGAACACAAAACATTAACCATAACTATTATTCTGTCACATCCTTTCTATGTCTACTGTCGGCGTTGTTCCCTTGACGTTAGCTCATTGACGCAAGCACCTGTTTTGTCTCTGATATTATTATCATTTGTGCTGCAAAGGGACTTTAAACTCCCAACTAACTTACTAGGCCAGCACCTGTTCTGGCTGAGTATTGCTACGATGCTGATACTTTTACATTTTGATGATATGTTTGCTGTAGTTTAACGGCTGCTGACCGTGACCGTTATTCCGGTCCAAGCAGAGCATTTGATTCAATACATGCGTGCATGCGTGTGTCTGGGCAGTAACTTACAAGCTAAAGACCTTGACCTACATATTATGCATGCTGGTTCATCCTGTCCCTATATAGGTCGTCAGGTTCGAAGGTCTTAAGTCAGAGCTTATCATCACCGGATGCAAAATGTCTCTTTCAGCTGTGGATGCACACTACGACGAGATGTTTTTTGATTGTTTGCTAGTTCTAAGCCAACTCAGCCTTTCATCCTTTTGAGGTCAATAAATGAGTAGTGAGCTGTAGTCGGGTGTGCACTACCTCGTTCGGGTTGCCATCTGGTGAATGCTTACAGAGTAAAGGCAGGATGGTTCATTCCATTTGTGCATAAACGTGTTTGTGGCAGGTAAAACTGTGTCATCCCTCTAACACGTGCCATTCCTGAGTGTACTAGAGGTGGTTACGATGATGTGCTATAGAAATCGATGTTTCTTTACTATACTTTACTTTACTTCTTTGTGCCAAACTGGTTCATGCAACCTTGAGGGGGCGCTTTCTGGTTTATATGTGCTTTTGATTTTCTTTGTTTTTTACCCGCACAATGCTATGCTAGCACGGTATTTGCTGTCATCGAATGTCTGTCTGTTTGTCCATCCATCTGTCTGTCACAAGTTGGAGTTCTATGAAAATGGCGAAACTTAGGATCACAACGCCGCATGATAGCCCAGGGACTTTAGTTTTATGACGCCAAATTTGTCTGTGCAATTCTGGTGCGATCAACACCAGTAGGGCACGAACTGCAGGTGGGGTAGTTAAAACTACAGTTGTTTGACCAGTCGAAATCTCTCTCCGGCTTAGATGCCTTACCAATGAACATTTGTATCCATCTGCCATGGTGGTTCACGTCCACGATGATGCACTGAAGAAGGAATATGTGGTGTCATCAACAACGTTGATTGTCATGGAAGTCTGCTTATCACATGTACAACTCACTTCAGCGTTACATTATCACTTACATGTATGTGAGATGGAGCATCACATGCTCGTTGTGTGATAGTTGAGTCTGTTGCAACGACGCGTGTACAAAACTTTGCAGGTAGCTGAATAAAAAGTGCCAGTTGCTGAAAGAAAGTGCTCCTCAGGCTCACATGTGATCTGTCTCTATCTGTTTACTTTATTTGTACGACAGTAGGACAACATTTGAACTGACACAGAGTTGCGCGGGTCTCTGATAGTTGAGCCTTTTGTTATACACGTGCTGTTATTTGGATAACTGGAAGGGCATTTGGCTTGCAAAAACAAACGTGTTTCAGAAATGCTGAAGATTTTTCCTAGAAGTAGTAGTAGTAGCAGCAGCTTGTGTTGTGCTGTGCTAATGTGCTATGCTACATGCTGCTGCAGAATGACCTAAGAGTCCTTGTTGCAGGTAATCGCATGTTTAGTTTCTGTGAAGACGATGTCGACTTTTTCCTGCCTCAGTTGCTGACGTTGTACATCAACATACACGACGTGGCTGAAGCAACTCATCCATACATTGTCTACAGGTGAACGTCCTGTGTTAATTGCTCTTTTAAAATACATACTTTTGTATTACTGCTGCTCGTCCTGTCACCAAGCACTAGTTATCCATCTTGTTATGCTAGCCACGTCTAGTGGTAAGTGCAATGTGACGGTCTGGCATCCGTCTGTCTGTCTGTTTTCTAATCTTAATAGAGCATGCAGTGCATACTCAGTGTGACTCACCAGGGGGCAGCATGCAACACAGCCACATGTCAGCCAGTGTACATTTCGGCCTGACGGTAAGGTGGACCAACGTACTTGTTTCATTCTAAAGTACACATGCTGTTTGTGAAATGTAATGTGCAGCGGTGTGTTGATGATGTATCTATGTAGATGTCGGAAGAGTGTGGAGTTCAGTATCAGGACGGCGTGGTTGATAGGTGCGTACGCTGCAGATGTGAACAAACCTCGTTGGAAGACGTCGCAAGGCGTCAAGCTGAGAAAGATGATATTGCACGAAGAACTGCGGTCAGTCACGTTCTTTTGACACAGTTCATGTGCTTCTTTCTCTTGCCTCGTCATCGTTGTTGCCATGAATTCAGCTTGGACTGTAATGTGGCTGTCGAATGACCTCGCAGTAGCTTTCCTGCAGAGGTTTGCAACAGATATCATTATCATGGCAGAGCTGGACTATCCACGTGACGTTTGGTTGCTTCTTATGATCTCAGGCTTGGAAACGAAATGGGCCTACTCGCGAGGAAGTAAATAAGTAAGGAAGTAACTAAGTAAACGATTTATATAGCGACGGAACGGAATCAACAAATGAATCTGGCCACATTGCAGCCCTGGAGCTTGTATGGTTGTATGGGGCAAACAAAATCATTCAGTTACAGATGCAGTTACATTGATTAATTAACTGTTGTTACTACACAGTGCACAGAGATCTTGTTTTATAATTTAGCATATTGCCGCTGGCTGCATATAGCAGGTAGCGGGTATGGCGTCCATCTGTCTGTCTGTCCTATGCATGAAAAATTGGCGGTCGCGTGACGCCAGCATTGGGGTCTGACACAGGCTTGTTTGATTTCAGTCAATAATGTTATGTTTATTGCATGCTGTTAAGTGAATTATGAGCGCTCCCGCACACACACACACACACACACACACACACAACACTGAGGTATTTTGGCGGCATTCCAGCACTGGCTGGCTGTACCAGGTCCTGTGTGACTGCTACATTGTGTAAAAACTACTTTCCGCTTACATCACACTGTGTTTGCTGTATGGTTGTTTATTGAGATGTTAGTTGGCTGGGTGTGGCATGTGACATTGAATTACTCAAGCTGTTATAAGTCTCTTGTTGTCATTTAGAGCCCTGGCTGCTGGTGTATCTTGCACTGGGTTGATTCCAGTAGCAGGATGATAGTACCTTTCAGAGCTGTTTGATGCTGGCTAAATCCTTTTGTTCCACTTCATAGTTCACTCTGTTGTGGATAAGACTGCATGTAGTGCACCCTGTGTGCTGTTTAGCCCACATGGCATTGTGATGACGAAAGGCTTATGTTTTACTGCTGTGGTTTTTTCTTTCTTTTTTTTCATTTTCTGACACTTAATCTCTGAGGTCGCAGAACGGATCTCAACCAAATTTGGACATATATTCACTTATGACTGTCATTTGAAATATTTGGTCCGAACTCCCACGGTCTGGGGGCAAAAACCGCTTTTTTTGACCGACTTTGAACTTTGATCGAACATATCTTTGTAATGGAACATGCAACAACCAACGGAAAGAAACTTGTCAATCTGCAGGGACTCTCCTGCATGCCCCCAAATTTGGTGAACTTTGGTCCAGAAATGGCTGAGAACAGTTGGCAAGTTTTTGCCTATGCCCTAAATTTTCGCATTGGGAGACACTGCCAGCCTTGTGTCATGGACGTTATTTAACAGACAGCAGGCAAACTTTGGCACGTGTTATGTAGTGGCTGGCATGAGCTTACAGTCTAGAACAACAGAATGTCAGGCGGGCTCACGCTGGACTTTGCCATGCATCTAGTTCATTTAGTTTTTATTACGAGCAGTTAGTTCTGCGTGTATTCTTGTTTGTGTAATTGTCAGGTTCATTTACGACATTACCTACTAGTAGCAGAAAAGCAATAAACAGTTCTTGCTCGGGCATAGTTTACACTTCTTAGGTTGACTCTTCGACAGAGTCAACCTAATAAAGCCGGTTTCAAATGTCCGTCGGTCCACAAAAAGTTTCTTCAATTTCAATGAAATTTGGCGTGTAGATAGAGGTCGATGAGTGATGCACGACGGTGTGCAGTATGACCCGATCTAAGGTCAAGGTCACGAGCCCTTCAGAGTTGGAAATCCGGCCATTTTCAACAGCTATCTTCTCCATCATTTACAATGGGAGCTGGCAACTGGCCACGGATTCTTAAACTAGGGCACAATATCTAAATTTGTTCAGGCTGGATTTTTTATACTTGGTCTAGTTTTTGTGTCACATGACTTTGAAGTTTACAGAAACGTCAGTTCTGAAGAGTCGACCGTGAGTCCCATACGGGGCTAATTTTTATATGCTTCATATTAATAATGGTAAGATAGTTGGCAGACAGTGTTAGCAGGTAATTGTTGGCCTCTGTGCTATGCTTTGCATTGGTATCATTGATATCAACGTAGTTCTGTTGATTGGTGGACAGAAAATGGCTATGCTATTTGATGTTTCTATGTCTGTCTGTGTTTCTTCATCTTTGAATTGCACACGGGGGTGGGCAAAGTCTGCTATCTTAAACCTTAATTGCCTTGATCATACTGCTTCAAAGACGATGACAGGAAATATGATAATTGGATATAGGACTAGTTTGCGTCTTTGCAGATGAACATAAACTTGACATTTTGAGGAAAAGTTTTGCAAAAGAATAATGTTAATAGGCATAGAAACTGGAATGAATTTTAGTTTTCTGAAAGTGAATCTGAAACTGGAGCTTAAAATAAATGCAATAGAAAACCGTGTGTCCACAGTAATTTGGCAAAAGGCCACATCGCTGACTTGGCACCCCTTGTGGATGCAAATGGATTTGTCCGTTGTTGATCCCATCTAACACATTGTTCCTTTGACGTTGAACCCACGTGAATCAGTCCCGCAAACAGCATCTCTATGGGTCAGCTGTTTTACAGTGCTCACGAACGTGACCATCAGACAGACAGACAGACTGCACTATAGCGTCTGTAGCAATAGCCTGCATGAGTGCATGCGATGCGGCCTGATGAAAGTAAAAATGGAACTGAAGTTAGCTCAGCAGAGTGGAATAGATATCGAAATGTGATTAAGATCATGGAAGTGGACTATCACTGGTGATGAGTGAATGTTTCTGATGTACAGGCCTGTGTCAAAAACGCATAGTCAGTCTTCATCGAATCACAAGTCTGTCCCTACATTTGGTCCCTTCAAGAAGACCCATCATCATCATCATCGTTCCAAATCGGATGCTAATGGTAAGATTTTCTCTGACATTGAGCTTTTACCTTTGCTGCACAGTTCTATGTCTTCCTTATTCCAATGGCAAAGGTGTTATGTTTATGGGCTGTTCCATTGTCCCGTTTGTTTGTCCGGACAGATATTCTTACCACGATATCTCATGAATTCCTTGAACAATTTTGATAAAACTTGAGGGAATATTTACTAGCTCCTACTACTGACCAAATTAGGTTCTGGAGGTGAGAGGTCAAGGTCACAGCAGGCCGTCAATGTGGCTAAGGCATTCTTGTCGATGCTGGGGCATCAAAGTCTGTCTTCTAGTTTCTTATTTTTTTATCCTATAGAGAACTTACTCTCATTGTTTGGGTTCTGTCAGACACATGGAACACAGTTTATACGAGGGGCGTTCAAAATGTTCATAGACTGACACAAGATATCTACATCATACTTTGTCACTTTTCAACATACACTCCTGCAACTGAAATGCACTTGGTCCAGCATTTCTGCAAAGCTCGGATTCCGTTGCAGAACAATTGTTGATCTTGCTCTTCCAGCCAGCCATTTGACGTGCCATTTGCGTCTTTTCGTGAATTTCTTCCACTTTTATGCTTCTATAATTTAAGTAAATACGTAAGTAAGGAGATTTATACACAGCGCTTATAAATGTAGGGTTGTATCTGACAAAAATTTTCAGTCTTATTTTCTAAACTGAAGGATTTCATGACAGGACGCAATTTTGCGCCAACGACGATATTATCTGCACAGAAAATTGCTAGCTGGAAGAGCAAGATCAATGATTCTAGTTTGTTGTGAAGCTTCTGACTGTTGTGAAGGGTAACTGTTGTGGACATGATTCTGGATGTGTGCTGTACAGGTGTGCATGGGGACACGGTGCTGACACGAAGCACAAGTACAGGTAACATGCAGGTTATAGCTGGCGACCTGTCATCTGGGCATGCGTTTGACAATGGCTGTACCTGTCATCATGTTGACTGTCGCTGTGGTGCTCCAAGACTTCGTGCTCAGCTGGAGTTTGTTGGTGCGCTTGTGAACATTAGCAAGCGCCTATCACAGCTACCGACCAAGGACGTGCGCAGTGAGTAGATGCTACTTTGCTCAGTTCAGTTTGACTTCATGATGTGTGTGGCAAATCAGCTGGCATGTCTGCTTTCGCTACCAGCTTCCCGTCCCCTCCAATAGACAGCATCAGAGCTATGATGATTGTCTGGAGGTTAGGAAGGAAAATAATCAGTACTGTTCTGTGCTGTATTGTGTATGACAGTTGAGCACAATGATACACACGCGCGTGTATGTGAACAGCCCTTAAATTTGCATGTTCCTTTAGGTTTAGACTTTATTTCTTTGTTTTTTTTGTGTTAGCTTAGATCATTTTTATTCTTGTGTTGCTTGTTTTTGTTTTGTTGGGTTTAGTTTCTTCAGTACCAAGCCAAGAGATTGGCTGGGAAGAATGCCTCCAAAATGTCCGTATGTTGTAGGGGATTAAAACCATTGCTTCAACCCACAGCAGAAGAAGTTCCGCGGTTGGCTGAAGTGACATTACTGTTGTGATAGCTACTGGTGGCACGATATGGCCGTGGGGGGAAACGATGGATACGGTACGATACTGCACAAAATGTCGCAATACAATACGGTCCTGAAACGCTTGGCTGTATTTGACAACTATATGTTGCTACTTGCACTGTCTACAGTCTGATATTAATATAGCATTCTCACTGACACGTTCACATGCGTTTGAACGCCGACGAAGGTTGTTGAAGGCGTTTGAACGCGGGGGACGAGATGATATGAAAAATTTAGCATTTATAGATTTCAGTAGCATTCAGACTTGATGTTATCTACCACGGTCGATGGCGGTTGAACGCCATCTGAACGTCGTCGATGGTGTTCACATGTGTGCAAGCATGGGTGATAGCCTCAAAAATTCAGCATTGATAGATTTCAGTAGCGTTGTCACTGATGCCATCGATGGCGTTCGAACGTCGTCGACAGCGTTCGAATGACGTCAACTGCGATTGATCACGGTTGACGGCGTCAGTGAGAACGTTACACTGAAATCTAGCAATGCGAGATTTTGAGACCATTTTCCGCTTTCGTACGTATGCATATGCCGACATCGGAGTGCAGCTGTTGTTGATTGCAGTCGACCGTGGTAGACGGTGTCAGTTTGAACTATACTGAAATCTATCAATGCTGGACGGTCGAATGTTGTCAACAAGATTGGAGTCGGCAAGGAGTCGGACATTTACGCCGTTGCCAATGGAAACCATGAGCAGTTGCGTCTGAAGTTGCCTCGGCTTGGAAGAACATCGTTTTGGCAGCTGAAGAACAAACGTGATTACCACGAGCACCGATCCTCAACGCTATTGACGACGTTCAAACGTCGTCAACCGTGGTTGATCACGGTTGACGGCGTCAGCGAGAATGCAATACTGAAATCTAGCAATGCTAGACTTTTGAGACTGTCCTCCATGTTCGCACACCATCGACGATTTTCTAACATCGTTGACGACGGTCGGCACACATCAGTGAGGAGTCCACTTGAGACTTCACTCTAGCAGACCCCCACACACGGCATCACAGCGGATATGTGGAGGGCGTCCAGCAACTGCTCGTATATGAGTGTGACTGCACACTGGCTGGACAACTGGTACCCACAACAAGTGCCTGGCTATCCGTCTGGCACTGGGCAGCCACACCGCCGATTTCATTTGACGTAATTCCGCAACAGTACCAAAATGTATTGAGGTGGACAGGAGAGGATGCTTAAACAAACATCAACCTCCTTTACCAGGCAGGTACTGGCACTTCGCACGTCCGGAGGGTCTGTCTGAATGCATCGGCCTGCCTTGGAATGTAACACTAATTACTGCTCGTCCGTCGCTCTGTTTGTTGCTGATGCCGACAGCGCTGAGCGCGAACATTGCTGCAGACGACGCGCATCACTAGAGTATTGCAGCATATAGATTTGTTTGAGAGGGTATTATCACAATATGGATACGATGTGATACGTCTTCAGTATCGCGATATTCGATACGATGCAGTGAATTGTGCCGTCGCTAATGATAGATGTATAACAGTGTTTGAACAAACGCTGCTGGTGGTAAGACTGGCCAGCAGTCAGATTAGATGCTGAAATGCATCGTCAGTCAGTAGAAACATGTAGTTCTTAGATAATTTTTTGTATATGTTAATTTGATGTCAGATTGTGTTGACTCTCTCTGCAAAAGAGAAGATTCAACAGTTAGTGAGGTTTTAATAACTATGATTTTGGCATTACAGGGGCATCCAGCCTTTAAATTCTGCTGATGTGGCTGTCAGATTTTGTACATATTGACATCTATGGATATGTTTTGTTCTGTGTTATGCACAAAATGTCAAAGTGGTTAAACAAAAACTGAACACGTGCATGTAAGATTGAACTGTGGTCTGAGAAATGCTTTGGTACTTTTTTGGGGGTGACACAAAGGTTAAATGGCCTGTATGAACCTGATCCACTCGTCTCCAAAGGTTCTCTGGCACAGCCTAGAGCAGGTCCAGAAAAGAAGGCCAAACACACCCATTTTCCAAGTGGACCTGAGTTGCCTGTTCTGTAAGATACATTGGGATAATTGGTGTGGTTTCTACAGGCTGTGTGCTTTTCCTGACAGCTAATCAACAAGTGTTGAAGCATTGAAGGAAACTCGAAGCATTGACCCCTATCACCCACTGGTTACACGTTCTTGATCCACTGTCAGACTCCCAGCATCACACTGCCTTTACAGCGGCTTTACACCAGCGCCAGTACCAGAACACCGTTTAAAACAGAAACTGAAAGTTGAGTAGAATTCATGGAGCACTGCATCAGTTGTCATCACATGGTTGGTTGTTGCTGAATGTAGCTGTGCGACTGATCTCTGAACTGTCTATACTCAACTTGAACCTGCCTTCACGAGTTATGTTGCCAGTACATGATGCAGACCATCATGTTGTCAGAATTCCACCAACACAGGCCGTTGTCCTCAACTCGAAGGAAAAGGTTTGTCATGCAGTTTCACGCTGCTGTGTTGCGGAATGATAAATTCCAGTTAGTGTCATTTAAGTTTGAGATTCAGGCAGAACTGGTGCATGTAATTTGTGTACCATGTCAGTAAGATGTGTTGTGTGTCTGTCTAGGCGCCTTACCTCATCTACGTCGAGGTCGTGGAATGTGAGAACATGCATGTTGACGTGGTGCCGAGCAAGCAGCTGGAAGGTGCATTGCGACACACTCGATCCCAGGACGACCTGACGTCATCATCGCCAACATCGCCAGCAGGTGCTTCGTCAGCTGAGCGGTCGCCAAATACTGAGCCAGTCGCTGTCAGTAGCGGATTGGTGTCTGTGATAGGCTGTGAGTTCGACGATGCTGACTGCTGGTCACAAGAAGACGACGACATCATTCAGGTAACTGTTGATATCATCTTGGACTTAATTTTGAACTGATGCATGTCACCATCTAGCAAGACTTCACTGAGACACTGTAATGTACAGTGCATGAGAATTAAACTGAATATGATCATAAATTATGGCAGAAGTCTTACAAATGATTCTTTTACTCGGCGAGAAGCTATGCTTTGCCGAGTACTTGTAAATACTTTATGGCGCATTTTGAACAGCCTTCACGCGGCCGGCTATAACTCCGCTGAAAGTGAACCAATTTGGATGAAATTTGGGAAGTTGTCAGCCAAATGTTGGGGGCTGGCCATGGCAGACTTTGGGCGCGATCCGCGCAGTAGCCACAGTTTGAGAGGGAGCCAAAAAAATGTTTTTTGGTCAGGTAAATAA
>Ga0209780_1002107_pt1 | contig 13870 bp, 10 predicted proteins | sample WorMetexBAHAMAS2_FD_187384 | JGI IMG/M metagenome (GOLD analysis project Ga0209780, IMG submission 187384) | Marine gutless worms symbiont microbial communities from Max Planck institute for Marine Microbiology, Germany - Inanidrilus exumae... | ecosystem: Host-associated > Annelida > Digestive... | reverse complement strand
CTATTATCTGCTTTATTCACTCTATACAGTGATTGCAATGCTTTTACTGCAATATCACTTTTTATATAATGTTGTGTGTTTTCTGAGCTGTAGGAGTTAATTAGCCCACATGCATACAGCTTACAAAGTTCTTTGGGGACAGACTGAACAGACTGTTGACCACACGTGCGTGTGTCAATTCCGTTTTCATCAACTTCAACATAAAGTGGCGAGACCTGGCGAAACTCAATAACCAGTTTCTTGCCCATGAAAATCAAACGGGGCCACTGCGAAGTGTTGCAGTCCATGTGTGTGTATGTCTGTCTGTCTCTCTGTTTATCCGCTCGTTTTGCTCTCCGTGGATCTTTTATGAAAATATTTAATACTCGATCTAAAGAGATTGCTATTTACTGTATGGAATTGTTTAATGTTCAAACTCCGCACTATACTAAGCGCAAATGCAAGTTTCTTTCTAACATAATGTCATCCAAGAATGTACTGTGCGAACTTTGTCGAGAGTTTGCAGCAAAGTAATTGGAATTGTGTGCGTATTCGTCTAACTGAAGTGTCAACGTAGCTTAGTTAAGTGATCATTTATTTAATTTATTTAAATTATTTTTAATTATGTATGTTTTCTTTGCTACCACATTTGTGGTGAAATAAAGTTGTGTGTGTATATATCTAACAAACCACCTGTCCATGTGCTTCTCTGATGATAGTGCAATGTTATGTACTTCCAGTTTCGTCGATTACCGGTCGAATTGTCACCCCTCGGGTCAGCGAATGCATTCCTCCGCTGAAGGCGCTGTGTGGGCGTCTACGGGAACGCGCCATTTGGCCCTACGTTATTCGAGCTTTTTCGTTAATCTTCGGGGGAACTTGCTCGGGGACGTCCTAATCGTCGTATACAATGACAGCAAATTGCTCAACAGAAGCAAAGTCTGCTGTCTACGACAGGTGTTTGACGTGTCCGCCATTTTGCTGCATCGCGCATGTGAGAGGACGTCACCATTCACCGATGTAACAGACAATTTCTTTGACTAATTGTTTATCATCGTCTTTATTTCACCAAAACTGGTAGAGAGAAAAACCAATAAAGTAGATGAAAAACAACTTAACTAAAACTTAACTAAAAAAACTTAACTATGAGATACCGATTCTTATACATCGTGAAAATGTTCCTAAAATAGTCAAAGAATTCACAGACGAATATTCCTTACTTTCTCAATGAAATAACCGCCTAAATGTCATGATAAAGCACAAAAAATTGGAATCAGAGACGGAGACTGGAGTTTGTTGCAGTTGTAATCACGAACACTGCTTGCGTGACGCCTTTGAAGAGTTTGACAGGCTGATCACAATAGCTTGCACTATATCTATTTGAATTCACAGCCTCTCGCGACAAAAGCGAATGTAAAGTCTTACTATGTGTGTGTGTGTGTGTGTGTGTGTGTGTGTGTGTGTGTGTGTGTGTGTGTGTGTGTGTGTGTGTGTGTGTGAAACAACAGACAATATGACACGCTGATTTTATGCACAGATCACGCAAGGGCGTCTAAACGTTTCATGTTTTGCAAGAAAATATCCAACATGCAATAGACTGAAATATAGAAAAATTTCGCAATAGGCTGATGGATGTATGTGAAATGCTAACCTGTCGTTTTCCGTGTTGGACGCAGCATCTAATTATTTGAATACTGCGCAGCGTGTACTACTTCGACCCCAGTACGAGTGCGGAGTATTGTGGTCAGCGTGTCTGTATGTCTGTTTATCTGTTTGCTTGTTTGTTTTTTTGTCTGTCCGCTCACGCATGTCTCAAAGATCACACGTCCACATTTCACCAAATTTTCTGTACATGTTACCCATGACCGTGGCTCGGTCCTCCTCGAACGGCTATGAGATATGTTATGTACTTTCGGTTTTGCGGATAACGTCATGGTTCCATATGATGGAGGGAACAAGCCAAAATCAAAACAACGCGTATGCTTCGTCCATTTCGCCAGATGGCGGCACCAATCGGATGTCGTACAACGTTGTTTGGTCGAAATCGTTAGGTGGCGGCACCGGGGACGAAGTTTGCCGTCGCCGACTGCATCTTGTTTTTGTCTGTAATTCGCCTTTTTTTCAAACATGAAGTGCATATGACTGAATGGAGTCATATTTGCAGGTAAATTACACCAGTCTCGTAAAATTCATCGGGTATTTAACCACTTCACTCCATGTGTCCTAGTTACATAGTTACTTACTTTACTCAATCCGTTTTGCTGTATATTTCCGAAAAAAATACTAGCAAGTATGGGAACTATAGGCCGGTTGACGGACGTCGGAGAAAGTAAGTTGGCAAATTAAAAAATAAAAATAAAAAACATGTGCAGATTATAAGATCACCGTTTCTACTACGTAGAACGCGGACGATCTCAAAATAGGCCTACTATCAAGAGTGGGAACTATAGGCCCTCTTTAGCTATTCCTACACAAGTGGCTGTTTGCGCCGAAGACTATACGACTACAGTGGTCGATTGTAAAAAAACAGCTGAACTAGTAAAATAAGGTGTCGCCCTAACGGGATGTAACACTACTGGCCCGCCATCGCGTGCTGCCCCCTGGTGAGTAACGTTGCATATGCGTAGCCGTGGAGTGTTACAAACAACGACAGACGACAAATGACGACGACAGACGACGACGACAGGCAACGACAGACGACGACAGATGCCAGACAGCAAAACAACAATGGCCCCCTGTAGGCGGGCCAGTAACAATGAGCGGCAGTATCGCAACTATATCGTATTGTGTAATTTTGTATTATATGTACTCTAAAGTTTTTAAATAAATAAATAAATAAATAAACTATACCTCCTGGTAGAACTCGAGCTGGTGTTCGAGAAAGCGCGGGATGTTGTAGACGACTATGACGACGGCGCTGGCGAGCACCTGCAGCCGGGCTTGTCGCATCGTACAGACTCGGATCGCCTGAAACGGCCTGCAGATGGCCACGTAACGGTTGAACGCTACCAGGACCGTGATCCAGACCGTCCACATCTGACTGATGTGAACTAGCGGCCACACGTACACCTGACAACGGACACGTTCCATCACTCCGGCCGTAACACGATCTGGTTTTTGGGTTATGCCCCATTTCGCCGAATCCCAATTCCCGAAAACTCGCGTCATTTACTTATTTTCCTAAAGAAGAAATGCCGATGACGTCAAACTAAACTGACCCTAACCGTAACACTAACCCTAACCGACACAGTAACGGTAATATTTTTACGCGCATTTCGGTGACACCTATAAAAAAGTTGTATCGCATTAATGAAAGGAATTAAAAATGAAAATGATGAAAAGAAAAGCTTAGTAGCCAGCATGTTGTATTCTGTGCGTGGACGTGCCAGCGAGGTGTGACGGGGTCGGTGACGTATTAAAACAAGGTGTGATAAGAAGCTCAGATCTCGCAGAGGGACTGCGCGACGCTCTGTCTATCGTATCACTCCACAAGAGTACGACAAATCGCATTTGAGGAGGCTTTAAACAGGGCTAATGACCTTCAAGGTCACCCGAGTTCGTCGTAAATGGCGATATGTAGCCTAATAATAATAATAATAATAATAATAATAATGCACAACAGTTAAGGACCAGCCGGAATAAGTGTCATTTCTCAGATTTTTTTTCTAACTTTTTGACTACCTGCGGCTTTGTGCTTGTGGGTTTAAAAATAATAATAATAATAATAATAATAACCAGGATGATGTCTATAGTGTTTTCATCATGGCAAGCCATTGCGAGAGTTCACCCGGCTCATTTTATCGGTGCAGACTCAGCGCCAGGTGACCGCCAACCCTCAGACCAAACAAGTATAGTCCTATATGATATTATATAAGACTTGGGCTGTGAGTGAGTCCGCCGGAAGTCTGCTACCATCTACATCAACATCGCCATTTATTACTATTCAGCCCGAGAGCTGATGCTCATTTTATCGTCCCACGGAGGAAAAGGGAAGGCTGAGTCAACATAGGCCCTGCAGTAATGGTGTGCAGCCCGTACCCAAGGCTGTATATATCGCAGTGGCTGTCGTGATAAACACACGCTACCACCAGACTAATGCGACCTGCTATCATACATCGCAATCAATATTAATTGGTCTGTAGTAACAACGTCTATATCATGCACCGCTTCCGAGCTATTAATATTTTATCGCTTATAGCTACGTGACTGTCTGTTACCTTGAGAAGTCATTGAGCATCGACACATTTATTCTTTCCTTATGCTTTTCGATTCATGTGTAACAATATCTCAACTAAAATATGTAAGTCCTACATTTTTCGAGGTGTAGGAGTTAGAAAGGTATCAATTCTTTCAAACAGCTGAGTGACCAAGATCGCTCAAGTTATTCATATTTGCGTCATTTGATAGGCCACATTCCTAATAAAGTGTTCCATTGCAACCATGTCTCTAATTTTTTTTACTATGATACGATATGATATATTTACGTGCGCTCAAAAGCTGACAAAAGGCCAGCTTAGTCTAGCGCACGGCACAGAAACAAAAAATTAAGGAAAAAATAAAAACAAAAACCGAGTAGCTCAGAAGAAACGGTCATGCGAATATAAAACGCTTAAGCACCGATAGCTCTCAAGGTGCTTAGGTGTGATCGCTTTTTTGGGGAAAGGGGCTAATTACTTATTTGGGGGTAAGCCCCCAAGCCCCGCCCCCTCCCGTGGCCTCGTCCCTGTTAGTATTACATAAAACTCAGGTATTTTAGTGCAGTGAGCATAGCACAGTAGACCTATGTCCGTTACCTTACAGTTACCACGTCACAGACAATAGTACTACAGAGAGAATTTTGTTAAGCCTACGATACAGGGGCCAACACTGACGGCCGACACAGTGACACTGACGACCTTGTCGGCCGACACTCGGTCGACATTTTTGACGGCCGACAATGTTGACATTGTTGTGGGACTCGACATTGTTGGATGGCAATGTCGGCCACAAAAACTGACAGCCGATCGGTCTTAATATTGGCTTATGTGTCGCAAGCTTCATACTATTGTACCACAGCATCGTATTCTGAATAACTATTCTATGTATACGACGAGCAGCAATTGACGTAATTTTAGACTTTGCAGTAATGTTATTATTATGGCTGTGAAGCAACATTATTATTTCCCATTATTCACAATAAACACACAACAGATATGCTTCTTAAGTAAGCTCCAATACAAGTTGTATATACTCAAGTAGAAAGCTGCAATTGAATGTCGGCTACCTCAGTTAGGAGTGGCGCCATCTGGTGAATGCTTACGAAGTAAAGGCAGGCATGGTGTAATTTGCAGGTAAAACTATGTGATTCACGCTGAGCGCTTTGAGACTATGCGTAGTATAAATGGCGCTAAATAAATACTATTCTTTTCCTTTTCTTTTCTTTCAAATGTACAAACACTATGATATGTTTTGATAATAGAGATTTTCGGGAATTTTTAGAGCTAGCGGGTAGAATATTGTCAACTTTCAAAACGTCGGCCCTGACTGGTACTCGATTCGACGACAAATATATCCTGAAATTGAAATCGATTGAAGTTGAAGCACATATTATCCACCCTGCCATAAAACTTGCCCTACCCGGTATATATTTACTTCAAAGGTTTCCGAGGGGGTATGACCAATTAATGCATCGGCCTATCGGTCTTTAGGCACTTACTGCCTACAGAATCTTTCACATACTTAAAATTTTGCCTCATTAGCAGTATATTTATTGCCGGTTACGAATCACGACAACGACGGATTGCTAGGGTTAGTATGATCAGTACGTGTAGGATGAGGATTAGGGTGAGGGTTAGTGTCAGGATTAGTGTTAATTATAGACATTCGTCGCTGCTGGGTATCGGCGACTACAAGCCCATATTTAAGGGTGTTATATTTAGCCACGCGTTAACTGATGCATACAAAAAGTTCAGTAATCGCAAAGAGACCGCGCGACGACCTATGTCAGTTGAAATAATCTTTTCAACTATTGCGCTGCTGCTGTACCAAAAATCCCATCTGGAAAAACGAATGACCTCGAACGTGACTCAAGGTAATCGGCATCGCCGCTATTTTGATAGGCCATGTATCACTTCATATTAGTGGTCTGTCTTACACCGTTTCCGAGATATTACCACATGTGCAGAGCATACGTGACCATTATGCGACCTTGAGAAGACCTTCAGTTTTGACAGGACAGTTGAAACTACAAAACACGTGCAGAAACGCACAGCCATGGACATAGCGTCGTGCGGTAAAAACGCTTTCTAGTTCTAATATACGTAACAAATGTATCGTCACTTATCAGTTGTCGCTTCAATTACGTACGAATTTACGTATCCGGAATTCATCTTCTCCTCAGGCGCTCACAGACACGGGACGTGACACTACTGGCTCGCAGTGTGCTGCCCCCTGGTGAGTTACGTTGTTGAGATTGTCGCAATGAGTAATTTGCTAAATTGCTTGTTGACGCAGCGGTCCACAAGTCATCACCTACCAGCTAGCACTTCAATGAGCATCAGCAGCATTAATCGGCACATACGAATCACGTAGCATCAGCTGCTCCCACAGCAACAGACACAGTGAGTCACTTTATCTTTCGCTACAACCAAAGTCTAAAACCTTAGTCTAAGACCAAAAGTCCGGTTTAAGACCTAATTAATGCAAAACGTGAAGTGACGCTAAACTTTGGTCTAAGATTAAAGTCTAAAACCAAACTTACTGCTTAAACCAAGGTTTAAGACCAAACTTTGGTCTAAAACCGAACTTAATCTGAGCAACCCGGTCTCAAACCAAACCGTCCTAATACATTTAGATAGGCAATTATCAATAATCCCTTAGAGTTAAGACTTTGTCTAAAACCAAATCACTTTATCTTTCACTTAATCTGAACTCGGTCTAAAACCAGGTTTTAGCCGTTCAGATTAAGCTTTGGTTTTAGACTTAGGTTTTAGACTTTGGTTTTAGCGAAAGTGAAAGTGACTCATTGTCATGTCAGTCAAAGCTCGCAGTCCAAGACATTTTTGCGTTAAGTGTGGCATTCAGCGAACGACAAAGTCCGTATAGAAACGTACTGGTGAGTAAAAGTCCAAAAACCTTCACAAATGAAACCAAATTCATTGAAGTTGACGGGAAATCACGGAATTTCACGCGCTAGTGGGCTGTTCATGACGGCCAATTTCGCGGAACGCATATAGTCTGTCACAGCTCGACTTTTCGACAGCCTTGCGGTCGACAACACGAATACCTTTTAGCTCGGGCACACGCTATGCAATTGCGGCCACAGTCGTACGTTTTTGGGGCGTAAATTTTACCGCAAAACATTTTACCGCATGTCGCGTGTGCAACGCATATGCATAGCGCGTTATACGCTATGGCCCGGTGTCTGTCTGTTTGTCTGTCTGCCTGTCTCAAAGCCGGTGTTTGATCGAAACGGTCGAATGCATCGAGCTGATTTCCAGCACGATACTAGGCCTACCCTCGACTTTTTTTCTACATGTACAGTTGTACACTGTGTTATTAGTGAATTCGGGTGTCTACCTCTGGAACCTTTCACTGGTACCACGCCCCAAACTCCAAAATTAGCCGATTTCTCTGCTTTTTTTGTCACGACACGTCGCCCGTTGCAAGCTAGAGTGGTCAGCCTAGTTCGACCGTCACAAGTTCATTACACCGAGCGCCCGCCTATGTTTACAACACGTTAACACGGCGCCGTCCGGTTCGTCGGCGACAGCTGAGAGTTGTGGTCCTTAAACAGCGCGATTATCACTCTATTTCTATGCAGACGTCGGCACGCGGCGTTGTCGGTGCGGTGTATAATTGTAACGCGGCGACATTTTCGACGCCGCCGGTAACAAACGACGACAGTGCGTTCCATCATCTGTCACCCGGTCAGAGGCGATTCAACCTACTTGTTTTCCTATCTGTGCGCCCGTCGGTCGCCACGGGACCGTTGAAATATTTATCTCAGAAACTACATGTGGCTGCGTGGGCCCCACAAGTTGGTAATCCGTCGCCTGTCAGCGGCGACATGGACGGCGCTACCGAGGACCTCCCACTCGTTGTCTCCGCTCTTCTGTGTGTCTATAAGTCATCTACGGATTTTCACAAGACATGTTTAATTCACGGTCGTTCGTCGCGAAGGCGACGGCATCGGCGAAAGATTTGACGCCGGGCGGGACTGGTGATAGTCAGTCAACAAATTATTCGCTAACAGCTCGCTCTACAGAGGGACGCAAACACCCCGGGCCACTGGGTGCCGTCAGTCAAAAAGGTGCCACTGAAGTCTTGTCCGTAACTTCTTCAAACGCTAACCGATTGTCAACACTCTTCCACTCAGCATTAAATTTGTAATAAAGTCGTCGTACTTAAAGATCCCATCAATCCTCGACGTGTCGCTACACTGCCTTGAAATATTTGGCACCTTTTGAGCCACAACGGTTTTTTGCGCCTCTCTGTACGTTGCTGTATTCCGCATGGACAGTTTTTCATCTATATGGAGTTTAAGAGTTTAAATTTCCTCAAAACACGGATCTTTGTCCATGAACCTGCTACAGTGTGGTCCTACTCCATATTATGTGCTATGTTTCCCGCTTAAATAATGCTGGCCTATTTTACTGACATATCGGCCCGACATGGCGGGCCGTCAAGGTGGCCCGGCACCCGACATAGCATATAGAATAACATATTTTCTTGAAATTTTATTTACTTTAAATAAACTAGTCGGTATTTAAGTCACTTGCAACTACACATGCTAGCGACAGTTACATTTTACTGTTTGGTATTGTTTTTACGACGAAAAACACGCAATCACGGAATGAACAAGTAGCAATAAATAAAATATTCTTTCTTTTATTCGATATCCATTGACGACTCCACCTTGACGACCGACAATGTCGGGTCCCGTGACACACGGGCCAACACAAGCCGACATGATGGGTCGTCACGAGCAAACTCGTCCTGTCGGCCCATTATGTCGGCCCGTGTATCGGCCTTTAGAAGGACGGTTGAGTAGCGTCGATGAGTAGTCGTTAGTGATCTACAGCCACGTGGTCCATCTTTCCAATTACTTACTAGACGTGGCGCCGTCGCCTTTCAAGTCCACTCGTAGGTCGACGTTATTCATCTCGCCTACTGGTTTCATCGTCCTCAAATCGATTTTGTGTCAAGTTTACCTCGAAATCGACTTACAAGTTGCTTTCAATTTCCTTCAACATCCAGCTGATAAAATATTGCATTTACTGATGTGTGGCATTGTATTAAAGAGAATACCGGTAAGTAACTGTGAGAGTCATATCATAAAATATCAGACTAGCTAAACAACAAAATAACTACATCGGTTGCTGTCAAGTGATTCTTGCGATCGTTTCTGCTTTCGTGAAGACTACAGCGACTACACATGCGGACCTTGTGGGCAAAATATTGGCAAGTTAGTTTTAGTCAAAAGTCATTTGTGTTTTGCACGACATCGAGTGACTGACTTGCAGTTCGTCTGAAGTCGACCTGTAGTTATAATTATTTGACGTGAAGTTTTTACTGACCGAAATGATAACCAGGCGTGCTATTCACTAAAGTTCGTACGCCAGTTTCTGTGCATAAATATTGCGTACGTACGCACATAATAGTGAATAGCAGGCCAGTTGTATTCCCAACAGTTGCGTACAAACGACGGTTATCAGCAAAACAGTCGTGTTTTCTGCAATCGTGCCCAGCAGTCAGCTGCAGTAGCCGATTAGCACGTTCGGAGTCCCGGTAGTTAGTTAGGACTGATTTAACGTAGTCGTACGGGGTGTAAAATGAAACTATTCGCAGGAGCTTGGTACGAGTCGTACCAAGCTCCTGCGAATAGTTTCATTTTACACCATTTTACATGTGGGTTCCACACAACTAGCGCTTACAATTTCTACACATCACGTTTTTGTTTATAATCGTGCCGAGGTTGGGCTTTGAGGACGCCCGTGAAAGTCTGTCCGTTTCACATAGGCATTGTCTCCTGACTAACAGCTATAGACTTTAAGCGGGACGGAACCCATCTGCTCCGCCTGGTAATTGATCTGAAATCAGACGACTTAACCCTCTGAAGTGTGGCAGGTATCGTACTTCACACACATACACACAAACTGGGCCTAATAAGCAGCGACACTATCTCATCATTCGTCAGCCTTTTGTCAACAGGCACCTGATACGTACTTGTACAAACTGTCTGCCACATTTGTATCACACGGACAATATGCAATTGATACACTGTCCGTGACTGGGCGACAGTGAGCGGGTGCGTACCTATTCAGGCACCTTTTGACTGTAACAAATCACCTTGAAGGTTACACAAGGTCATTTCACTTATTACAGACATTTTCAAAGGCAATTTCTCGTAACATCTGCAACAACTGGCTATCATTGAGGACGGTATGACAACATCACAACCTTGTTACGTATAATGTTACAACCAATCAGCGGTTAGTGCCCCTTTGTACTGTGATACTGGTCGACTGTTGCATATTTTCACGTGTGCGTGCGTAAAAGGGTTAAATATTTAAATTGGATGAAGCAGGCATGATGGCCAAAGGACGATCGTCCTACGGCCAATAGTTAATGATAATCGGGAAGTAATCAGGTTTCGGCGCGTGTCGTTCCGTTCCAGTTGGCCAGGTCATCTACGTCACCGTGCTGGACGCATCGCAGCGGAACTGTGCGCATGCGCAGTGCGATACGCCAGTCTACGTGGAGCGCGCAGACAAAAAAACGCATAGCCTGTGTCTGTCCACACACGTGGAACCAGAATATAACAACGTGTCGCCCTGACGGGACGTAACACTACTGGCCCGCCGCGTGCTGCCCCCTGGTGAGTTACGTTGCTTATGCGCCGTGTTACAGATGACGACAGACGACGACGACAGACGCCAGCTATCGTTACTAGTCTGGCCCCATACACTGTCTGTAGGCTGGGCAATAACAAAGAACTTGTTTTGACTTCACAGTATTTGGCCTGGGAGACAAAGTTCTATAGTGAGGCCCAGGAGTGAAGCCCCGTTCGGTTCTAACAAAGTCCCCCAGAAGCTTAAGCAGTTTTGGTAGATGCACATTAAATTTTGATGTCTGGTTGAAGGTACGTTCTTATTTAATTTGGCTTTGGGCTTTATTTTGTCCGATATCGATTGCGAATGTGTTTTTTGGACTTCTCATTTTGGCAGCACTCCAGCTTACGCCAAAATATACTCCGTGTATAACGAAAAGAGCCCCGGTGCCCCGACTGTCCGAGCGGTCAATTTTTTGACTGCAAATAAAGCGTGACGTGTTTTGCTGACGCAGTCAAACGCATCAAAGAATAACTAAAAACGCAGCAATTTGAACAATTACGGACGAATTCTTAGTGGTGGACGATACAAGACTGGGCGCTAACGGGCCGGTTTTTCCTGGACGAAAGCGTAGACAACGTAACATTACTGGGCCGCATCCCATGCTACAGATGTCGCTCATAGCGTATAGTCTGTCTGTCTGTCTTTGTGTTGGTCCGACGCACATGCCCCGATCTACACTGATCGATATGCCGTTTGGGGGCTGACTCGGGTATGGCCCAAGGAACCGTGCATTAAGTGGGATTCTCATCCCCACGAAGGGGCAATTCTTGGGGTTTGGCAGCTCACTGAAACGCATTGAAAGTCTCTGCTGCGGTGTACACACTACGTTGCAAAATGAATCATTTAATCCTACAAAACGGCACGACATGCGATGCATCTTTCCGTCAAAAATTCTTTGAACCATTTGTTAACATTAGCACAGCAACACATTTATACTTATGTGTTATGCTGTTAGCTCTTCTTGCTTTTCATATTTTCCTTTTATACTTGTTGTTTTAACTAATGTACTTTGTCAACGAATGTCAGATCTCCTGTTTTACTACAATTTAGATCACCAAATGGATTGTAAATAAAAATAGTCGCAAAAAGTGATTTAGTCGCTGAAAACTGAGCCAAGAATCAAAAAACTAATTTGAAAAACAAAATTTGTTTCAAAGTACAGACATACAAAATACCGCACCAGAAACACATGCATGGGCTGCGTTAAGTCCGCGAGCGATTTCGAAAACCGCTTAGCATAATAGTAAAAGAAGTATATCCAGCTCCGTATATCAATAATATCTCACCAGTGTCGTCAGTTGAAATTTAGTCACACCAGTACGAACAAGAAGCTCAGCTACCGCAGAGGGACCGCGCGACGGCTTTGCTGTTTGAAACCTTTCTAACTGCCATACTTCGTGAAACCTAGCACGAATTTACTAACATATGGCGACGTCGCGTAGTCCCTTTGCGGTAGTTGACGTCGTTGTTCGTACTGGCGTGTAGCAGTTGACTAGAAATCAACTGAGTTAAAGCGTCGCGCGGTCCCTCTGCGATAGCTGAGATCCATGTCTTACATTAGTATTGCAATTCATGAACCCATTGAAATGCACAGTGGATGTGTTTTGACTTGTATGACTGGACACTATGGACGTTTTCAGTGCAATTTACTGTATTACTGGGATGGCGATGCTAGACTGATGTATTGCGGCTTTCGTCGTGTAATTAAATGAAGTAGCAAAGTGGCGAGGCTGTGCGGCGCACCTGCACGTAAGCGGTGACCGCGTAGAGGTCGTTGAGCGGGCGCTGATCGATGTCCACGGACGGCGATGAGGCTGCCGCAGCGGCCATGCTAGTCTCCGTGTACATCGTCAACGCCATTGTCATCTGCGACAGCGCCGTCGTCGTCAGAAACACGTTGTCGGCGACGGCCATCACCTGGAGGAGGAACGTGGCGACGTGGACGTTGTCGGCGACGGCCATCACCTGGAGGAGGAACGTGGCGACGTGGATGCGCCGGTCAGACCGCCATCACCTGAAGGAGGAACGTGACGACGTGGACGTTGTCGGCGACGGCCATCACCTGGAGGAAGAACGTGGCGACGTGGACGTTGTAGGCGACGGCCATCACCTGGAGGAGGAACGTGGCGACGTGGACGCGCCGGTCAGACCGCAGCACGAGGAACGACAGGGTGTTTCCGACGAGGCCGAAGAGGCAGATGGCGCCGAGCACGAACACGTACAACACGAACGTGAACCGGTCGCAGTTGGCGCCCGTCGGTAGCACTACCGGCGCCGCGTCCGCGTCCCAGTACTCGTCACCAACTTCCGGTTCCGGTTGAACTGTCGACCTGTCGTCGCCGGCGTCCTGCATGGCGTTACGTGACGAGGCTATGGAATGCCAAACGATCGTAAATTTTGCCGCAGACGGGATGCAGGTGGACTCGGTGTTGCTGGTGCGGCTGTTACGTAACAGTACAGACAGAACACCCGGCAACAACAATATAATAGAAGAAGCTCTGCTACTGCAGAAAAACCGCGCGACGCGCTATGTTAGTAATTTTGTGCTACGTTTCACGAGGTACGGGACTCAAAATGGTTTCAAACATTTCTGAAAAAAAGAAAAATATACAAGCTTAACAGTCCTTTTAAATGATCGTAGTGAGCCAAAATTAACAAATTCTGGTGACAAACTGTTCCAGACATTTGTATTCCGCTGGCTACAAATGATTTTCTGACAAAATTCTGACTATACTCTTTAAACAATTTAAACGGATGGGCTCGAGTTGTGGCAAGTTGGCAACAGTACTATACTCGCAAAAAGTCATCAATTTTTGCATCCAACAAGATTGAATAGTATTTTGGAACACGCAATAGTCAATATGCAAACGCCACAACTCAAGACGTATGTAATGGATACGTTTTACCGTTCACTGTCACTCTTTTATATTTTTGTACGATACGATACGATACGGTAGATTAACGTGCGCTCAAAAGCTGACGAGATGGCCAGCTTAATCTAGCGCACGGCCCAGAAA
>Ga0209780_1002106_pt1 | contig 13874 bp, 8 predicted proteins | sample WorMetexBAHAMAS2_FD_187384 | JGI IMG/M metagenome (GOLD analysis project Ga0209780, IMG submission 187384) | Marine gutless worms symbiont microbial communities from Max Planck institute for Marine Microbiology, Germany - Inanidrilus exumae... | ecosystem: Host-associated > Annelida > Digestive... | reverse complement strand
GATATATATATATATATATACGCCACTCAGTAAGACCTCGTTAGAAATACGTTTTATTCCGCTTATTAACTTACATTAATTGGCCGCGCTGTCGGGCAACAACCATAAGCAATTTGTTTATATCCATGAACCTACACGCTCTTCGCAGTGTCTAGTGGTAGCGTGCCTGTTTGCGGTGTGAGAGGACCCAGATTCGAATCTCACCGTGGGCAGTTGTGTTTATCACGACAGCCACTGCGATATACAGCCTTGGGCACGGGCTGCACACCCTTACTGCAGTGCCTATAGGTCAACTCAGCCTTCCACCCTCCGTGGGACGGTAAAATGAGTATCAGCTTTCGGACTGAGCAATAATAATAAATGGTGATGGTGATGTGGATGGTAGCAGCCTACCGGCAGACTCACAGACCAAGTCGGTTGGCTTGGTCTGAGGGTTGGCGGCCACCTGGCACTGAGTCTGCACTCACCAAATGAACTGGGTGAACTCTCGTAATGGCTTTGTCGATGACAGCACCATAATCATTGTAAGGATATTATTATTATTTTTTTAATTGTTAAACTTAATTTATTACAATCCATGCTTACGCCTACATACATGTTATTATTATTATATATTATTATTATTATTATTAGGCCGCATCACATTCGCATCTAGCAATAGGCCTTGCTGCACACGGACTAGCTCGCTCGCTTACTCTGTCTGTTGGTCACTTTTGTGAACTCTGCGAAAACGGCTGAACCGATCGAGATGCCGTTTGGGGCGGTGACTCGGATTTGCCCAAGGAACCACGTATTAGATAGGGGTTCGGATCCCTCGGCGGGAGGGGCATTTTTGCGAAAAAGTGGCGGCCCATTGTAAGACGACATCATCGCTGCAACACATCGGCGTGATGTCAACCAATCGCAGCATGCCTAAAAATAGCACGTGCACGCAATTGCTCAGAGACGTGGTAATATAATATATCTATCTACGTTTATAATTGTATGCAATAACTCGGCAAAGTATCGACACTGTACCGACACATTTCCGCGGGGTGCGAATCCTGTAATGTTGAAACCGTTTAAACGAAACAGTTACCGGCTGCAAACGATGGAAGATTTGTGCGCGCGGGCGATGCGGCCTCTCGTCAAATTACTTTCACCATTTGTTATCCCCGCGAAAGCGAGGGAGTATGTTTTCACCGGCGTTGGTTTGTGTGTGTGTCTGTCTGTGACCACGATAACTAAAAAAATTGTGGACGTATTTGCACCAAATTTTGTGCGAAGGTTCCTAGGGGGAAAGGGAAGACCAAGTTCGTGTTTCGTTACGATCGGTAGAGGGATGTGGAAGTAACGGTCTAAAAACTCTGTAAACCGGAGATTGTTTACATTTTATACTTCTCATAGTAGGTGTTGCAAGTGTTGCGAAGTGTTGGCGACAAAAATCCCCAAATTTCGCTTTCGCGGGGAGTTGTACTCGCTCAGAGTACTTTCCATCTAGTTATTGTTGTTACAACTTACGCCGTTGACTGCCCTGTAGCGCTTGAGGCCACGCTGCACCGTCTTGCAAGCGTAAGCGGTCGTGTTGAGATGTGCTTCGCTCGTCTCGCCGATAGCACGCTCGATCGCTTCACGACGACTTCCCTTCAACTCCGCCGCCATCTTCGCCTCTGCGACGGTCCAGTCGGCAGGACGACCGCTCGAGGTAGCCGTCAGGGTCAACGACCAGCCGCCGTTCGCGGGCGCAGCACGTCGAACTCCTCCCGATTCTCCCGTCGACGACATCGACGACTGTTTCGTCCCCGTCTTGACAGCGCCGTTGAAACGTGACTGACAGGCGCCTGGTAGCAAACCAGCAAACCATTAGTACGCTGGCCGCGTCCATAGCTGAAAGCGCAATGTAACGGTCGGTCTGTCCGCCTGTCCCGAAGGCATAATCACCGTGACTCACCAGGGGGCAGCATGCGACGCGGCCAGCGTACATTTCGGCCCGACAATAAGAAGGACCGACATACCTGTTAATGAAAGTACTAACTACAAATTACAAATTACGATAGTTGATCCAGGTGCATCGCACAGTTCATGTGTTGTCGAATTACAGTAGTCAAGTTTGGAGTGAACATTGGAGATGCATGTGCTTGTTCTCTAAAGTTCCGTTCACATCTCCGCGACAGAAGTGAACTGAGCTGAACTAGCAATTCGCAGTACTGAACATCAGAACATGTTATGTGAATGGGCCTTTTGAAAAATAATTCGGAAACGGCAGACGTCGCACTGGGTGCCGCCACTTGGCGAACTAGACGAAACATGCTAGCCGTCTTTGATTCTGGCCTGTTCCTTCCATTATATGAAAACATGACGTCATCCACAAAACCGAAAATACATAACATATCGCACTGCCATTAGAGGAGGACCGAGCCACGGCCAGACCACAGGTAACATGTACAAAAATTTGGTGAAAATTGGATATGTGGTTTTAAATATATGCCAGCGGACAGACAGACAAACAAATAGACAAACAAACATTCAAACATGCTGATCACAATACTTCGAGCCCCTGCCGAAGGCGAAGTAATTATTTTTTGAGGGAGGAAACCAGTTTAGTGGCTGTTATGGCAGCCAGCCATTTCATTATTCTATTGCATATTTTCCAGTTATTTTGCACGGAAAATAGGCCCTAAACATAAATACGCTGACCACGATATTCAAATCGTTTGAGTGAGTAGAGTAAGACCGATGTCACACCTGCAATTTTATCGCGCGATTTTGTCGTGCAACTTTATTGCGCGACAAAATCGCAAGTGTGTCACGGCGTGTCGCGCAACTTCTCAACAGTCGCGCAACTCTTTTTCCGATTAGAGCAGCGTTCTATCCTGTGCAATTTTGTCGCGACACTTTCAAACAATCTCTGAAAACTTACTTGTTTGGCCACCGAAGCGCATAGTGGCTCTATTGAATTTATATGCGCTATACAAAAAGCTCTTATGTATGTATGTATGTACGTATGTATGTGGTGAACGCTGATTGGTCAATTCTTGTTTATGCGACAAAGTTGCAGTGTGCGACACGCCATGTCACACTTCCGATTTTGTCGCGCGATAAAAATGCAGGTGTGACATCGGTCTGAGAGTAAACTGTGAACGCACCGGCCATGACTTGGAGACGAAAGTCGCTCACTCGGTAGATGGCGCTGTTGCCGTTCTCTTCGATTACAATTCGAGGTCGATTTTTCCACGTCGCGTCCGATGACGTTCTTCGTCTCACTTTGAACGCCGGCGAAACGCATCCACTCTATGCGTATCACAGATGTAACAAACGCGTGTAAAATACTGAACAAGTCGTAAAAGGCCGCATCGCAGGGTGGGACCGTGGGGTGCAATTTTTCTCATAGGAAAAATGCAACGTGATACCGACCAGTCTGGAACACTCTAGCCGGCCGGCTGCCGCATTCCCTCTGTCGCCGTTACTGATTTTTTTGCTGCGTAGAGCGCCGCAACACTGACTCCAAATGCTTTCCAATGTCCGGACAGCCTCCATAATTGATCCTTTCAGCCGGGGATCTCGACACCCATCTAACACACGGCTACTTGGGTTCATCCGATTCAGCCCCCAAAAGGCATCTGGATCGGTTCGTTCGTTCTGCAAGGCTCACGAACGTGACAAACAGACACGCAGACCACGCTACTCTGTCCGTAGCAATAGGCCGCATCTTATGCATTGACAGTCAGCTACAGCACAGTGTGCGAGTTTGGCGACTTAAAGCAAAATTAAGCGATAATCGGATGAATTACGGTCACCGAAGGCTGCCGAGCTGATGTAGCAAGAAACTGCTGGCCGTTACTTACGATACTACTACTATCGTGACTGAGAACCATCTGCGTTCTGTTATAGGCCGCCAAATTGCGTGCAAGCGCCAAAGCCGCAAGCGCTTAATAAAAGTTTACAGGTTTCGCGTACACGTTTACTGAATTAAACGAAAGGCGCATCCCTACAGCTTATAAGATAAATTATGAAAATATTAATCATAAAGTAAGTAAGCAAGTAAGTAAGTAAATAAATAAGTAATGTTATTTTACTCCGCGCCTAAAAGCAAGAAAATTATCAAACGGCGCAGCCTCAATCAAATAGGCTAATTAATGTGCATTTAAATTAGCAGACGCTTATAGTCCACTAAACACGAAGAAGCCGGCAACATGTTCCGAACTCATGGACCTACAACCAGCGTAACTTGTAAAAAGCGTAAATTAATTGGCCTTAGAACGTTAGAACCTAAGACTATAAACCCACTTTAGCTTAGTGTTCCGATAATACCTACACTGGTTCAGAGATTCGACGTCAGGCAACCAGGCTGGCTAGTTTTTGACTTTCGATCGAGCACTCTGGCGCTTAGCCCTGATCGCCAGAGTGCCCGAAAGTCTAAAACCAAAAAAAGGTTAGTTAGCCAGCCTGACGTCGAATTCCTTAGTCATTGTCCCCATTTTGGAACTTTGGACAAAAATGGGTTAACGTACGAACGTACGTCCTACCTGTATGACGTCTTCCATCGCAGGTGACGTTAAATAGCGAGAAAACTCGTCCGCAGTTGCTGAAGCCGGTGAGATGCGTCACGTCGTCGATTTCTGTGAGATGTGCTGCTGTCTCGGCCTTTTATGTCATCCTGCTTAGTGCCGCCGCCGCCGCTGACGGCGCGGACCAGGCGGGGTATCAGATAAGAGTGATCGTTAATCGTGGCATGAACCCGACTGCTTTTTTATCTCGCGTCGGCATGGCACAGACATGCAGAGCGCAATACTGATATGACAAGTATGTCGGTCCTCCTTATTGCCGGGCCGAAATGTACGTTGGTCGCAGGGCGGCGACATACTTTGATAAGTGCTAAAGCTACAAGGCCTGGGGGCAGGCTGTATACCTTGGTACCCGTTTTAGTACCCATACTCGCCAGGTACCGAAGAGTTCGAAATCTGTGAAAATTCTAAAATCATGAGTAGACACGTAATGTCACGCATATTGGTATACATTTGTGTTTTATTGCAATATAGTTACTATTATATGTGGATACTTACGTGTACTTAAATATACTCAGCTGATGACCGATGTTCGACACAAACCGACTCAGTCTCGAATGTTATTACTGGCCCGCCTACACATACTGTAGGGGTGGCAGACTAGTAACGGTCGCCGGTGTCTGTCGCATTAGTGGCGATAGTGCTCCTAAGAGTGGTATAGCCATACCGGCCATTCCCGTGGCGCCGCCCATGGGGAGAAGCCTTTACAACTAGAAGAAGCCAGCACTCGCAAGAGTGCAAAGTTCCACGCCGGCAATGTTTTTGTGACTCGTAACCTTGACCTTTGACTTTTTGTCCCCAACATAAATCTTTTTCCCAGAACTCATGGTGGACCATGTTTATGTCAAGTTTGGTGATCCCAGCGGCGTCTTGTTATCCGCTCATGCACACATTCAAGGTGTGGATATATCGTTTACTGTTTGTTTGTTGGGTTTTTTTTGTAATTTTGCACGGTTACGAATTTCTCCGGCGAGGATAAAGCTAGCGGCGTCAAATTTTGCACGGTGGTTTATCGGCGTCCAGGGCAGGGAAACTCCCATTTTGGGGAACTTTGCTCCCCCAGAAGCCGAAAATCGGATAAATCGGCGCGCAGCGAGTGGACGTAGGATCGGCATGTGTGGATAACCGTCAGTCCCCTTCACTGGCGGTACTCGTACTACTCGTTTGATATATCGTGCGGAAAAACAGACAGACACACAGACAAACAGAGGTAAAAAAACCTACCCCCGCTACAGCGACAGCTGTCGGCGTGGATAACTGTAGAGTTAAGCCCCGTCCACACTATGAACAATGCGACATTGTTGCTGGTGTGGACGGGGCCTTAGAAGTTAGTGTCGTTAGTAATTTAACTTAATTCAACGCAGTCGTTGCACTTATAGCTGCCTGTGTAAAGTTACGATTCGGTACTCGTTGCGGTTCGTTCGTCTGTCTAGCATCACCTGACACGAATTAAAGCAAAACTGGTGTCACGTTGCCGTTTTGTTGAGAGGACACAAAGAGGAAACAAAGACGCTGCTTAAAAACGATGAAATCTCGGTCAATCTAAAGTTCGCAGTCACTTTTTGCGTCACAGCTGGCGCCGCCTGGCGGTCGAGTTAGTTCTACCGCTGACATGCAGGCAAAGTTCGCTCGGTCTTCCAACGCGCTATAATATATGATACGACACGATACAACGTGCATAGCATAAACCCCACTGAAGGTTGACAGGTAACCAACTTAATCAAACGAGCGAAACCGTACCACAACACAAAGAAAAACAACTAAAACTATAGATGGCTGTATTGTGTGGAATGTCCACAATACAGTATTCGTCTATTACTGCATGTCGCCTTTTGGACCATACTCCGACATTGTCAGGCCACACCCACTTAGACCGTCAACGTTATGATGGCGTGTCGTCTCACTCGTGAACGGGCGTCGGACGTCGCTGAGAATTTGGGGAGGTTTCTTGTACGGATCGTACATACCAAGCGAATGAACTGATTCCAACGGTAAAATCAATCAATTTTATTGACGAAAAGGTAAAAAACCACTGACATCGTCAAAAAATAAACAATGTTTATGATACAATAAAACACACAATAATAAAGACAACTATGTATAGTGCAAAAATCTATATAAATTACATTCTGTTAAACGACGTTTAAAAGTATAGACACTATGACTGGAAACTAGACATCCCGTAAACGGTTATTTTGGTCGTGAATTTCCGGCGATCTGTAATCATTGCGGAATTATGGCGGCCTGAAGTCGCAAGACTTTAAAATTTGTGAAACAGTTTTGCGTTTTTTGGAACAACGACCCCTTACGGTAAAAATTTGAAAATTCTGTGACGAAAGTTTTCATCACAACACCGATCGACGTGTTGTGTTCAAATTTCGCGAAATTAAGGCGACGGGAAATCAGTGAAATCGTGCGTTATTACCTGATAAAAAACAAATATTGCTCACAAAATTTCCAGATCTTGAGATTTCATTTCAGGCCGTCGAAACTCCGCAATGATCACAGATCGCCGGAAATTCACGGCCAAACTGACCATCTGCGGGATGTCTAGTTTCCATTTTCACCGTTAGAATCAATTCAAATTCTTTCTCCTAAGCTGTACGTTCCGTACAAGAAAGGTACCTACCCAAATTTTCGGCAACGTCCGATGTCCGATATTGCGTATTAAAACCAATAGTACACTGCAGTGCTGGTGCTGCCTAGCGAGCTATATATTGAAGAAAAGCAGACTGAATTGGAATGTGAAAATAAGTAACACGGCAGATAACGCTGGCATCACTCAGTCGCAGGCACGTGACAGTAGGTATGGTCGAATGCAGAAACTAACCAACTTGAATATTCCGTATAAGTTTCATCCATATTGCTCAGCCACTCTTGAGAGTAACGAGATCTGTCGGGTCGAACGAACGAACGAACGAACGAAAAAAATAATGCCTTCGCCGACACTGTCTGTCGGGCGATGAAGGCTTAAAAATAAACATAAAACAAAACAATAATCACAACCAGATTTGGTAGCCTTGTTCACGATGTCCGATCCAGAAGCGTATCGCGCCGATTCCTGCAGCCCTGGAGCTCTCGCAGGCCAAAGACCAGTTATTTTGAGGTAAATTCGTTCGTGCTTATTTTGCCGTGCAGAGAGCCGGAGGAAAATGCGCCGGTAAAATCGAGGCCATTAGACCAAACACAAAAACCTGCTGCTCAGTCATATTCACCAGGTTCGTATTTATTTGCATAGAGATGTGTTGATGCTACTGTAGGACTCTGGTGACACAAAAAAACTGAATAAGTAAGTAAGTAAGTAAAACATTTATAAGGCGCCATTAGTCACATAAATAAATCGGAGGCACTTTAATCGGGACTGTACTTATACAATGGTCAACACTTTAAAAATTGGTCCATCAAAAAGTTTAACGTCAAACGCAAAGAAACTGAACCGAAGTCGAGCAGAGAATTAGAAACCGGTCAAATTTTGCATTGTTAATGGTATTCATGCATCGGAGTGATAAAACCCTTCAGTGAACCAGTTTCAAGTAGAAGGCGCTCGGTGGAGCGCATACCTCTGCCACGCTATATTGAAATAGGCACAGTGTCGTTACCGGCAATCAGCAGGTACAGGTGTGTGGGTGAAGTAGGCTAATATTGTATTGACCGTTGTACCAGTACAGCCGCATACAGTCGCCCCATTTTACGTGAAGTCGAGCAGCCGCAGTGTGGTAGCACTTAGGACCGGACTGGTATTTCCGGATCACTTCCGAAATTTAAGTAACTCTTCTCTGTTCCACAATTCTCCATATTTCATGAAAATATACTCATCTCTTTTTGAGTTATTTGACCAAAAGTGACAAATACAAATAAAAATATTACCAATAGGACTTCCACCTGCATGATATTAACGTTTAGTCTGATTCCAATGCGGCGCTGACATGTCAATCATGCTATAGCTATAACAAAACAGCAAAGTAACACTGAAGTCCATCTTCTTGAAGATATCTGCATCAGCATAAGAAACTGGGTGTTAGGTATAAAATATCCGCAAATGTTGTTCTAGATGATTTGTTACAATTTGGGCTAGAAGTTATGGCATATATTTAAGAATAATAATATTTACATATTTGACATCCAAGTCAAATGCTTACGTGCTTGTATGTTAACTGGCCTATTATTATAGGCAGCATCCGCATCGCATGTGTTATATAAGATGCAGGCTATTGCGGAGTAGCGTGGTCTCTGTGTCCGTGTGTTTGTGTGTATGTCAGTTTGTGGGCCCGCAAAAACGACCGAACCGTGAACCGATCGAGGTGCTAATTTGGGGGTCTGACTCGGGTGGACCCAACGAATCGTGTATTAGATGGGGTCAAGGTCCGACGAATCCGTTCGCAGCCCGGATGGGCGACAATTCGGCGATGCGGCCTTTTGTAAAACTTTTTTGACCACTTGTTATCATCATGATCATCATCATGATCACCATTAGTACTGACTGATATAAATGTGATAGCCAGCGTCCGTGCGTAGAATATGCAAATAAAATTGTGATGTTTGCTGTTTTAAACCGGTGGCTTTTACCAGAAAGAGAGACTGAACCAGTTTTGTTTGTTGGTAATTAAATAGCAGTTAATAACTACTTTTTATTGAATATAGTTTACTACAGTAGCGTAAAGTTAAAATAGTGATGCCCATCAATGAAGTCGTGTCCTTCAGTCGATGTAGAACATAGACGTGGATGCTCTTTCCACCAGGATGCAGAGTAGGCTGCAGATAAGCCGGAGCAACTCTGTGGACACTTTCCTCATTAGGCCCACTGCTGATACATCGACAAAATTCGGTTGACAGAATTCTGCGGTTGAAAACAAATTGTCGGCAACGGCGGTGTCCGGGCGTGTCCAACCTATTCGGTACACTATATACAAGCGATGTATTGCTTTGCCCTAATTGTGTCCGTGTGCCTACAGTCTTGACATATCAGCTGCGTCCCGTTCGCACGTTACAAGGTAAATTCATCAACCGTAAAACACATATTTTACCGGTGCGTCTGTTGCCGACGCCGACGCCTGAAAATGAAGTAGGCCAGTAAAGAGGGTCGACGGAGGGATCTGCGTAGTGTCGATATCATTCCGAAGCTCTTTTGTCTGCTGTTTCACCAGCGGCGGTTCCCTAATTAAGTCGGCCAAGGCAAGCTCCGGAATCTGCGGTTTACCGCTAGCATAGGCAGAACTTTCTGCCGTCTGCACTGTGTGACAGGACACAGCAGCCCATCCTCCGACGATGCGATCTTGAATTTTGCGGATTTCCGCCAAAACGCTGAATAACCTCCGTAATAAACGTATTGACTCTTCTAGTGTAACACCACAGTCCGTATTCTGATTCACATTAATATTAATAAGTTACCGGGGTGGAGTTCCGAAGATGTCCCTACAAGACCATCGCCGCTAAGGCATCTATCATCACTGATGCTACATGCTGAAGTAGGACTAAAATCTCAAATAAGTGACTGACTGTATTTATTATTTTCTAAAGACTTAAAAATAAGGGAGTAAATCAAAGATTTTAAAAACCAAAAAACTACTGGTTAAAATATGTAGCCTGATAGTATAAAGGATATTTTTGGTATAGATGCGGTATTTTTCGGTATAAAATAATAAAATATACGTGCTTAATCAACGTGTTATGTCGTTTATATCCCATCTGTAACACACGCTTAGCCTACACGTTCCCTCAGAGTATAATGCTGATTTTAGCCTTAGTGAGCCATAAGCTACTGAATTTGTCTCCGGACTCCAGAGCGTTTAAAGTAAGCAAAAACTGTGCTGGGCCCGTTTTTGTCAGCTCGTTAACAATATTCTATTATGCTTTATTTTATTAATTTATAAACTGTTATCTTTTAACATTAACTCTTTCTGTCCAGTTCGAATCTTCTGTTTACATATTAAGCCTACAGTGGCATTTTAAACTTGTTCTTGGGTGAATGACGATGTTTATGATAAAGTTTAGCACAAAGTTCACAGCGCATAGTCTAACGCTCGTCAACATCTTCAACTGTGTCTTAAAAAGAGCCTTGGCATTTTTTGCTGTATCGTAAGCATGCATCGGCCATTGACCGATTTTAGTACTTTTTTGTTAGAGATGTTACCTAGAAATTGGGTTAGCAAAATCTCACTAGTGCTTCTGCGCTACAGGGTGGCCCAACTAAAGTGGTACCAACTGACGTTTTTGCTTGTAAGTTTTGAATGCCCTGACGTAATTTGATAATTTTTTTTCTGAGTGCAACAACAGTTTTACTTATTTTCCAAATTTTCTGAAAATCTTTTGAGTTATCCTTCTAGCAAACAAACAACAAACAGAAAAATACAGGCCAAAACGTAACCCTCGCCAGCATACGGCGAAGGTAATAATACGGATTGTCGCGCGATTTGTCTGAAACAGCTATTTATTTTATTTGTTAGTATTACAGCAAAACAGAGCAATGCAGTGAATGCAAATACTACTGTGATAATAGCAATAGTCTCTGCCGCTAAGTCACGCGTCCCTGAACAGATACAAAATACAAAATATGTGAGTGTTAAATTTTGCCAATTAAAAATTGGGATAAGTCAACACACTTCAGTTTTTGTACGAATAGTCTGTGCGCACAACATGAGCCGACAAAAAGTTCCAAATTTTAACTAGGGGGCCTACACGGACTGCGAAGAAAATTGTCTGCAGTTAACTCTATAGGCCTAGATACTGGCAAAAACAGTTTATAAGAATGACCACGGGTAACATGATTTGATGCAATAGTAAAATGCTTATCAAGAGGTAAAACCATGAGACCATTAATAATCTTATAACAAACTATAATGTTGACTATTATTATCGTATCAATTCCCAACCTAAATAAAGATCGCCCGTACTGTGACCGTGGCAATTCGATGTATGAACAAATTTTCCCATTCCGTATAATCTAGCACGTCGATCTCCGCCACTGTTTAACCGACCCCTATCAAATTTTGTGAAAGTATAGGCTAATAATCACTGATGAACATTATTGTTTTCGATTTTCTATTTTCCTTCCACATTACGAGTGATGGCGCTTAATATGTTGCGGTTAGACGTGAAATTGGGCGAAATTTGGGGGTTTTGCGACTCATTTTTGTTATATAAGGGGGCACTTTCAGGAAATCGGCATAGCAGCGCTTCCTTTGGGGCTAAAGCCACGTCATGTGGAAAAGTTTCGAGAATGTCGGTTGACGGACGTCGGAGAAAGTGAGTTGACAGATGAAAAGAAGAAACATGCGCAAAACATAAGATCGCGTTCGCAGACCGGGCGATCTAAAAATTAAATTAGCATACAAACGCCAAAGTTCTAAAAGATCAGTTTTGAGACGTGCACAGCGTTTATTATATGTAGGGCGTATTAGCTAGGCAGACATTCGGTAAAAGGACGTTGAACCGATTCCATCTGATCAACAAAAGTCCTTAAAGATTGGGCCCAAACAGTAGGCCTACTGTAATATTCAAGTAATGAACGCACGTAAGTAGTAAAAACTATAACTGAAACCTCAGTGTCTTCACATAAAAAGCCATATCTGCATCGCTGTTGGATGGCCGGGCACGAGATACAATTGAAGTTATATGATCTTTGAAGGTTATACGACTTTTGACGATAACTCCTAAGTCAGAAATCATTACTGCGCTCCCGTTATAACTCCAGCTCAAGGCTTGCTCATGAAGATGATGACGATGAGTAATAACAAAGATGAGTTATTGATAAAAATGCAGTTTTCGGCAGCCGATAAAATGTTGCGTAATTCGGCCTGTGGAATGCAATGTAATGTGCCAAAGCAGGTCAAGTGGACCAGCTACTGTTATCGTTTGACATACTATGCGAAGGCTACATGTCCAAGTGCGTTGTTGGCGTGGCTGTTTTCCGTTCATCATCATCATCATCATCATACTGGTATTTATAATGCGCCTATTACGATAGAACAAGAAAGGCGCAGTATAATATACAATACAATACAAATATGCAATGATAAAAATAGCAAAATCTACTCAACATTAAAAGCGATATTAAAAAGATGGGTTTTTACGGTAGCCCGTTAGTGCCACCAACTTTCTTCTGATTTGGTTTCTGCAACTTTTTATTTTATTTCCGCTGATGTGCAGAAGCTAAATCATACCCTCAGCGGGGCGACTGAAAATGCGGGAGTGGAAATAGCAGGAGTAAGTCGCATGGAACACCAAACCGAGATTTTATGAAAGAATCTTAAGTTATTTGAACTTAGTTCGTTAGACTCGTTACCGACTCGTTCACGGTGCGTAGGCCTACGTAGCGTAAATACACAGTTAAGTTACGTATCACGATGCGAAATGGCATTAATGTGCGACATACGGACACAGATAAATGTACGTACGTATCACACAAGCAGTCATATCATACAGTAAACTAGCATGCGACTGTAAAACTGAATACATCAAGAGAATAAATACTCGGGAGTTTTTGAGCTCCGGAGTCGCAGTCGGCCCCATACATCAAAGTGTATGACTCCGACTTGGCGACTCCAGGAACCAGGCCAGTCAGTTCGGTTGGGCTTGCCACTAATTGGCGACTGTCGACCGTTGGCAATCAAACACATCCTGACTCGAGCTTCGACCGTCAGAGATTTCTGTATGGACGGCTTTCCATATGTTTTAGCTCCTGTATTTTCCACTCCTGCATTTTCCACTCCCGCATTTTCAGCGCCCCCGCAGTCAGTACGGTAGCTAAAGACAATGTACGAGTAGCATCCTGTCAGTGTCATCTGTTGCCAACGTGTTCGACGTTAACCAAGTCTGTGACAGCGTCAGTGTCGGCCGTTTACGCCGTTATGTCAAAAATGTGAGTTACGATACGATACGGTAGATTAACGTGCGCTCAAAAGCTGACGAGATAGCCAGCTTAATCTAGCGCACGGCCCAGAAACTATAAGGGGAAAAATAAAAAACCGAGTAGCTCAGAAGAAACGGTCCAGGCAAAAGTCCGTGGAGGCAGTCCGGGAGGAAGAAGTGAAACTACGCCTGGAGTGAAAGTCAGTAGACAGTGTCAATTGGATAACTGTTAGCTGCTATTAAGAACGTCTAGGATGACAATTTTGTCTTTCACCAAGACAGCACACCGGTGCGTTATGCACGCAACACCGTCCAAGTGCTTGCGCAGCGCGGTATTCGAAACTTCCTTTTTGCCCGAGCTTCCAACAGCTCAGAGCTGAAGCATATTGATTAAGAGACTAGCGGTGTCAGAATATCGGTTGCGAGTTAACAAGGTTGCAGAAATCAAGCAGCAACTGCGTGAAGTCGCGCATATCACAAAAT
>Ga0209780_1002105_pt1 | contig 13878 bp, 7 predicted proteins | sample WorMetexBAHAMAS2_FD_187384 | JGI IMG/M metagenome (GOLD analysis project Ga0209780, IMG submission 187384) | Marine gutless worms symbiont microbial communities from Max Planck institute for Marine Microbiology, Germany - Inanidrilus exumae... | ecosystem: Host-associated > Annelida > Digestive... | reverse complement strand
TTTTCTGTGCGTATCGTCTGCTCGTCGAGGAGCGTCATCACAGTCCCTGCGTGCAACATGTAATACTGCGCGCCGTTTTAGCCACGCCCCTGTCTGCCCCACGGCTAGGCCATCCGCCTCCGAGCTGTTCAGCCACCCCTGAGATTACACTATTCCGGTTTTGACTACTTAATATGTACGTAATAGGTGCGAGATGGACTGCTGCAGTGAGCTTTGTTGTTGATATGACGTGCAGGAAATGTTGAAGCCACTTGTTGAGATTGCACTTCAAATCTCACAGCTGCGTGAACACACTGGTCGCACTGACCCAGATGTCATCACTTAAGACTTGGACACATCTTCCAATCATGTTAACGGCCTCCCTGTGTTCGTTTTTCTGTTGTTGTTGTTTTGTCTGCTCTCGTGTTTGTATGGCTTTTGGCAGTCCTGCTCATGTTTTATGCAGTTGAGTACCAGTACCACATGCTTGCACAGCTGTTCAACTGCTGCTTTTCTGCCTCCTGTTATGTTTTCTATACGTTGTGTCAGAAAATGTTAGTCTGTTGATATGGTCCTGTATAAGAAGTGTCATTGGTTGACAACATACCACTTAAATTTGTTATTAAAAATTCACTTAGTAAATTTTACAAAAGTGTACCAGTTGTTTGTTGTTGGGGTAAATTTTCTCGTAGTGTTTTGATAGCTGCCAGATCTTACCATTTGTCAAGCTGTTTGGAATGAAATATTTCATGTAGCTGATAGATGAAGAAGTCCTTAGTAATTGCCACTCGTATTGTTCTGCACACAGTGTTACTTTACAATCATGCTTTGATTTATACTTTTGAACTGTACAAATTACTGGAGTATGCAATAGTTCATGTATATGTGTAATATAAACCTAAACTAAATTATGATATGGAGTGTTAGTGCTGATATGATTTTTCGTACTTTTAGATGCCAAATTTATATATTTGTAGCTGTGCAAATGAATGGTTAATCATGCCACTGATACATAAATTATATTTTTTCACTGTTCAAGTTAGATTAAGGGCACTGGCTATTAATGGTACATTGCTGCTAGCAGTATACCTGTTTGCCAAGTGAATATGTCGATTGTTTTCCTGAATATGTGATTGCTTTTGGACAGTTTTTGCTGTCTACTTGTAGTATCGGTTCTATGCAAGACTTAATAAAAATTAAATTTTAAATTTTGTTTTGTAAATTACATTTTGTAAAGCTGAAAAGTTCACAAATGTTAACTAATTTTTCATTGTTATTATGATAACGTAACAGTTTGTGGTTTCTTATTCTGCCATTGGCAAGCATTACTTGGTAAACAAAACTAAGGAATTAAATAAGTATTCCCTGGAATGCTCACTTGATTTAAAACGTTTGTTTATTGCTCACTGGGGGGAAGGGGCAGGTCTGGTAACGTGGAGTGGACCGCTTTGAGGCGAATACTGTATTGTGTTCATTCAACACATTCATGTAGTTAGGTCGACTCGTCCGTACGTACGTCCGTCCACAGTTTCTTCGATTTCAATGACATTTGGTATGTAGTTAGAGGTCGACAAGTGTTGCATGACGGTATTCACTATGACCCGATCCAAGGTCAAGGTTATGAGCCCCTGAAAGCATAAAATCAACGAATATCTTCTTCCCATTTATAATGGGGCTTGCAAATGACCACAGATTCTTAAATTAGGGGGCAAAACCTAAAGCTGATCGGGGCCGGATTATTGATTTTTGTCCTACGTGACTTTGAAGGTCTCATATGGGGCTATTTTTTTTTAAATTGTCAACAATCAGGACATAAATCTTGAGAGCTAAAATCTTGCAAATCAATCTAGAGCCAGACATGGCTGGATTTCAAACTTGCCGGAGCCGAAATCTGGTACATCAGTACACCAATCTCATTTTCCGGTGGGACTCCTCCCAGATGATGATGGGGATTTCATAATTCTGTCACTGATCCCTACCCATCTCGTTCTATTTCAAACTCCATCAAGCCTTCAGCATTTTGTCGTTTGTCCCTAACTTCACAATCTGCACAATGGCAAAGCAAAACTCCACACTGTCAAGGAAAAGGAGAGTTCAAAGGATCTGACGACTGTTCTTATTACTATTAGTGAGGTGACGATTGTAGTTTCTTCCGCTCGATTCTATTTCGATTTTTTATAAAGAATTTCATTTCTATTTATTGCCCCAATATTTGGAGTTGAAGATAAACTCCTCCATACTCAGCATGATCGGACTCGCTTGGCTGTAAAACCCATTCTTCTGTGACCTGCGGCGATCGCAGGTCCCTCTAGGGCAATAGCCATGATACAGTATGGGAATCCAGTCACACTTGCTGCACAAAATTGATATCGATTCCGTTTGATTTTCCTGAAAAAATCGCAATTTCGATCTCGATAATCGCCACATCAGTACTTACTATGCAACACTGTTTCATTGATAAATGCTGAACAGTGCATCAGGTTAATGTCTGTTGTACTGCAGCACATATGTCGTGTCATCTTACAATCAACAGAAAGAGTACTGCTTTTATCCACAACAGGACATTCAGTTGAATCTTGAGCGTTTTGCCGCCGCACCTTGTTCACCACCGTAAAATGCGGCCAGTGCCTGGTTCATGGCGGTGTCAGATGGAGGATAAGCACGCTTCTGACCTGGCGTTGAATAGCACTCCTGAAAATGCACACAATACTAGTTACTTGCAGTTGTCGCATCCTGCATCAAAATACACATACAACTTCTGATGCAGCATACACCTTTGCACTGGCTCATGTCTAATAATAAACACATCTTTTATGGTATATACAACAGCCGAGAACTTGCACCCTCTGTCTTGTAAAACCCATCTCAAATTTTCGTTGCTCTCCATTACTACCAATGTCTCTGCTGTATGTATGTAACATGGTCTCACAACGTGTATCTTAAAACTAAATTATATGATCACACAATACCGGTATTGCTGATGAAATATGAACTTCTGTAACCATGGTTTTAGGCCGTAATATCCGCACGCAGTGCGTATATGTGGCCTATTGTTACAGACGTCGCACGTAGCGCAGTATGAGAGTCGGTTTTTGTCTCATAGGTGAGCTGTGCAAAATTGGCAAAATTGATTAAGATGCCGTCTGGGGACTGACTCATGTGGATCCAAGGAACCATGTATCAGATGGGGATCAAGATTAGATGAATACATCATCGCTACAAGGGGTGACAAGACGGAATGCAGCCTTTTGCCAAATTACTTTGGACACTTGTTATAAACCATATACACACAAAAATGCAGGGATGTGGTCTACCGTCTCGAGACCCATAAAGATCTCGATCTCGGATAGATAGGCAACTGTCTCGGTCTTGGGGCCCAAGGTCTCGGACCTTTGCATCTGGTGCACATCCCTGAAAACAAGAATGACGTTTAGTTTACTGATACTGCAATAGCTACATGTCGCGAAAAATCGAACGTATATCACAATATTTTGAAACGCTAATACCGAATGCTGAATCGACGTCAGAAAACACTGACTTGAATACCGAGAAGTGAAAACTGACCAACACCGGTAGACCAGCCACTAATCTTCACCAAGATCCCGGTCTCGTCTTGACAACAAGAACGTCTCGGTCTCGGGGTGGAGGTCTCAGTCTCGTCTAGGACAGATGGACAAACTTTTCAGTCTCAGTCTCGGGGTCCAAGGTCTCGGTCTTGGACCTTTGGTCTCATGAACATCCCTGAAAATGTAATCATTTGTTACTTTATTACTGGCCCACCGAATGGGCCAGTATTGTTTTGCTCGCGGGCGTCTGTCCTCGTCGTCTGTCATCTGTAATGCTGACGCGTGGCCAGTCGGGCGGCCGACACTGCAGTGGGCCAGTATGGTTACGTACTGTTAAAGCGACACCTTGTTTTAGTTTTTACCCAACTAGTATTCCTGGGTATGAAGATGCACTTCATACAAAAACATATATACACACCATAATAATGGTCATTTTCCAAAGAACCTGGTGATTTTTCTCCATGTTCCAAAACAGAACCTATGGACACAGGCTTATTACACAGTGGATGCCCTTCCAGTCTCCCAACCAACAGCATCAAAGCACTAATGGAACAAGCACGGACCCCAACCAGGGAAAGTCATCCACATTGGCCTCGTACTGTCTTGTTCCATCAAAAGACTCCTTTATGTCAGCTCTTAGATGCCAGCATCAGTATGCAAAATGCAAACCATAATTCTTTGGCAAAATAACACGTATCAGAGTAATGACGACACCAATGATATGCTCTGCCTTCAGGTACCGAACTCGCTGCAGTCTACTTTCATAGTCTAATGCAACAACAACTAGAGTCAGCCGGCATTTACAAAAGTGCAAAAACACGCCGGGAAAAACCCAGCATTCAGTGATAAGTGGGCGCAGGGAGGTGACGTACGGAAAACTCATTATCGCTAATAGTGTTTGTAATGGGGCATTACAGCAGGGAAAACCCAGCATGGCTTACATATGCAGCAGCAGTAATATTGCATTCTGTCTGAAGATGGACAGACGTTTTGACCTTCTGACCCCAAAATAAATGGGTTTCCAGGATATTTGTATGTCAAGTTCGGTGATCCTAGCTGGATCAGTTTTTGAGACATCACCTGGAGAAACAGAGAGACAGACTGCAGTGAAAACACTACCAATGCGACTGTCGTTGGCGTGGGTAAAAACCCGTTTAGCAGCCTTTTATCCTGGGCAACCAGGTGAGCTGGTACAAGAAAATATTGACACCCTATCTATGTGGGTATTATTCAATATCTTTAATTTCCTCCATTTACTACAGTCCACAGTATCATCCCTGTTTAGTTTTCACATCCGACATCTTTTTCACAACCTCTCTCCAGGTTTTCTGTAGTCCACTTCTAGGTCTTACACCATCCACTTCATAATCCATGCATTTTTCACCAAGTCATTCTTGCCCTTTCTTGAAACTTATCTATAACATCACAGCCTATTTCGCTGTACCACTGTAATTATATCATTTGTTCCTAGACTCTTTCTACCAGCCTACCATTGATTAAGATTTCCATTCAGTTCATCTTTGCTTTCTTCTATCACAACAAAGTTATCTGCACATAGCAGCTCCCATGTCAAGGCATCTCTAAACTCACTCTAATACAGTCTATTCGGTTTCTTTCTTACTATAATTTCTATATTTACTAGATGGGACCAAACAGCTCTAGATGTGCTGGCGTGTTAACATAATCGACAAACACTCGGAAATGGTTCACAGTACACGAGGAGGCTATCATTTACAACGTCACCATGGTGAACAGTAAATTCCATCCGAGTTTTGTTTTTCTAAAACACTACAAGTGGTTTCACAATGTACCTTAAAAGTAATCCATTTGCATTAGATGACAGCTTTTAAAATCAAACAGGATATACAGATAATTGTACTTGACAATTGCCTGTTTGCGATGCATTACTGCGGAGTATCAGTTTCAAGAATTCACCACAGCTAATTGACTGACACACAGTGCCTCTGAGTGGCATATTTAGACAAATAGAGAGAAACAACATGCTAACCACATTTGAATAAGAAACATTAGCTGGTGGCTGATACATGGCACCAACGTTCTGCTGCTCCTGAGATCCCACTGCAGTAAATGACTAAAACATGATGACATATTAATTACGTTATGCATCAAAGTTCCAAGCATTCGGCAACAAAATACTACAATCAAGATGTGCAGTGACAACAGAGTGGAAAGATTTAGCCGTAAAACGGATATGAAAAAGACAATTAAAAAGTCACAAGATCAAATAATAACAAAAACCCTTCACAAAAACACACTAATAAAATTGCTAAAGAATACATAAAAACAGGTCATCAAAGTTGAGCTAAGGCAGATGTCATGCATTACGGCAAGCGGAATTAATTACGTCCCACCCAACACAAAACAGTTCATTTCAGAGACGTTCTAACTAGCCAATCTCTTGGCTTAGCACCGAAAAACTAAATCAAATGCAACAAAAGCAAACATGCATCCATAACAAAATGTAATACAACATAAAATTAACACAAAAAAAAACTAAAGCCAGGTTTGGTCGCCTCCTACGATTTCCGGTCTGGAAATGCAACGGGCCTATTCTGGAAGGAGATAGATAAGTCAAGATTGATTGAGTTAAGGTTTTATGTCCCACCCGTTACAAAATAGGTCATTTCGAAGACGTCCTTCCCAGACAATCTCTTGGCTTAGTACTGTAAAACTGAAACAAACACAACAAAAGCAAACATGCATCCATAACAAATATACTACAACATAAAATTAACTAAAAACTAAAGCCAGGTTTGGTCGCCTCCTACGACCTCCTACCTGGAAATGGAAAGGGTCTATTCAGGAAAGAATAGATAGATAAGTAAGGAAGTAAACAAGTAAGAAAGCATAAGGAAAGAAGAAAGTAAAGAAGGAAAAAAGGAAGTTAAGTAAACATGCAAACAAACAAATTTATATAGCGCCAACATGAACAAATAAATCAGGGTGCATTACTCCCCCGGAGTCCATACGGGGCAGTGGAATTAAATGCAGCAACTTGTTAATGCAGTTAAGACTACAAAGAACATAAGCCATAATGTGCGTGCACATGTTTGTATGTGCGAGTTGTGCAATAACTTTTGTTATCTAATTCATTCAACGAAAAATAAATGCAACAACACAGACAACACAGCAGCAGTTGTGCTTAGCAGTACCTGGTCCTGGCTCATGTAGTACTGTTCATACGTCTGTGCATAATTGTTGTACATGGAATTAACATCATATGCTCCGGGGTTATAACTGCTTCCAGTGTCACCGGGCCAAGTATTTGTGTTGTAAGAACTGAAACTGTCTGCAGTGGCAGTTCCTGTTGAACTGGCGCCCACGGACGCAACACCAGAAGCGTTCTGTGGCACACATAATCCACTCAGTATTATTACAGAGAAGCACAGGATGCACTGTTGCTTGTGCATAAATCAACAACGCATGATGCATGCGTGTCATAATTATAACTGGAGTAGGCTGCAGTGATCGCTGCAACTGAGCAGTGCTCGGTTCCCACAAAGAATAAGAAAAACAGAGACTTCAGAGTGTTAAGAAAATACACAAGTAACAGGCATCACAGGTGAATAAGAAAACCGGAGTGAATACAAAAAGGGATAAGCACAGGAAAGTGAAAGATGTAGTGAGGAAGAAGATATCTCTGTTATATTTCTGTGTTTGCAAGCGGTCTGTTCGGTCAGGCAATGACAGGGAGACCAGCTTCTGTTTCAGCAACTCTCCATTCTTATTCAGCACTTCAATGCTATTATATTACACGACACTTGTTAAGGACGAGGACAGTAATGACTATTCCAGCTTGTTTTACTTTTCTGTACATAGCACAATTTTTTTATTCCCTGGGAATTGAGTACCGGGGTCAAATAATAATAATAATGCGTATGTATAGCGCCCTAAAGTCCGAGGATGCAGAGACGCTGGTGGCCTCAGGTTAAGACTGTCTGAACAAGTACATGTTGAGGTGTTGATTGAATGTCGGTGGAGTATGGCAAACGCATGTTTGAAGGTAGTGAGTTCCACGTTGCTGCAACTGTGAGTAAGAAGACACGCCGTGCGAGGTTAGTCAGTGTTCTTGGTAGGATCAGCAGATTGGCATCAAATGACCATAGGGGCTGGACAGGAACAGTTGCCTGGATCAAGTCACTCAGGTATGCTGGCACTGAGAACGATGGCATCTTGAACATCAGCAACAATGCCATGGTGACTTGTTGTCTGGAGCAAGCAGAGCGAACTGGCATCTGTTTGACCTCCATGCTTACAGACAACTCTAGCCAGGTTGTTTTGCACTTGTTGCAGTATGTCTACAGTTGCAGCTGGCGCACAGAACAGGATGGCATTGCAGTAGTCCAGCCTGGAGCAATGACGCTGCAGGCCACTGTCTTTGTGAGGTCGTCAGTCAGCAGACTGCACATGTGGTGTAGGGCATTGTAAATCAATTTGCTGCATGACAACATATGTGCCACAGATACCCAAATGGGTCTTATGTGCTTGAAAAATTAAAAAAAGATATGCATTTTATTCAAACAGTGATAAGTATCTATCTGAAAAGTGTCCATCCAAAAACACTGCTGTTAACATACCTTGTACGACAGAAACACAATTTTTGCAAATATCTATGTCAGGTCCAAAACAGCTGCTATTGAAATTGGTACATACTATGATTACATACTTTTATATTATAAAGAAAAATACATCCTGTTACACAGATGTACAATCAGTAGTTCTGAAGAATTCTGAATTGTCCCATTTGCATGGATATTGTATGCAGTGGCTCTTTTATTTTTACTATATATTTCTGTACTGTATGGAAAACTGAAGTGATTTGTTTCTCGTCTTACGATATGTCTAATACTGTTCTCAAAAGCTCTGCAACTTGCAGACTAGAAGTAAGTCAGTAATCAAATTCGAAATAAGACAAAAACCTGATTCCAAGTTAGCACAAGAATAGTATGACTCTTGGACAACTAATTTCAAGTCATATCTAAAGTTATCTGAAGGGCATAAAGGCTCTAAAGCTTGCACCCTTCTTTCTTCTTTTGCTTTGCTTAAGTGTATTTAATTAATGATGCTCAATATATTAATAAAAGTACTTAAGAACAAACAAGTATCAAGATACAGCATAGTATAAAGCAGAAAAGAGCAGACAAGATGTTCAAAACTAAGAGTATTCCAATAAACAAGGTAGAAGATCAAGAACCAAAAAACTCCACAAGTAGGTGCTGTCTGCTAGATGCACGTAAGGTAAAGAGAATATGAAGCTACTGGACTGAAACAGAAGCTAAAAGAAATCACTGGTCAGCAATAATGGCAAACGTAGACGTGAACTAACTAAGTGTCTGCCGAGATAAATTTTGACACAGAAGAAAACATCTGTGAGCCTTCAGAAAGCACCACCTTGGCATAGATCACTGGCACCGAGCTCCATTCAGCCCACCTGAAATATGACGAGAACATATATATCTAACAACACATGCAGCTGCTACATTGCCTGTGCAGACACAACATTACTATCTATTCTTTAACTGGACGTCGCGTTGCGTCCACAGGTATCTCTCTAAGAAATGGATTGTTAAAGCAAACTTTTCAGGTGATGCCCTCCTAACGTCTAATCAATAATGTCAAAGTAGTGCAGGCAAACAGCTCTAATAAGCAACAACAACTAGTACTACTACTACTACTAATAATAATAATAATAATAATACCACCACTACCTATTACTAGCCATTTTTCCACGCGATCCTGAGTCAGCAGGCAACCTCTTGGGTCTCCTCCACCTGCTCCAGAACAGAACCTGTTGGACTAGTGGAATGTGGTTTTTTATGGGCCAGATTTCCTGCCACTCTACCATCAACAACTCTCTAACAAAGTTAGGCAGAAATGTTTTGAAATGGTAAGTTTTCTTCATGCATTAACTCGGATCTTTTAACAACTGCAGATAATTACAGCAGAACGAGTGCATTAACTCAGTAACCTCTACAGTAAACTACTTTTGTGTACTTTTACTTTTCTTACATTCCAGTGAAACAGATACTGAAATGACTCAGTACAACATGACAATAAATCTCACAACTCATATGCCTACAATTGCATAGGAAAATTAGGACAACACAGTTTTCTTTGGGATGGGGATTTTCAAGCCGAGTTATGGAACTTACCATCTGAAGTGAAATTTTCATGTTTCTGTGAAATTTTTGCGTAATTTGATAAAACAACCAGTGACTGACATCGTCAACTACTGTCACTTTAGAAAAGGGGCGACCAAAACAGGCAGTGCTAGAGCAAAGGTTCACATCACCTTTTCAGTAGCCTCCAGAGATGTATACAAATAATGCATTATTATTGTTATTATAACACTTCCATACACAATTTGATATGTGCCATATAATTATTGTTCCTATATAAGTGCAGAAGTGTAAAAATCCACCAAGAAATATGGGAGTTACAGTCAACAATAAAGTGGCACATTTTTATGGACCACAGTGTATGCTAAATGCAATATTACACGTACATGTACAACCAATTTATTCATCTTCAATCAAAGCTATGCACTATGCTCAGCACTTCTGTATGCCTTACTGTAAGCTTCAATAACACCAGTGAGACTCAACCATGTGTGCCAACTACCAGTACTTAATACATGATAAATATATGAGTAACATACCATGTACTGTAATGGTTGAGATGACGGCCACTGGTTGTCACCTTGTACCCAAGACCACTGTGGCTGAGTTTGCCACTGATCTGCTGAAGTAGCATTACTCCAACCATACATATTTCCACCAGCTAATGCTGACTGTGACGGAAGCATGCCATCACCAGACTTTGACACTGCAGGTGCTGTCTGACTTGCCATGAAATTCTGCTGTGGTGCCGCTTGATTTGCCATGAAATTCTGCTGTGGCACTGCTTGATTTGCCATTAAATTCTGCTGTGGCACTGCTTGATTTGCCATTGAATTCTGCTGTGATGCCGCTTGATTTGCCATGAAATTCTGCTGTGTTGCCATTTGATTTGCCATGAAATTCTGCTGTGGAGCCGCTTGATTTGCCATTAAATTCTGTTGTGTTGCCATTTGATTTGGCAACAAATTCTGCTGTGGTGCAACTTGACTTGACAATAAATTCTGTTGTTGAAAGCCTGACATTGTCGATGCATTAGATGAAAATCGACTTGTCTTGGCAAACGTCTCAGAGGACTGGCTAGTTAACGATGATTTATTTGGCTTGCTGGGCTGACGCCTAGGCACAGCTGCAGAACTGTCAAACCATTTTCCAGTACTTGACGAGTAGGAAGAACAGGTCGCAGGCTGGTTAGAATGCCATCTGGAAGGATCCGCAGAATACTGATGTGAAGGTCCAGAGGAAGGCATCCTCATCGATGATGTACCTCGGCCAGCCAGACCCAATGGTCTAACATCCATTTGTGGTCTATCCATTCGTTGTCTTGGCATCTGAAAAAAATAATTCATAACAACTGTTATAATACTGTAATTAGCAACAGACAGCAGAGCAAATAAAAGGATACAGTATTTTCCTCAACCACTGACTGATATGTGATGGACACGTGTTAACACTGGAAAGACACTGAAGCAGAAATTTTCTTTTAAAATAAATATTATTCCAATTTAAACAAGGCAATCGTTGATATCAGACTTTGCCCATGGTGTGCAATCCCCCCTTCGTGGCCGACAACAGACTCGATTGTCCAATGCTTGCAATCAAGCATCTGTCCGGCGTGTGTGCGCCACTGCATGGACCAGTGAAATTCACAATTCATAGGGGTGTTAGGCTTGTCGGGCACGTTTTCACCCAAAAATGCCCTTCTCCATCGGGCATCGTAACCCCCACATAACATACATCCTCGGGCCAAGCCCACTCGTCATCGCAAACGGCATCTCGATCGGTTCAGCCATTTTTGTATGGGTCCCAAATGCTATGCTATGCAATGCATTGTCAATTAGGAAGATAACCCTCAAAATTGACCCTTCGCCTGGGGATTTCATCACTATGCCAGTTGCCAGAGGAGGACTGAGCCACAGTCATTGGCAACATGCACAAAAATTTGGTAAAGATTGTGCGTTGTGGTTCCAAAGATATCCTCGTGGACAAACACACATACAGTGACATACTCATCACAATATTTCACAACCGCTGCCGCAGGCAATGTAATAATACTTCTATGCAATTTAAATAACAAGATAAATCAAAAGTAGCTGATGAAAATGGTGCACTACAATGAAACTAGCATTATCATCTCGTTTGTTGCCACACTGTGCAATAACAGGAAAGTCCTCCCTTAACTCACACTGACCGCTTTAGCACAATAAACTCATCAAACGACCAACTAGAGCAACAGCACTTTAAAAAGCACATACCTCCAACCATACTAAACTGAAATAGTCAGAGTGTCATTAATGCCTACACTTTCCCACACTGGTTTTTCATACTTCACTTTCAATTATCAATGTATCGACTGCATTCATAGCAAAAACAGAAACTGTGACCACAAACTGTGACCTATGACAATGATCTTAGAACTTGACCCAAATAAGATCAAGAAACCAAGTATATAGGTCTGTCGTTTAGTTGAACAGTTATTGTCCAGATACAGACACACACATGCAACCGATTGCTCTACTGGGTCCACTACAGTGGTCAGTAACAAACATTTTCCACTCATCTAAATCTAAGCAAATATATGTTTTATCAAACTAACAACAACACAAATGAATAAGGCAAATATTTAACACACCTGAGGCGGTTTCCCACGTGCATTTGGGAAAGAAGACTGGTCAACTGGTGGTCTGACGGGAGGTCTCGGCGGTACTCCGACTGGGTTTCTACCAGTTGGTTTAGGTTTCATACTGGGCTGTCTGCTGTAAGTGTTCCAATCTGATTCCACGGGTTCAGGGACACTGTCCCAGTGATGTCCTTCATAAAAATCACCAGTCATTTCATCGTTCCACTGCCAGCCTACTCCAGGCTTGCTGTTACCATGACCCCTTAAGCCACCAGTCAACTGCGTTGGTTCACCACTCTGATGCATCAGAGCTGGCCTGCTACCTCCACGAGGTCTAGGCCAGTCGCCTACCCCAGCAAAATTTCTGCCCATTAATGGACGAATTGGCGGGCCTCGCGGTGGTGCAAAATTACCACCAGGAGCCAGTGGTGCTGCAGCATTTTTCTGCGGTGGCTGGAACCGAGGAAAGAATGCAGGTGGTTGGCCTAGTATACTACCACCAGTAGCAGCAACTGGGGCTGATGATGCAACGACCAGCTGTGTGTTAGACTTTGACGATGCAGTAGACTGTTCTGCGGCACTTTTCAGTGACGACTTAGCAATCAATGGTCGAACCAAGGGCAGATCAAAAAGGCTCACGACTCCACCCAAAGAGGAAATCGGCAACCTGGCTTCCATTGGGACGGGTTCATCAACAGGAGGCATTGTCAATTTCTGTATCAACTGTACTTGAATGTGAGAAGCAAGAACGTGGTTGAAGGCAAACTGTGAACACCCCTTCAATGACACTCGTATGGATGGCTTACAAGACATTAATGGTGGTGGGCCAAGTATGCCAGACTGCTGTGAAGCATTGGTGCCATCAGCATCAGCCGAGGTTGTTCCACATTTATCGTCATCGGACACTGGACTATCCAGTGCTTTCTGCATGGTAATTAACAACTGCGTAACATCAACCAAAGTACCAATCCCGCCTGGCAAACTGCCCAACATCCCTATCAGATTTCCAGCCTTGTCACCTCGACTCATCGCCATCAGCACATCGGGATCAGCATCTTCCGACACCAGTGGGGTGCTGATCGGATACAGAATTGACTGAAGATCACTCTCGTTTTCACCTTTACAGAAAGGTATGAGTGAGTACATGGTACATGACGCCTGCATAATCATAGGATTGTACATCAGTGATTGCACGTTGCAGTCTGGCTGTCAAAACAAAAACAAAACAGTTTAATAATAAAAAATACCAGTGTTGGTCACAGTGGAGAGAAACATGGGTAAAAAGTGACTAATACATCATATAAATGTAAAAAAAACTGTCGTTTTGTAACAACGTGTAAGGCCCATAACTGACACATATAAAACAGCAAAAATTTTTTGGCACGTCAAGGGCAGTGGATATAATACACAGTTCTTATTATATTCACGGCCCTTGACGTGCCAAAAAGATTTTTTGCTGTTTTATATGTGTCAGTTATGGGCCTTACACGTTGTTACAAAACGACAGTTTTTTTACATTTATATTTGCAGTTTTTCTACTAAATTTATTTTGCGGATGTATATTATTGCACAAGCC
>Ga0209780_1002104_pt1 | contig 13880 bp, 12 predicted proteins | sample WorMetexBAHAMAS2_FD_187384 | JGI IMG/M metagenome (GOLD analysis project Ga0209780, IMG submission 187384) | Marine gutless worms symbiont microbial communities from Max Planck institute for Marine Microbiology, Germany - Inanidrilus exumae... | ecosystem: Host-associated > Annelida > Digestive... | reverse complement strand
CAAGGAACCGTGTATTAGATGGAGGTCAAGATCAAACTAATCCATTTGCCTCATAAGGGGTGACAAGACGGCAATGTCACCTCTTGCCAAATTACTTTAATGAGCGTATATAAAGACAGTAAGCAGACAGAGATGACATGCCTGATCAGTGACGGGATGAGGCTTGACAAGATGCAACAGTTTATTGAATGCAGTCAGGTCTCCATTGGCAGTACTGCTGACACTGGCGGCGTTATTCACCGGTGATGAGGATGGCATGTTCAAGCCTCTCAAGCCAGCTTCCAGCTCCTCCACCGTCTGTACCTGTGCACCAGCAGGCAGTGCTGGCGTCGGCCCTGGTGGAACGTGCCCATGAGCCGGGCCTGAGCCTGCCACTGCTGTACGCCGTCTACTGTCCATCTGCACGCTACTCGAGTCTCGTGAAACATTCACCCTCAAAGAAGAGCCGACAGTGCTATCAGCCGGGGTTGACGAGCTGCTGGGAATAAGAGACGGCTTGTGTGAAGGACTAAACTCAGCTGCTTCCAGTTCTTCCAAGCGTACAACCTTCCCACCAGCTGGCAGCACTGCACACGCACATACCACACCCCAACAATTATCAATGCTAACATGTAAACTACATCTACCGCTACTTTACTTTCACTGTGCTATATGCTATGGCCCAGTGTCTATAAAATGACATTGAACAACAACCGCCGAATTTTTGCGCTTATTTTTAGCATACGGCACTCGGCATATCACCAAACATTCACCAATCACTGTGTTATTAGGGAATTTTGCTATTTCTAAAATAACAGTACTTGCCTCTGGAACCTTGTCTTATAGTCTGAACTTAGCCGATTTTCTGGTTTTTTTTTGGGTCACGGCATGTCAACTGTTGCAAGTTTTGTCACAGTTTGACTGCTGTAAGTTTATCACACTGATTGCTCACCCTTGTTTACAACATGTTGACCATGTGACAGTGTCCTTCTTTATCTGGAATCACTCCAGGTTGCATTGTCATCCAAAAGAGAACTTTTGGGACTTACAAGGGAAGGATTTCACAGGCAAGATGGCCTTCATGTCTCAAAGCCGTGAACAAAACTAACACTATGTAAACATTCACCGATCATTTCAAGACCTACATTATCTGAGAATGCAAATATGAACAAACTGTCTGGAAAATTCACCGACTTTGTTAAGCCAGTAATAACAATCCTAACTTATAACTTGCACTGTGTTGATGAAATCGCAAATCAAAAGTGGTGGAGCTACACAAAACCAATCTCTAAAGTAAGCAATTAACAGCACAATTATGACAGCAGACTGGGATACACTGCAGTCTGTACTGAAAGGATTCCGCTTCACATTAATGTGACATCATGAACATGACAACAAATGCTAAAAATTTCAACAAAACACAAGACACTGAATGACTAGAACATCAGTAATAACTAGACACATGGCAAAGCCCAGCGTGAGCCCGCCCGGCATTCTGTTGTTCTAGACTGTAAGCCCGTGACACTACATAACACGTGCCAAAGTTTGCCTGCTGTCTGTTATATAACGTGCATGCGGTAAGGCTGGCAGTGTCTCCCAATGAGGAAATTTAGGAGGTGGGCAAAAACTCGCCAACCGGTCTCAGCTGTTTCTAGACCAAAGTTCACCAAATTTGGGGGCATGTAGGGTAGTCCCATAGATTGACAAGTTTCTTTCCGGTTGTTGATATTATGTTCTGTTGCAGAGATATGTTCGGTCAAAGTTCAAAGTTGGTCCCAAAAATCGTTTTTTGCACTACAGTCTGTGGGGGTAAATGCCAGAGGGGGGGGGGAGTTCAAACAAAATTTATCACATAGCAGTCATCAGTGAATATGTGTCCAAGTGTGGCTGAGATCCGTTCAGTGACATCAGAGATTATGCATCAAAAAAAAAAACAGCGGTAAAATATAAGCCCTTCGGCATCGCGATGCCGTGCGGGCTAACAAAGAAAGTTATGCAGTAAATACCAGGCTGAGCAACAGATGGCTGATAAGCACTGTCCAAAAGCGCCTGGACATTGGCCGCAACCTTTCCTACAAATCAACATCAGCAACATCATCAGATGACACACGGCTCATGAAAGCCACGTAAAGACAGTGACATCATCTCCATAGTGATGGTCAGTGAATGGACAACAGAAGAATGAGGACCACTGAGTGAGTGGCTGGCTTCAGTAACTGCATCTCACCATACAACAACAAAGCACTATTCCGATAGAGAAAAATCAGTCAAACTTTCTTGACAAATCAACACCATGCACCATCCGAAGTCAAGAACATTGACGACACTATGACACTTCAAGCACACGCACACACACTGTGGCCGTGACACTGAACACCAAACAATGAAACACTCAGCGATCAACACCATACATACATCAACCACACTCACTCATCAATCACTTTGCTCGGGAATTTTTGCACAACGGATTTTCCACAATGGAAATTTTGCCACTGGGCTTTCCTCACGGCAACACATGCCCCAACACATAACAATTTAATGTTCCCTTTCATCTGGGTTCCACATCATCCCAAAATCCAGCTGGTTCTTTCCTTCCAAGACCTAACCAATCCAGAAATTAACTATTCCACATAAGACAGACAAGCTGACAGAAACTGAGAGACAAGCATAGCGTCGCCGGCCGAGGTAGAGGTGAAGGCAAAGAGCAGACCGTGAACCGGTGCTGGTGACGACGTAACTGTTGTTGTCGACTGAGGAGCAAGCCGACTGTTGAGATGAAGTGATGGCAGACTGGGCGTCTGTCCATCAGACTTGTGCAGCAGACTCAGCAGCGCATCCCTGTCAATGAGACCTGATGACTGCCCAGCTGCTGCAGCCGCAGCTTCACCTACAGCAGCGCAAGACAGAGGTGTGCTCATTCTGGCGGCAGCAAAATTTCACAATCTAGACTATTAGACATCATCCAGCAAGAGTGGGCGTGGAAAGGTGCAGACGACGCCGCACAGTAAACTAATGTCCGAACAACATGCTTCCTGAAGGAACCTGTGGTTCACGAGTAAGTGTGTGAGTAGTTTCTTAACAGCATATCAGCATATTCATTCAGTGCCTTGAACAGTAGGCCAACTACAAATTCGGGTGATAGCTAACAAATGTTAAAAATGCCATGCAAAACAAAGGCCACAGAACTAATACAAAATTGAAACAACAACACTGAAAAAAGAAGTCTAAAGTAGGGCCGTTGAGCGATTAATTTTTTAATCACATTTATTGCACGATTGATTATTTTAATCGCGCGTTAATTGCAGTTTTAATGCACATTTCATTTGTGTTGTGTTACAGGTGTAGGGGGTAATAAATAATCAGATGTGTGGACCATCTGCAAGCTTTTCACATGCTCATGGATGGATTCGGACAAAACCTTACGTGTAGCTGCGGACACAGATAGCTGGACAATGACATGTCATTCTAAGGTCGTCAACTGCGTATAGTGTGCATGCTTAATGAACACTGATTTTCACATTTAATTTCGGAATCAAATAACCATTCTATGATCTGTCTCACTCGTAACATCATTCATTCCTTTGGCAGTGAAGTTTTTAGTCCATAACAGAACAGAGTACATTGCTGACACTGGTTCTGGTAAGACTGGACGCCGACTCTCTGAGGTCGTCAATACATCCGAGTCCGCACATCTCTGTAAATGACGTCTGAGCCATAGAAATTAAATGGTATTAGCTGAAAATATCATCATAGAATAGTAACATCAAACGAAATTTAGATTAGTGCTGCAACCAGAAAGTAAATGCTTGTTTATTAAAGAAGTAAAGTTTGATAATTTTGAGATTTGTATTGAATCTTGCTACTGGTGTGACTAGTTTGTGTTGAAAAGTTTAGTGGCGTTAATTTTTTTAAAATTGTGATGAATTCCTTAATGCACTAATGCATTATTTAACGCGTTAATACAACAGCCCTAGTCTACAGCTAACAGAATGGTACATCACGAGAGACCCAATCATTACTCCTATGCATTTGGTTTTTGTGTAGCTGGCTTTCTTTTTCAAGTTGGATCAAGTCGTCTAAAACAGAACAGAACAATTGGGGGGCAATATCAGCACATTTTTACAGGCTGGATGCCCTTTCTGTCAGCAAACCAACAGTTCAGAGTGCTCAGCACTGATGCCAACCAGCAAAATCTCCCATGCATCCATCAACTGACTGCAAGGTACGGATGCTGCAGTAGCTCTGCCACAAGACGAAGTCATCAGAGACTACAGCAATGACAAAGTATGTTACCATCACGCTGTGTCACAATGTTGTCATCAGTCAGTGCCAAGTGCCGACCATCATCAACATTCTCGCGACCAGACCATTTCCAGAGTCGACTGCCAGCAGTCGAGTTCACACCCAAGCCCAGAGCACCAAGAGCATCCTTACATGGACACACCACACAGCATAGTTAGCTTACTTCAACCCTTTCAACCTGTATTACTGGAAACCAGGATAAATACATCAGTCCATGCCATCCCAGTATACTAGGATAAACATCAAGGCTATTTGCTGCAGTCCCAGTTTAGCAGGACAGTGTTTGCATTTTTATGCATTTTATGTAAAATATCCAACACCGGGAAGCCTGAGGACAGGGTTAACTTAAGATGGTCTGAAAACATAGGGTTCAAAGAGCTAATTTAATAAACGTAGCACAAAACAACACACATACACATATACAGCATACTCAGCTTCTGTTTAACTGGTTGAGGACCCAACCTGGTAAAGTTGGGTCCTCAATGGTTTCCAAAGAAAAAAGTTTCAAGATCACTGGAACAGCATGTTAACAGTGATAATCCGTCTCTCTGTCTCACATCGGTACCGAGTTAAAAAACGATTGGCAATAAAATCAAGTGACTTTTTGCAAGATTATATCGGACAGATTTTAGTTTTCTCATGCTAATTACAGAACTAACATCTCTATGGAATCCAATTTATCTAGGGCATTAGATAAAAGAAGTGTTGAAAAGTGATTTACTATAACTAAAGCCTCTAATTTTACACCAGCTCTATGTCTAAACAAAAAATATATTCTGTAATCTGTAGCTAGGTTTCACTTGAATGTGCAATACAAAAAATCTATGACAATCAAGAATCCACCACTGCAAGTCGTAATAATACATCAGACAGTGCAAATATCACGCAGCTGTTACCAACATCGGAGAAAAATCAATACAGAATATTGCAAACCTCTCGCATAACTGGCAGTGCTCAATGCTGCAAAACTGTCAGAAAAATTGCAAACTTACACTGTCAATGCTGAAAAACTCATTGAAGTCAAACGCAGATGCATGCTGACTAGAAGTTGCCGGGTTGTTGGAACTGGTCAATGGTGCAGTAGACACATCCACCGGCTCTTTTGGGTCTGTATTCACAGGCCAATTGTCATACATTACGCCTACGGACAGATCAAAACAAAGTCACGTCAGTCTAATACTGTCTAACTTCAACTGCAGACGTGTACTATCCGAATAATAATCAGCTGCCACCGCGGCAGATGACCACATGCCTGCTTCGTTTCAAGTGTACTGGGTCTGCGTGCCCCTTATCAATAGAAACACACACACACGACATATAAACACACAGGTCTGCCAGGTGAACAAGGCTTATCAGCCTGTTGACATTCATTCCTGATAAGAGCTTTGTACAAACGTTTTGTTGTAAATGGATGCCACTCATGATGGTTGGTTAGAGTTTAACAGCGCTTTCAACACAATTTAGGTCATACCGCATAGAACTATATTATAAATATCAAAATTTAATATGCATTAATTCTTGGGGTAAAATAATTGAAAAATATAATAATAACAGTAGATTTAGATTAACTAAGTAAACTGAAATTAGGTAAAAATTAGATGCCATTCCTGAAATCATTCAACGGACCTTGACCCTTTCACATGCACCGACCCCCGAAGAAGGGACTTTGCTTCATCTCCGACAACAGCATCCACACTAAAAATAAAATCGTCCATCACTGAGCAATTTGTTAACTCGATGTGGCAACGTCATTTCCACGACAGAAACAAACAAACAACACCGCAGCATGCACAACTGACCATTGTTAGTTTCCTGGCGGAGTTCATCATTCAATACTGTACTTGACGTGGCATCGAACGCTTCAATGACGTCTCGCCTGCTGCCGGAAGAATTCTCTTTATTCTTCTCACTGCCTGGTTTTCCAGTTCCGTCGAGCTTGTCTCTACGTCGTGCCTTTGTTCTCTCTCCATCAAGCCGACTGCTGTCATCACTGCCGCTAGTATTGCGTGTTCGCGGCCGATCGCCATGTGCATTGTCAAATCCACACAGCTCGATCGTATCAGACTGACTCAATGGACCCTCAGTGAACCATTCCGGCTCTGCAGCGGGGTACATGCGGTCGTGGCCACCAGATGATGACTCATAGTTGTAGCCACCACGACGACGGTTACCTACGATACAAAATAATATGCAGATGCCAGCCATTAACAGTTGTCAACTACACGATACAATCTCACACAAAGTGCATCATGAATATGCAGGGAAACTGATGAGTAGCCAGCTTAATCCACTGCATGAAAACATAACAGAAAGAAATATGAAAAAATAAAACAAAGACCGATTAGCACACATAATCTGGTCCATGTCCTAGTCAGTAAAGGCAATCCCAAAGGACTTTACTATATGGCCATATTATCAACAAAAATGCAGATATATTTAGAACAACAGCCCAACATAACCACTAGTTTGATGTCAAGAATGTATGAATTCATGATGACACAAACTCATCACTGTATTTAACAGATGCAGCAAGCTCTCAAAAGCAATCAAATACTACACACACATATGCAATAGTTTTATTTTGTATTAACATGTCAAAGAAGCCAGATTACAGGTATTCATGCTGTTAAAGAAACAGCATAAATGAGATGGAGCATTAACTGAATCCGCCTCCGCATCCGTCATGACTGAAAAGTGCCATTAGTCACATTTACAGCAGAACTGAAGGAAATCCAATTATCAAAGCAAAGCTCAAACACCGACCTTCACGACGATCCATGTAATCATTCTACAAACACAAAAATCATAAATATCTCATTTTCACACATGAATTAGTAGTATAAAAATGCAAGATCACTGTTTAACTTTGCAGAGATTTTTATCATCTTCCGTTTAATTTCTAATCACTAAAGTACAATAACATCGTATAAATTGCTACTGATATGCAATCAGTCATTCAGTTTTATAATAACAAACTATTTTGCCCAGAACAACAATCTGATCACCAATTACTGTTTATGACTAATAAACAAAGACAAGCAAAATGCAGCAAAATATACACTAACTAAGATACAATATCAAAAACAGCATAGACTAACTAATTCTTGGAATGTTTACCAGAAGCAGCTGTAATAAAATGCATACATTCATATACATTACTTTGAACACCATATACAATGGCCTCAGTTACAAAACGGTGAAACACCTTGTTGCGAAAGCTTCCATCTTTTCGCCGACTGTCGTATCTTGCATCATCGCGGTCCCGGTCCAGACGTGACTTGTTTGCTCGAGTGTCGTCTCGGTCGTACCTGTCACTACGAAAGCCCTCATCACGGTCCGGCCGGCCCGAGTACCCGTTATCGACATCCCGCGAGAAACGACCTCTACCGAGGTCATCGGCATCGCGATCAGCTCGTCGACGATCGCCGGTGTCGCCTCTGTCGTAACCGTCACGGTGTCTGTCATGTCCATAACGTCCAGCACGCTCATCTTTCCACTGGTCCTTATCAGCCAGTCTCTCAGAGATCTGAATACGGCCACTGCCAACCCTCGCCGCCTCTCGACGGTCGTGTCTGCAGCAGCAATAAGCCATTGGTAACCAAATCAACACTTGTACAGCACTTATAATAACTCAACAGCCATTTTCACTGATAGCCAGGTCCAGTCGTAGCCGACCAACTGCCATATTTGTCTGCTGGACAAACAATGTTATCAGTAAATTAATTCACAAAGTTAAGTAGCTGCAACTTATCAACTGTCAACTAAATAGTCAGATAAGATGTTCTAATCAATCTCAAATTGCAAATCTCTCATCACCTACCCATCTCGCTTGGCATCAGGTCTGGCAGTGGATCGTTTCACTTGACAACCTGTCAGAAAACTACTCCTCTGAGGAGCAAGTGAAATGTGCTCAGCATCATCATCAGCTTCGGCACCAGCCGGCTTTGATCCGTTGCCTAGCAACACAAGATGTTGTTCATCATCATTTTTTGCTACCCACAGACCTCATTTTCATTATTTTTTATCATTATATTTCACATTTGGATTTAATTTGCAGTCATTTGCTCGACGTTTAGTTTTATAGTTAGTTTTAATTATAGAATACTAATTACATAAAACATTATGCTAATGTGAAACACAAAGTGTGTATCAATGGCGACTATCATTAAACACTGTTTTCATGCACAGATAATGTGGATTTCAACATCTTGATATCGCATAGAAATATCCAAACAAAAAAGCAAGAATTAAAATATCTAGAATCAACTACAAAACATGTCATCTAAAAAACTTACTGTAACTCCAACCTGCAATATACACAAATTTCACTACATACATACAGTACATCTTACTACATACTAATAAATGGATAAATGCCATAGCACTGCTGACACAACTCAGGGCCAGCATCATATTAAAATAAACAACGACTGACAAAGAAATTGCACAATATTGACCTAAATGTAACTGGGACTATACAGCTGAGACTGTGCACAAAGAAGCAAAGGAAGGAACTAACTGGACGGTCGTTTGCGAAGGCCAGCAGTGTCCAAGTCCACATCGACCGGCTGTTTTCGTTTCTCTGCGGTGACGGTAGAGACACTAGCAAACCAGCGGTCTGGATCCCAGACACCTTCGTCACTGGTTCAACACAATGACCATGCATCCAGTGCTATGCAGTGGCAGAGAACACCTACATGTAATGAGTGGGCAAAAATGAAAAATGTGACAGCACTACAACAACAAATCTTTGTGGCACGACCTGGGTTATTGGTGATATGATATTTCACAATGCAGGCTGAGACCTCTCTTTCAGCCTACAGTGTATGGACCATCATATCAGCAATAACACAGAAAAACAATGTAAAAATCTCAACTGACGCTTCATCATTGTCACGCCTAAAATGATCTAGCTACTTACAAGACGACAAAAAGTGACCTTCTTTTGTATATGGAACATCATACGAGAAATAACCAGGATTGGTGTAATAAAAAATGTGAGATCGCAAAAAAACTGAGTTACAGAATAATGATTAATGCTGCAACTACTACCACCATTCTACAGACATCAGACAGTTCAACCTGTGCCATCCCACACCCCCAGTTAAGAACTCAAGACTCACAACCAATGTGCCTTTGCCGAGAGCAACTAGCTCGCTCAGATTAAGGAGATTTCTCTCTTCAGTGGTGTTACCCACACCATATCCAGACTTTCTGATTAATGCTGCAATTAGGTGACACTTTTGTGACTTGGAGCAAATTATGTCTTACTATCACATGACACTGCATCAAATTACGTTGAACAACTACAAAAACTTGATGCAACAATGTGAAAGTTCACCAGATATGGAGCGTAAGATGATAGGTCCCAACACTCACCTGCCACAGTGTCATCCAACCATAGTAAACATAGTTGCATCATATCAATAGCAACAAACGTCATTATTATTATTGTTATTATTAAGCACCAGAAAATTTTCAAGAGATCTGGCACGATTCCAGTAGAATTCCAGGATTTCTAGTAGAAAAAAAGTAAATTTCCAGGACATCCATCCAGGATTTTTAGGAGGGTTAGACACCCAGCCCAATGAACAAGAAGGCAAAGAATGAAGGACAGATTATATAATCAGGCAGGCTGTGCCCTCTGGCCTTTCAGCAGCAGAAACACAAGGCACAACATACGTTTCATGGTCACTGTTGAAGCCCACTGGTCGAACGTTTGAAAGACGTGCTGACTTTAGATCCAACAGTACATCCTAGACACAATACAAATTTCACAAAAATCATCAAATTACAAGTAGATTAACCCCCTGAAGTTTGTCAGAAGTTCAACTGGACCCTCTATGACATTGTGCTATCAAAGTCTTTCAGATGGGGAGCTAAATAACAATTTGCCTTTTTTTCCAAAAAATGCCATGCCATGGTTCTCTGCTGTTTGCTCTTTAACCATTCTGAGGTTTGACATGTCGCAGAATAACAACAGCAACACAACCTGGGTGAGATGGTACCAGGAAAACATTCGATCACTCACTCTCTATCTTTGTAAGTATCATACGGGCGGCATTGGGGACTTCAAATGACACTACAATGGCCTGTTGTCACAAAACATTGAAGCTCATGTTATTTCCGTGTGGTGAACAGCATGGCGGCACTCTGTCGTCGACTGGCTGTCTATTCAGGGTCTTTCAGGTGGCAAATGACCGTCGTTGAGATAATTATCGCCGATCTGCATTGTTTGTCCAGTGGCGGGCGACGTGTTGGCTTATGCCTATGTGTGTTCGTGAATGCGGTCTGTGCCGGCGAGCAATGCACGTGTAAGACGTGCATTTGTGCACGGTATCGTACCACCGACTCACTCGGACCGTCAGCGCTGCTCAGCAGTTATGTAATATCATCGGCAAATGCCGTACTGCAGCACCTCACACATGTAACCAAAAACTAATCGCCAACATGAGTTAACGAGTCTGCTGATGCCCAGCATCATATGTGACGTGATGTGACTGTTGTCTGCTCAGCATCGTATGTGCGCGACGGTAGGGGGTGCACTAAGTGAGACCGTCACAACGGTCTCACTAAGAACAGTGCCTAGACTGCTTACGTGTCAGCGTTGTGTCCTAATTCTGGTAAACAATGAAACATCTGAATCAGATTCTTTTTGGCCTAAAAATCGGAACATCGGACATCGGCCGTTTTACCCAAAATAGCCAAAATCTAGTGGGCATGGCCCACGAGCTCGCCAATTCGGCCAATTTTGGGCTTCTGGGGGAGCCAAGTTCACATAAATGGGACATTCCCTGCCTTGGACGCCTATGCACCGCTGCGAAAAATGTGACGCCGCTAGCTTTATCCTTGGTGAAGAAACCTGTAACTGTACAAACACACACACACAAAATTACAAACCAACAGTAACCGATATATCAACACCTTGCCTATCGTCGTGCGTGGATAATAAGCATAAAGTTATGTTACATGCACTTACGCGATCATAATGAAATTTTAGTCGAGAGTCTGATGTCGCGGATGTACTGGAAGAACTAGTTGTTGCCACTAGACCGCTTGATGTGCTAGCATTAGTGGCAAGGCTGGGTGTCGATACTCTTGAACTTGCCAGCGAACTGCTGGCTGACGAAGACGATGCTCTTGCAGATGAACCATCATTCTTCTTGTTGTTCTTTGTATGGCGTCGTCGTGATGATTTGCGGCTATCGGCAGACGTGGCATCCATGTCTGCTAAAATTATTCAAAGCAGCATATGCTTAACTTCTTATGGCAATCATACCATTTCTTTCTGGAGAATGCTGGCTTCATATAGTGTTAAGCACCCAAAGTGGTGCATGTTAATATTGGATTGGAATCATATCTACAACCCTCTGAGGTGTTACCGACAAATCAATCGCAATGCATACGTATAATGGAACAGTAAAGGAAGAGTACCGGTATTTATTTAACGCCTTTTATATACTATGTATATCTCAAAGCGCTCAGGCATGGATCACATAGTTTTACCTGCAAATGCATCATGCCTTCCTTTCCTTCGTAAGCGTTCACCAGATGGCGCTACCCCTAACTGAGGTAAGAGACATCCAATTGCAGCTTACTACTCATCTATTGACCGCGAAGGGATGAAAGGCTGAGTTGACCTGGTAAAAAAACGGAAAGGGATCGAGAGGCTCATTTAAATTATATATCCTACATGCTGTCTATCATGTTTACAAGTTCTCACTTCTCAGAGCTGCCTTAACACACAGGCATGTGAACAGCCATGTCTTAAGTACAGAAGCAGTGTGCTAACAGTCCACCAAGATACACCTTACAGTACAGGGTTGGTACAGTTAGGATTTTGGTAAAATGTGGGTGTGGCAACAGATAACGTGTGATACAGAAGTGGGGCTGAAAGTGCAGGGAGATGGGAAAGTAGGACTAGTAAGGATGGGGCTAGGGTTAGTGTCAGGTTAGTGTTAGCAACAGTAATTAGCAATTGGGTTAGCCTGCACTTTTACTCCACAATTTGCCCCGCGTGGGGCCGGGGTACCCCTTTCCTGCCTTTCTTCTCCATTGTCCATTCACTTCCTCACCTTTTGCTATTTTTTACTTATCCCCTTTTACTTTTCTCATTCGCTTTACCTATTTTCTTCTTTTGTCAATCCCCTCCCTTATACCAGAATAGTCCCACTGTTTCCATGCCGGAGGTCGTAGAAGGCGACAAAACCTGGGTTTAGTTTGTTGAATTCATTCTGTGTTACCTGTATTGCTTAGTTAGGATTTATCCTGGTGTTTGGTTGTACTTGGTTTAGTTTAGCCTTGCAGTGCAATAGTTGTCTTCCCCACTTGTAGGCGCTAGCATAATAATTTAAATGAGCCTCTCGATCCCTTTCCATTTTTGGGTGGCTGCTGAACAAAAAGGCGGCCAGGTCTGAGGTTAATATATCGCTAGCCTTCCTTCACTGGGTAGCGATAGCTCTCCACCCCTGGCCTTTCGTCTCTGATATAGCCACATTTGTGCTGAAAGGGGACATTAAACTCCCAACCAACCAACCAACCTACTGTACAATTTACCCACTGCCACATCCACACCTGCACTCCCGCATTTTACTCATACCCCCATACATATCTATTTGTCACATCTGACCTATGTAGTTGTGTTACATCTCAATCACCTTTTGCCAGCACAAAGCAATATATAATAAGTACATGACCACATAGGTGTCCAAATATACTACTAATGTACGAGGACAACAGAATCATAATACCTGGTTTTACAGTTTTAACACACAGATTTCTTTACCTGCGCAATGCTAAGCTACCAGAGTATTTGCGGACATCGCGTATCCATCTGTCCATCACAAGTCAAAGTTGTTCCGAAAAAGCTAAATGCAAGAGCATGCAACAAAGCCACATGTGAGTCCAAGGACTCCAGTTTTATTGTGCAAAAGATCTCTATTAAATTCCCACTGGATCACCCTCAACGGCGGTGCCAAATGCAAGTGGGGTAGGTAAAATGCATTTTTGGCAGTTGAGAAGTCTTCATCTCAGATGCCTTACTGCCAAACATTTGTGTCCATCTGCCATGGTGGTCCGCATCCACAATGTTGTGCTGACAGAAAAATATGCAGTGTCATCAACAATTTAGTGGTAGTCGAAGTTTGTTGACATCAACAAAGTTGCTGAATGTGCTTCTCAGGCTAACACGGGATCTGTGTACGTTATTTGTACAACAATAGGACAACATTTCTACTGATTAAAAGCGTCGTATGAGTCTCTTGGCGATAGCTGAGCCTCAGTCTTGTACTGTCAGCCAGCCTACCGCAGGTACGAAAATAATGAGCCACGCCCCCAATGGTCACGATTCCAGCTATGCACCTGCCTCAGATCACAGATCTTAGACTTTCACACCATCTCTCACACGCTTCTTTCTCATTTTAAACTACATCATAAATATAAAGGTTTCCGGTTCCGGTTATGGCGGATTGTGTTTTTTTTTCGTGTCGTATAATTTATCGGTATTTTGTATAAAGTTAATTCGAGCTAGATAAAAACTAACATTTGTATCTGGTTTGTGCACTGCGTACAATATATTTAAGTTTCTTCCACGTAGGTGC